>FLNY01005007.1_pt1 | contig 33989 bp, 32 predicted proteins | sample 1140381 | NCBI WGS metagenome assembly FLNY01 (sample SAMEA3878172, study PRJEB12797) | bioreactor metagenome | biome: Moose rumen | place: Sweden | collected 2011-10 | reverse complement strand
AAAAAATATACAATTTTTTGAAAAGGAAAAAGGATAAAACGGGAAAAAATTAGGTTAAAAATGGGATTATTTGTTCGGAATTTGAGCCGATTTGCACTGAAAAGTTGTAAAATGCACCGGATTTGAAAGATTTTAGGCAGAAAATTTGGAGGTTTGGAGAATTTTCCATATCTTTGCCACCGAACAAGCCGGCTCCTGATGGGTAGGGCGGTTCAAAACATATTGGATTCCGGAGGCCGACGATGCCGTTCGTAGGGCAGGCCGACGGGAAAGGACGTTATCCGAACGTTACTGTCTGTGCAGTCAAACTTCGCAACTTTGAAACATCGTACAGAGGTAATGCAACGAAGCGTTCGCGTGGGTGTATCTTACACGTCCATGTGAGGACTCCTTATTATATATAAGGAAGTCCGCGTATAGGGCGTATTATATACACTTGGCGTGGGCTGGCTTGCGTTGCTTATCCTTACGATGGAGGCAATGCGAAGGCCTGACTGCAGGGATAGGCGCGGAAGATAAAACTCCCACGTCTTTTTTTGTATCCATATCTTAACCATATTATAAACGCTGAATTAGGGAGTTAGGAGGCATCATTAAACTTCTAACGTTATGAAGAAGAATGTAAAGAACGAAGAACTCCAGTCGCGAAGGGAATTCTTCAAGAAGGCAGCAAAGGGTGCGCTTCCGATTTTGAGCGCGATAATTCTTGCTGGAACTCCTACTGTATTGCAGGCAGCAGAAAATGCTCCTATGGGATGTAGAAGCGGATGCACCGGAAGTTGCTCTGGAACATGCCATTATTCGTGCAGCGGTTCATGCAAGAATTCATGTACGGGATGTCGTTATACATGTGATGGCACTTGCAAAAGTTCTTGCACAAGTTGTAAATACTCCTGCTCTGGAGGCTGTAAAAACTCCTGCTCTGGATCCAGTAGATAATACAATTTAGGCCTCCTATATTTTCCGTTATAGGAGGCCATTGTCTCATAATAAATTGTTCAATTGGCGTGGAAAAAGAAGATATAAAAGCACCTCATGAATGGAAGGGCGGTATTGCTAAAAACGTAACATTTATTGTTACAAAAGACTGTCAACTTGCGTGTAAATATTGCTACCTAGTTGGTAAAAACGCAAAAGAACGGATGTCATGGGATATTGCTAAGGCGGCTATTGACTACATTCTTGACAAGGAGGAAGAGTTTAGGGAAGAGTCTGTTGTTTGGGATTTTATAGGAGGAGAACCGTTCATTGAAATCGAATTGATAGATCATATCTGTGATTATCTTAAGACAGAGATGTTTAGGCGGAATCATCATTGGTTCAATTCATATCGGTTTTCATTTTCTACGAATGGTATAAATTACCATTCCGAGGCAGTTCAGAATTATATAAAGAAAAATCATGGACATCTCAGTATTGGGATTACAATAGACGGTACAAAAAGGAAACATGACCTAAACCGAATTTGGAAAACAAAGGATATGGAAATGGGAATCAAACCAAATCCAGAAGAAGAGGTTGGCTCATACGATGATGTTGTTAAGAATATACCTTTGTGGCTATCACAATTCCCAGAAGGAGGAACAAAAGTCACAATTAGTAGTGCAGACATACCATATATAAAAGAAAGTGTGCTTCACTTATATGGGCTTGGAATCCATGAAGTGAATATCAATTGTGTGTTTGAGGATGTTTGGAAAGAGAGTGATGACATAATCTTCGAAGAGCAGTTGATGCAATTGGCGGATGCTATAATTGACGAAGGGTACTATAGCAATTATACTTGTTCCTTTTTTCAAGAAAATATTGGGAAACCCTTAGATTACCAAATAGATAATGATAATTGGTGTGGAGCAGGAAAGATGCTTGCAGTTGATGCTGCAGGTAATTTCTATCCTTGTACTCGTTTCGCTTCATATTCGCTTCGGTCAAAGAATCCTATTATAATAGGAAATGTTTATGATGGTATAAATCAGAATAGAATACGTCCTTTTTTAACACTTGACAGAACAACACAGTCTCTACAGAAGTGCGTAGAATGTGAGGTGGCCAGCGGCTGTGCTTGGTGTCAGGGCGAAAACTACGATGCTGCAGACACGAATACCATTTACCAACGGGCAACGGCAATCTGTAAAATGCACAAGGCGCGAGTTCGTGCCAACAACTACTATTGGAACAAGCTCTACCGCAAACTTGAATTAGAGGGGCGGCGTGAAGAGTTTGAGAAAAGCAAGAAAGTGTCTAATCCTGTAATCTGCTGAACCGATGATAGAATATCTGATTATACATCTTGATGATACGAGTACATCGTATTGCCATTACGAGAATCCCAAGCGCAAAGGAAATCTTATCGGGTTAGACACATTGAAGTCTGGCATTCTCTTTGCCATGAAAGAGAATCTGATGATTCAGTTTGTCTATCCTGACTACGAATTGCCTTCAGAGTACAAAGAGGCTATTGAGACTATTGATCACAGCAAGATTGTTTCCTCTCTTTGCGAGGATGAATCTCTGAGAGACGAGGCTGATGTCATTGTCTATCATGATTGGACGGGGCTTTCTTTTGGAAAGTTTGAAGAGGGCAAGAGCTATGTATTGAGGACTACGAAAGCAGATTTGTTCGAAAGGTATTTGTTTGTAAAGGATGTATTGTCGAAAGTGACGAGATTGAATATTGTCCTTACAGACATTGAATCCTTCAAAGAAGAAGATTTTGAGCGGTATCAACAAATCCTTGAAACCCTTTCTAGGTGTCTTGAGAAATTGTACGTTGAAGGGAAGAGTCCTCAGTTGAACCTTCTTACCGACCGAATGATGCTTTCGAAAATGAATAATTGCGGAGCGGGAGAAACGAACATAACTTTGGCTCCTGACGGAAAGTTCTACATCTGTCCGGCATTCTACTATGAAGAGGCGGCGGATTGCAAATCCACCGCAGCGTTGTCGATAGGCGACTTGGAGCATGGACTTGACATCAAGAACAAGCAGCTGTACAAACTGGAGTATGCTCCGATTTGCAGACATTGCGATGCATATCAATGCAAACGTTGCATCTGGCTGAACAGGAAGACGACTTTGGAAGTAAATACTCCTTCGCACGAGCAATGCGTGTTGGCTCATCTGGAGCGTAATGCCAGTCGCGATTTATTGCAGAACATTCGCAAGCACGGCACTTTCCTGCCAGAGCAGGACGAGATTAAAGAAATAGATTATTTAGATCCTTTTGATAACAGAGACCAATGGCAATGAAAAAAGTAGTGGGGCAAGTGACACCCGAGGAGCGCACAGAGATACAGACACTCTTCGAACGTCGCAACGGACTGAATGAACTGGCAAAGATTCTTACAGCAGAGAATGCCGAGTTGTACGAGAAACTGGTGAAGGACTTGGGCGAGACCGGTACCAAGTTCCAGAATTGGTGGGATCGTATGGCTGAAAATATCAGTGGGAATCTGCTGAAGGTGGCAACTGGGAAATCAACTTTGAAACCTGTGAAATCTTTTTAGTGACAGAATAAAACGATGGCAACCATATTTTTGTTTATCGGAACCACAGAACTCCTGCTTATCGGAGGCATCGCTCTGCTTCTGTTCGGAGGCAAGAAACTGCCCGAAATGATGAAGGGTTTGGGAAAGGGTGTCCAGAGCTTCAAGGAGGGGATGAAAGAACCTCTTGAAGAAGAACAGGAGAAAGATGGCGAAGAAGAACAAGTCCCAGAAGAAAAAACAGACTCCGACAGAACCGAGTCAGGAACAACCGCAGCTTCAAAACAGTGAGGTTGAATCTGATGGCAATCTGATGACATTTGGCGGACACCTTGAGGTGTTCCGCCGCATGTTGTTTCGCATTCTCGGCGTTGCCGGATTGATTGCTGTTGCTGTATTCTGCGTGAAGGATGTCACTTGGGGATTATTGATGGCTCCGAGTGAGTGGGATTTCTGTACCTACCGATGGATAGAAAGAGTGATGCAGGCGATAAGTCCCGGATTCCGGTTCGAAGAGTTTCATGTCAATATGATTGCCACAGACTTGTCGAGCCAATTCATGACGCACATCACGACGGCGGTCTATCTGGGACTGCTGGGGGCTTCACCTTATATATTATACGAACTGTTCCGCTTCATTTCTCCGGCACTTTATGAGAACGAGCGGAGGTATTCGGTGCGGGTAACGGTCATCATCTATGTCCTGTTCATTCTCGGCGTACTGATGAGTTACTTCGTGCTGTTCCCCATCTCGTTCCGTTTCCTCGGAACCTACAGCGTATCGGCGAAGGTGGTGAGCAACATTACGCTCGATTCGTATATCTCCACCTTCGTCTCGCTGACGTTGGTGATGGGGCTGGTGTTTCAGCTGCCGGTCATTGCCTATTTTCTCGGTAAGCTCGGAGTCGTTTCCGCCGATATGCTTGCCAACTACCGCAGGCATTCGTTTCTCATTATTATGTTGGTAGCCGCAATCATTACACCCCCGGATGTAATGACCTTGATTCTTGTCACCATCCCGCTCTATCTGTTATATGAGGTAAGCATTCGTGTGGTAAAATGGGTCAACAACGGGGCCGACGCATCTAATTGACCGGAACGGATTTCAATTGGCGGTTAAAAGATTCTAACGGACAGCAAGAGAATAAACGCGTTCTGCGTCCCCGCAACAAGTCTTTGCGTGCCCTGAGAGCTATCCCCGCCAACGGAGGATATTCGCTGAACAATTACAGGGTACATGAACTTACTTCAACAATTCCTCTATCGTGAGGTCATTGTACGTATTCCAAATATTGAGTTTACAATGTTTGTAGCGGGGGAAGAGCCGGTTCACATACTCTATCTCGAAGACAAGACGCGGGTCGGACTTGTCCTCCCCGGGCTGGCCTTCCCGGCGGCATCCCACACGGGCGCGTCGGATGATGTAGAGGTCGCGGATGCCCTTGTGTTTGATGTAGGGTACAAAGAAACATAGTTTCTCCAAGTCAATCTCGCGGGGGAAGCGATGTCCGGTATAGTATATGGTGGCTTTCTGCTCAAGGAAAGAATCGACGTTCTCATCTGTTACCAGACAGACGAGCACGCTCCTTGTGTCTGCCGGGCGTTTTGCTCCGTATTGCAGTTCCGAGCCGTCGGAAACGTATGTTGCCGGGTTCTCGACAATATAATCCGGGTATTTCTCCAAAGTCTCGAAGAGGTCGAGTTGAACCCACTCCGAAAGTTCTGACTGCATTGGTCTGGAAAGTTTTGCGGAGATAAGATTCTTCGTCGAAATATAGAGATTGATTGCTTCCCCCACATATTTGGCCAAATTTACGGGAACAGCGTTCCCAATCATTTGTTCCTGATTGGTTTTATTTCCACAGAAAACAAAGGCTTCCGGAAAAGTCTGAATCATACTGCGTTCTTTAGTTGTAAGTGCACGAATACCGTCTTTAGACTTCACCGGATCATTGGGACGCAACTGATAACCATCAGGCATAGGGCGGTTCACACCTCTGACAGTGGCACTTGGCTCATTTATACTGAATATGCCTCTCCGCGCATAACTTCGCGGATGTCGGTAATAATAATCCACACCAAGTCTGTCTCCGAAATAATCGGCTACTGTCATGGGCTTTTTGGCAAGATGTCCTGTTAGTTCATTTAGCATAAAATCATCCATCTCGCCAAGTTTGCCAATCAGAACAAAACGTTTGCGTTTCTGAGGAACACCGCACAAACTGGCATCAAGTACCATTTGGGTCATGCCATACCCTGCTTCTTTATATATCTTTTTGGCTTGAACCAATTTGTTGGTTTTGAGGATGCGCTCAACGTTTTCCATGACAAACCATTGCGGTTTCATAATGGATATTATGGTGGCGTAATATAATGTGAGGTCGCCTCTCCCATTGTCTTCATCCCTCTTACCGGCTGACGAAAAGTCCTGACAAGGAGGTCCGCCTATAATCATATCAGGGTGATAGGCATGTATAGCCTTAACAGAACTTTCCACATCGGACAAATCCTGTTTGATGACGGGATGCTTGAAATTCTTTCGATAGACAGCAATAGCTTCGTCCCAGACATCGAACCCTGCCACGACATTAAATCCGGCTTTTTCGAAGCCTAAGCTAAGACCGCCACAGCCGCAAAACAAATCAACTACTCTCATAGTTTCAATCAAAAATATCTGGACTGTTTACCAAAACAGCATCAAACCGTCGTTCGGGGCTGAGCAAGTCTTGACCGCCTCCAAGAATGATGTTCTTAATCTCATATTTTGAAATACGTGGTTTGACAATCTCCTCCATCTTCATAAACCCATGTGACTTGGTTCCCGGTAGAGAGAAGGCCTTGTCATTGGCAAGGTTATACGACTGGAGACGTATGATACGCTTGTAGTCGAAAGTGTCATAGGTCACATAATCGAGAAGCATTTTGTAAAGCCAAATAACGGTGCGATGAAAACGGTTCAAACGGGTAATGTTGGTGGAATCCTCTGTACAGCACATTTGGATAATGCTGAGATTCGACCAAACAAAGACATCCAGACAATCCTTTTTAAGTCGCATTTTGTTCCCTTCTGTTTTCCAGACAGGCTGAATAATGAGCGGTTTCTGCCTGTCGCACATATCTGTTGATATGGCCAATACGGACTCCAGAATCTTATTATAATGCGGCAGAACCTCGGCTATCTCTTCCCAATGATTTATCTGAGGAACACATCGAAGCATACTGCGGAGTTTTTCCTTTCCCGCCAAGGACTCATAGTTGGCACAAATGCTACAAGCAAGAAAGCAGATGGTCGGTGGTCGCATGACAATTTCCGAACCCCATTCCGACTCGGGCAGAGATTTTGTGGTGTTGTCGGGCAGTGCCGTCAATTTTATCTCAAGGCCGGCAAGTATCTCGTTCGTTCTGTGATTTAGCATCACAAGGTCTATCTTCTCACGCTCTCCCTGATAAAACTTTTCGTAACGCGTGAAACCGGCTTCATAGTTATAGTATGCTTCGTCACTCAGAGGATTGATGCCTAAAAGTTCCTCGCTTTCAATGTTCCGATGCACAATTCTATTGTTCTTGTCCGTCTTGATGTAAACGGGCTTGATGCCTTTCGAATACATATAAGCAACCAAAGAAGCCGGGAAAGAACTGTTGAATTGGTTCTTTCCCCAACACTCTGATTTGGTGTAATCCCTGCTAGAATGTTTTTGTCCGAATAGCCCGGGTTGTTTATTGTAGGATGCCATATTTTACTTTGTATGTTATAAATTACACGGCTGCAAAGATACAGCTTTTTTCCGATATTTCCAAATCTTTGACACGAAATCTTATAATTTACGATAATTAATGACCCATTGTATGGCAATCAATGTTCCAAAGAAACCCGTGCCAGGGCCGATGCATCTAATTGCAACCTACAGATTCCCATACGATGTTAACAAATCAAAATACCTTCCGACAGGGGCAATTCAGCAGATTAGACCCACCCGGCCATCTCCGCAATCAAAGCCCCCCGCAGACGCTCACAGCTTGCCGTCAGACTCCTCCGAACAGCCAGGCGACATAGGGGGGGGGTATTTAAAGCGGCCTTGCGTCCAGCCACATCTTTTAAAACACTCCTTTCATCAAGAACCGAATTGTTAAACTTTCTTATTGCCAGTGTATCATCACAAAGATTAATCTTTATTTGCGGAAACCAAAACTGCAAAATATGGATATACAAGTCTTTTTTGAACTGGCACAAAATGTCAAGGATCCTCGCAAGAGGGTAAGTAGAGTAAAATACTCGGTTACACAGATTCTGACCATTACGACAATGGGTGTGCTTTCCGGCTGTGAGGACTGGCATGAGATAGAGGAGTTCGGCAAAGCCCATAGCGATTACCTTCGCAAGTTCTTCCCAGACCTGAAGAAGGCTCCCAGCCATGACACGCTTGAGAGATTCTTCTCATTGCTTAAGCCCAAAGTGTTTGAGAAGGCATTCCATATCTGGGTGATCCGCTATTTTCCGAAACCTCAGGGACCATTCGGCAGTCTGCGAAAACAAGGGGCATGGACGACAGGAAAAGAGGGAATCACAACCTTCGGCTAACCAGACCCGAAGCCGACATATTTCTCTTCAGAACTTGAGGCTACGAAAGGCTGGATGGACATCCGCTCATTTGTAAGAGTGAAAAGCGTCCGCGACCACTGGAGCGTCGAAAACCAGCTCCATTGGCAGCTTGATGTCACTTTCGGTGAAGATGCGGCAAAGAGAATCAGGAATGCCGCTCTCAACTTCTCTCTAATCAACAAAATCGCGCTCTCAATCCTCAAGCGATACAAAGACAGAATCCCGGCTGAGCATGAAAGTCTTGAGGAAGCGAATAGGATGGAATATCAACACCCTTTCGGAACTGTTAGAACTCGCTGTATGGAGTTAAGGCGCATGAATCTAAGATTCATTAGATGCGTCGGCCCTGGGGTCAACAAGGGTTCTTGAGTCATTTCGGAGCAAGACATCAAACAAGCAGCCGCCCCATTCCGGACGGCTGCTTGTAGTGTAATCAGAGGACGTTGAATTCCGAGCTTGCATTGACAGACATTTACTGTCCTCCGAACTCCATGAGGTAGGCTTTGATGAAGCCGTCGATTTTACCGTCCATGACGGCATTGACGTCGGAGGTCTGGAAGCCGGTGCGGTGATCCTTGACGCGGCGGTCGTCGAAGACGTAGGAGCGAATCTGGGATCCCCACTCAATCTTCTTTTTCCCGGCCTCGATTTTGGCCTGTTCCTGACGGCGGTGCTGGAGCTCGCGGTCGTAGAGTTGCGACTTGAGGAGGAGCAGGGCTTTCTCCTTGTTCTTGGGCTGGTCTCGCGTCTCGGTGTTTTCGATGAGAATTTCTTCCTCCACGCCCGTATAGGGGTCCTTGAACATATAGCGCAGACGCACGCCGGACTCGACCTTGTTGACGTTCTGTCCGCCGGCGCCTCCGCTTCGGAAGGTGTCCCAGGAGAGGCGTGCGGGTTCTATCTCGATGTTGATGGAGTCGTCGATGAGCGGGAAGGCGAAGACGGACGCAAAGGAGGTCATGCGCTTTCCCTGGGCATTGTAGGGCGAGACGCGGACGAGGCGGTGGACACCGTTCTCGGACTTGAGGTAACCGTAGGCCATGTCGCCCTCAATCTGCATGGTGACGCTCTTGATGCCGGCTTCGTCGCCATCGACGAGGTCGGAGACTGTGCAGGTGTAGTTGTGCTGTTCGGCATAACGCATATACATGCGCTGGAGCATCTGCGCCCAGTCCTGTGCCTCGGTGCCGCCGGCACCTGCATTGATTTTGAGCACACAGGAGAGGTGGTCCTCCTCGCCCTGGAGCATGTTGCGGAGCTCGACTTCCTCGAACCAATCGATGGTCTTCCGATATTGGGCATCCACCTCGTCTTCGGTCACCAGTTCCTCCTTGTAATACTCGAAGGCGAGGGAGAGCTCCTCGACGTTGCTGCGGGCCGTGTTGTAGGCCTCAATCCAGGAGCGGAGACCCTTGACCACCTTCATCTGGCGTTCGGCAGCCTTCTGGTCTTCCCAAAAGTCGGGCACCTGGGTGCGAAGTTCTTCCTCCTCAAGTTGAATCTGCTTTTGCCCGATGTTGAGATATTTTTCGAGATCGGCCAAACGCTGCTGCGTGGCCTTGAGTTGTTCAATTGTAATCATATTAGTTTCAAGTTTGAAGTTTCTGTATTGTTTTGTCGCTTAAATTCGTAAAGAACAGGGCGAAAATCGCGCTTTTGTGGTGCAAAGATACAAAAAAAAATCCAAATGACAAAAAAAAATGAGACAGAATGCCTGTTATGTCAAAAATAATTTGTATTTTCGCGCCAAATTTCCAGCACAATATGAATTTGGAAGAAACATTTCGAGCGTCATACGACTTGCTGAAAGCCATCATCCGCATTCCGTCCATCACTCGGGAAGAAGAGGCCGTTGCCGATTTCCTGCAGGACTACCTGATGAAAGCCAGCGGCGAGCCCGTTTCGCGTCGCAACAACAACCTCTGGCAGGTGGCACCGGGCTACGACAAGAAGCGTCCGACGCTGCTGCTGAACGCCCATTGCGACACCGTGAAGCCGGCGGCGAGCTGGCAACGCGAGCCGTTCACCCCCATCGAAGAAGGCGACTGTCTCTACGGACTGGGCAGCAACGACGACGGAGCCTCGCTCACGACCCTGCTCCACACATACCTGCAGCTGCGCCGGACACCGCAGACATATAATCTGGTCTTCGCCATTTCGGCCGAAGAAGAAGTGTCGGGCAAGAACGGTCTGGAGAGTGCGCTGCCCCTGCTGCCCAAGATTGATGTGGCTCTTGTAGGCGAACCCACGGGCATGCGAGCCGCAGTGGCTGAGAAAGGTTTGGTGGTGCTCGACGGCACAGCCCACGGCCGTGCGGGGCATGCCGCCCGCGAAGAAGGCGTCAATGCCCTCTATCTTGCCCTCGATGCGATAGCCAAGCTGAGAGACCATAGGTTCCCCAAGGAGTCGGAGACGCTCGGACCGGTACGCATCACGACAACCCAAATCCAGGCAGGCACAGCCCACAATGTAGTGCCCGACGTGTGCACCTTTGTGACGGATGTACGCACCACCGATGCCTACACCAACGAGGAAGTGGTGGCTCGCCTGCAGGAACTTGTGGCTCCCGTGGAGCTCAAAGCCCGAAGCACCCGTCTGCAGCCCTCGTCCATCGCAGTCACCCATCCGTTGGCAGTGCGGGCTCGTGAACTCGGCATCCCGTTCTTCGGTTCGCCCACACTCAGCGACCAGTCGCTGATGCGGTGGCCCAGCCTCAAGATGGGACCCGGAGAGAGTGCCCGTTCGCACACGGCGGACGAGTTCGTAAGGCAGAGCGAGATACGCGATGCCCTGCGCATATACCGGGAGTTGCTCAACGGTCTCAAGTTGTAGTTTCAAGTTTCAGGTTCCAAGTTTCAAGTTTCAAGTTTCAGGTTCCAAGTTTCAAGTTTCAAATGGTATGAAAGCCCAGCGCAAACTTAAAGAATACCTTTCGCTCTCGATGCGCAAGCTGCGTCATCGCAAGGGCTACGGCGTGCATTCTCCCTTTGCCTTTTCCATTATCACAGAGGTCATTGAGGAGAAGACCCCATACTATGCCTATCAGCGCATGTGGCGCACGTATCGTGACAATCGCAAGGCTCCCGTGTCGCTCAAAGTGGCCTATCTGCTCTTCCGTTTGGCCAACCGATTCCGGGCGCACGAGATACTGGAGATAGTGAGCGACGGAGGTTACAGCCTCCTGCCCCTCGTGTTGGAGGACACTCGCAACCGCATCCGTGCGGTGGCGACAGAGGAGATGCGCACGCAGTTCCACCGTGACTTTGCGTGGTTGGGGACCAAGCGTCTCGGGCAAGTCACCTTCACCGGACAGCTTGCCGAGTTTCCCGAAGACTATTGTCCCGAAATGACGGTCATCAACGACCTGCCCGCCGGGATGAACGGCGAGGAACTCTGGGCCTGGCTCGAACCGCATTTGCCGGAAAACGGCATCATCTGGGTCAAGGGAATACAGCCTCGCCAGCGACTCGAACAGTTGTGGGACATCATCTGCGACAGCGAACAAGTCTCCATCACGATGGACCTCTATTCATACGGATTGGCCATCCGGAAACCCCGCTTTTACAAACAACACTACACAGTTTCTTTCTGAATTATATTAAAATTTCTTAATTCCGGGGTTTCTGTTTCATACATTTAAAATAAATGTGTATCTTCGCGACCGAAAATTCAACGCAGAACACCTCTGCCCCCCGAATTTTGCACTTAACTTTCAAATTTTTATATTTTATCAACCATCCGTCGTATGTATTGGACATTAGAATTGGCCTCGAAGCTTGAAGATGCGCCGTGGCCCGCCACCCGAGAAGAATTGTTGGACTACGCACAACGTTCCGGTTGCCCATGGGAGGTAATCGAAAACCTGCAGGAAATCGAAGACGAAGGCGAGACCTATGACAGCATAGAGGATCTCTGGCCCGACTATCCGTCGAAAGAAGACTTTTTCTTCAACGAGGAAGAATACTGATGGAAAAATCAGACACAGGTATCATCTACAAGGGCGGCTGGCAGTTTGGGAAGACCATCCGCCAGTGCCTTGAAGGGCCCAAAGGTTCCGGCGAAGTGGTCTATCCCAACGGAGACCGTTTCCGGGGCATGTTCCATCTCAACTATGCGAGCATCAACGGCCCGGCATACGCGGCCTCGGGTCGCTATGACTTTGCCGACGGCTCATACATCGGACGGGCCTGGATAAACACCTCGTCCGACCGCACGGTGTTTGACCTTCACGGTGTATTCCGCATCGTCCATCCCCAAGAACCGGACAGCATCGCGATGTTCAACGGCAACAAACGTTATGGGTTTGAGCTTTTTCTGGACGAAGAGAAGCCGTGGGTGCGCGAGTGGTATGCAGGAAAACCGCTGGACAACGGAAAATCGCCGTATGAGGTCGAAGACTACACACTCGACGAAACGTCAAGCGAAGACTGTACCCTTCTGAAGCTCACCCTCCGCAAAGGCCATCTCGTCTGGCGGGTAGAGCAGCAGGGAGGACGCTATGAGACCAATCAATACGACCAGTCGGTATATGCGCCCTACACTCACGTCACCATACGGTTGCCCAACGGCGACAGTATGGATCACTACGGCTGCGCGATGCGCGGCTTTGAGCCCGTGGACGGTTATGTCGATATGCATTGTGCAGAGACGGGTCTGTGGCGTTCCGAACTGTGGGAAAACGGCACACTCAAGAAGGCGGAGGAGTGGAAGCGCGACAGACGGGCCGCCCGTGCAGTCAGGTTGCCCGACCCTTCAGGCGCGGAAGGCGAATTGAGTGCATACGTATGGGCCGACGGCCACATCAGTTACCAATACGACGAGTGGGTCTATGACGGCGAAACAAGCAACGACCGTCCCGAAGGCCAAGGTGTGCTCACGGGTGACAAATCGCACAGCAACCGCCGCTATGAAGGCACGTTCCGCGAGGGACGTTATGCAGGCGAGGAGACTTCCGTCCCGGGCGAGGTGACGCTGCATGCCCGACACGGGCACAGTCACTGGAGCGTGAGCAGCAGCGGAGAGTGGAAATACGAAGAGAGCGATTTCACGGCCTGCCTCGGAAGACTCTCCTTCGCGGGGTTCAGAGCCTACGAAATCATCCGCATCACACCCGATTGCATCACCATCGGGCACTACGGCGAGACCTGCGAGCTGCGACCCGACGCTCCGCTCAGTCTGACCTCGTCAATCGAGGGTCGCGAATGGAGCGACGGCTGTGTCTATGACGGCGACGACTACAGGCTTATCCTCACGTTCAAGCACTGAGAAACGTCCCATTTCGGACTTGGAATGAAAAATTAAGGGGAAAAATTTGGAAATTCGGAAAAAATAATGTAACTTTGCACCCGAAGATTCAACCTACACAACAGCTTTTATAAACTTAAAAACTGAGATACAATGAATTATATGGCAGCAGATTCCCGATATGATGCGTCGGGCATGGATTTCAGACGCTGTGGCAGAAGCGGAGTGCTTCTGCCGGGCGTAAGTTTGGGTTTTTGGCATAACTTCGGCGGGGTGGATACCTACGAGAAATGCAGGTCGATAGCCCACTATGCTTTCGACCACGGCATCACCCACTTCGACTTGGCCAACAACTACGGGCCTCCGTACGGTTCGGCGGAGGTGACCATGGGACACATGATGGAACAGGATTTCCGCCCCTATCGCGATGAACTGTTCATCTCGACCAAGGCAGGCTACGACATGTGGGCCGGGCCTTACGGCAACTGGGGTTCGAGAAAATACATGATGGCCTCGCTGGATCAGAGCCTCAAACGTATGCATCTGGACTATGTGGATCTCTACTACAGCCACCGCTATGACCCCGAGACGCCGTTAGAGGAAACACTTCAGGCGCTGGTCGATGTGGTGAAGCAGGGCAAAGCACTCTACGTGGGAATCTCGCGTTGGCCCCTCGAAGCACTCAAGGTGGCCGACAAATACCTGAGAGAGCGTGACGTGCCGCTGCTGATTTATCAGGGCAGAATCAATCTCCTGGACCGTGCTCCCGTCGAGGAAGGCATTCTCGACTACTGTGCCGACAACGGCATCGGCTTCATCTCGTTCTCGCCTTTGGCTCAGGGTCTGTTGACCGACCGTTACCTGAACGGGATTCCGGAAGGCAGCCGCATGACGCGGGAACATTTCTTGAAATCGTCATCGCTGACACCACAGCTCATAGACTACCTCAAACACCTGAACGGCATCGCCGAGAAACGTGGCGAGACACTGGCCGAGATGGCATTGGCTTGGATTCTCCACCTCAAGGGAGTGACCTCCGTGCTGGTGGGCGCCTCGTCGCCCGAGCAGCTGGCCAAGAACCTCAAGAGTGTGCACTCGGAGCCTTTCAACGACGCAGAAATCGGAGACGCGAAGAATATTCTCACCCAAAACACCTGACAGGAACATGATGAAGAAAACTATATGCGGCCTGGTGTTGGCCATGACTGCAGGATTGTCTGTCGCAACAGAACGCGACACCCTGACACTGCGCGACGGATGGCAGTTCGGTCGCTCCAAAGATGCCATCACAGAGAACGTGCGTCTGCCGCACGACTTCCAGATATCGCAGCCCTGGGTAGCTCCGGGCAAAGACGAAAAAGCATCGTTCGGCGACGAGGCCAGCAATGTGAAGAGCCGTCTGTCGCCCCGAGGATTCAAGGAAATGGGAGAGGGGTGGTATCGCTATGAATTCACGCCCGACTCCGCCTGGAAAGAACGCCGCACGGTGCTTGACTTCCAGGGCATCATGTTGGTGGGTGACGTATGGTTCAACGGCAAACACATCGGCAAGACCGACTACGGGTACCTGGGTTTCGAAGCCGAAATCTCCGGCCTCCTGAAGTGGGGACAGAAGAACGAGATATTGGTGTGCGCCAACACAATGGGCGCAGAGAACTCCCGCTGGTACACCGGTGGAGGTCTGTTCCGAGACGTGAGAATCATCACCTCGGACAAGGAACTCTTCTTCCCCCGCCATCCGCTCTACATCACCACAAAGGACAACCGTAAGGTCACCATCGGCGCTGAAATCGTGTGCCGCAAGCGGACCGACGCAATAGCCTACGGCATCCGTATCCTCGACAGGGATGGAGGGTGTGTGGCCGAGAAACGGGGCGAACTGCCCTTCAACGCCAAGTGGAGAGACCGGGAGTATCAGTTGGAACCCGTGGAGGTGGAGAATGCCAACCTCTGGAGTTGCGAAACCCCTTATTTATATACAGCCGAAGTGACGCTCTACGATGCCGACGGCAATGCGCAGGACTGCACAACGGAAAGGTTCGGCATCAGGACGCTGGAGTTTTCGCCCGAGTTCGGACTGAAGCTCAACGGCAAGAAAGTGCTGCTCAAAGGATGGGCCAACCACCATACCCTCGGAGCCCTCGGAGCTGCCAACTACCCGAGAGCCATCGAGAAGCGGTTCGACCTCATGAAATCGTTCGGATTCAACCACGTGCGTACCTCCCACAATCCCTACAGCGAGGACTTCCTGCGGCTGGCCGACGAGAAGGGTCTGTTGGTCGTGGACGAACTCTATGACAAGTGGCTGCAGAAGTTTGCCGGAGGCAGAACCGACTGGAAGAATCTGTGGCAGTACGATGTGCCCGAGTTTGTGAAGAGAGACAGAAACCATCCCTCGGTGGTGCTGTGGAGTCTGGGCAACGAACTGCAGACTTATACAGACCTTCCCTTCAACGACTGGGGCGTGACAGCCTTCGAATTGCAGAAGAAACTCCTGCAGCGGTATGACACCACGCGACTGGTGACCGTGGCGATGCATCCCCGGGGCCGCAACCTCGAGACCGACTCGCTTCCGGCCGATCTGGTGCTCCACACCGATGTGGCTGCCTACAATTACCGCTATATGTACTTCCCCGGCGACGGGAAGAATTTCCCATGGATGATGTTCTACCAAAGCGAGGCAAATATGTCGAATCTGGGTCCCAACTTCTTCGATATGGATAGGGACAAGGTGATAGGCTTGGCTTATTGGGGCGCGATAGACTATCTGGGCGAGAGCAACGGATGGCCCGCCAAAGGATGGGTGCAGGGTTTCTACGACATCTCGCTGCAGCCCAAGCCGACGGCTTGGTTTGTGAAAACATTCTTCAAGAATGACGAACCCATGGTACACATCGCCGTGCAGGCCGGAGAACGCGAGAAGTTTATCTGGAACGGCGTGGATCAAGGTGCCGTGATTCAGTCGGAAAGCTGGAACTGGACAGACGGAGACAGCGTGAAGGTGGTTTGCTACACCAATGCCGACGAGGTGGAACTCATACTCAACGGCAAGAGTCTGGGCACCCAGCAGAACGCGAAAGACGACAGCTGGCGGAGGAACCGTCCGGAGTGGGATATTGTCTATAGGGCAGGAAAGCTCGAGGCAGTGGCCCGAAGCGGCGGAAAGGTTGTGGCCCGCGACCGCATTGAGACCTCAGGCAAGGCCACGAAGCTGACACTCACCCCCGACAACGCAGGCTGGAAAGCCGATGGACTGGATTTGCAACATGTGCGTGTGCTGGCCGTTGACAGCAAGGGACATCGCGTGAGGGGCGCCGAGGGACAGCTCCGTTTCGAAGTGGAAGGTCCCGCCGAGATAGTGGCCACAGACAACGGCAACAACTATACCGACGAATTGGCCGTGAGCCACAGCCGCAAACTGTATGAAGGCTCGGCTCTCGTGATACTCCGCTCTACAGGTGAAACAGGAAAGGTGACACTCACCGTGAGCAGTGACAATTACAAAACACAAAAACTGACGTTACAGACACGTTGATAACCAAAGAATGGGTTTTCTGAAAAAACTCGCCGGAGAGTCTGTAATCTACGGTCTCTCTTCGATAGTCGGGAGATTTCTGAATTATCTCCTGGTGCCGCTCTACACAGCTGTAATGCCAGCCACGACTGGCGAATACGGCGTGGTGAACAATATGTATGGCTACACGGCCATCATCCTCATCCTGCTGACTTTCGGAATGGAGACGACCTTCTTCCGCTGGGCCAACAAGGAAGGAGCCGATGTGCGTCGCATTTACAGCTCGGCACTGATGGTGGCGGGTGCATTCTGTGCCCTGTTTCTGACGGTCATATTCAGCACCCTGACCCCTCTTTCGACAGCCCTGGGATATGCAGCCCATCCCGAATATGTGGGCATCATGGCTGTGATAGTGGCCATAGACGCGCTGTCGAACATCCCGTTTGTCTATCTCCGGTTTCAGCACAAGGCCGTGAAGTTCGCCGTCCTGAAGCTGACCAACATACTCGTGAACATCGGACTGAACCTCTTTGTGTTTCTGGCCTGTCCGGCCATCAACAGGGTGCATCCCGAATGGATAGCGTGGTTCTATCGTCCCGAATATCTGGCTGGCTATGTGTTCGCCATCAATCTGGTATGCACGCTTGTGGTCGCCTTCCTGCTCTGGAAGGAGTTCGCCTTCTTCCGCTGGGGCTTTGACCGGAAACTGATACGCGAGATGATGGTCTATGCCTATCCCATCGTTATTCTGGGTGTGGCCGGCGTGGTGAATCAGGCTGCCGACAAAATCCTTCTGCCGTTCCTCATTCCGGGGAAGGAAGGTCTGGTGCAGCTGGGCATCTACAATGCAGCCTCGAAGATAGCAATGATAATGGCAATGGCCACACAGGCTTTCCGCTATGCCTACGAACCCATCGTATTCGGCGTACAGAAAGACAAGGAGAACACCGTTTATGTGAATGTCCAGGGCACGAAATACTTCATCATCTTCACCCTGCTGGGATTCCTGCTGGTGATGGCGTGGCTTGACCCGCTGAAGACACTCTTGATACGCAACGAAGACTATTGGGAGGGTATCCGGGTGGTGCCCATCGTCATGGTGGCGGAAATCTTCATGGGAGTGTATTTCAACTTTTCGTTTTGGTATAAACTCATCGACCAGACCCTTTGGGGAGCACTCTTCTCCTTTATGGGCTGTGCAGTGCTGGTGGTCATCTATTTCCTCTTTGTGCCCGTTTACGGCTACATGGCCTGCGCTTGGGCGGGTGTGGCAGGCTACGGTACCTGCATGCTCCTCAGTTATTTCGTCGGACAGCGGAAGAATCCTATCCCCTACGACATGAAGTCGGCCTTCTTCTACGCAGCGCTGACAGCTGTGCTCTACGCCGCTATGTGTTACCAGCCCGTGGGCGGTTGGTTCGGAGCAGCTATCAACACGTTGGCTGTCATCGTCTATGCCTGTATTGTTGTTCAGAAAGAATGGGGTTTCAAAAACCTCAAGTTACGTCTCAAAAAATAAAAAAAACTATGTGTCAAGAAGCAAAATCCATGCGTTGTATCTCCCCGTTTGTATTACTGCTCCTGAGCCTCGTTCCCGGGGTTCTCAGAGCAGCTAAGGCAGTTCCCGGGTTCTATCTCCATACACAGCCCGACGGCACCTGCATCGAGGTGCAAATGGTCGGAGACGAACACAGCCATTACTACCTCACACGCCAAGGCACGGTGATGCTGAAGGAGGGGCAGACCCTTTATGTGCCTGATCGCTTCACCCGGCAGGAACTCTTCAGAAAGAAGCTCCGGGCGGAAGTCTCCGGCGACATAGAAGCCCTGAAGCGCAAGTTTCCTTGCACGGGGAGTCCGCATGTGCCTGTCATCCTCGTGGAGTTCACAGACACCACTTTCTCGTTGCCCAATCCGGCCATTGTCTTCGACCGTTGCCTCAATTCGGAAGACTTGCGTAACGACGACACGTTCACCGACTCTTTGGCGGTGAAACGCAACACAGGTTCGGTGAGGCAGTATTTCCGCGATATGTCGTTCGGAAAATTCACTCCGCAGTTTGACATTTACGGCCCCGTGAAGTTGGAACATCCGCTTTCTTACTACGGTGCCAACAACAACACCGCTTTATTGTGCAAGGATGCCTGTGCCGCATTGGATTCTCTCATAGACTTCTCCCAATACGACTTGGACGGCAACGGCGAGGTGGATTTGGTGTATATGATAGCGGCAGGCTATTCCGAATCCTACTCCCAAAACAGTTCCGACTGTCTATGGCCGCAGGTGGTGTGGGGCATCGACGGCGGGACATTCGACGGGAAGCGTGTAACGATGGCCGGCGTGTCGTGCGAGTTGCACGGCTACCCAGGCGCTTTCTCAAAGGCCCCGTTGAAGCGCTGTGCCGGCATCGGACTCTTTGTCCATGAATTCGGACACGCTCTGGGACTGCCCGATCTCTATACGACCAGCCATAACGCCACATACAACAACTCGACCCTGGAGGACTGGGACGTGATGGACGGCGGTGAGTACAAGGATAACGGAGGCTACACCCCCTCGCCCTACACAGCCTACGAACGGAAGGTGTTGGGCTGGCTCGACATCGACACGCTCCGCGAGGACGGAGAATATACGGTTCTTCCCCTCGACAAGGGCGGCAAAGCCTATTGCATAGAAGCCGAAGATACGGATGTGCCGGAATGTTATTTCCTGGAAGGCGTGCAGAACCAGGGCTGGGGATATTGGGGTACATCTTCCGACTTCGAAGGCAAGGGACACGGGCTGATGATAATCCATGCCTACAACCCCGGCGGCGGGGAGTTCGTGAGAGGCAGGCTTCCCAACAACCAAACCGGGGAGAAATACACCGAAGAAGGAAAGACGCTGTCGGGGGCAGACACCACATACGTGCGTTATCGGATGAACTCCCACTACCACTGTCTCTCGACCGATACGATACTCATCAGCTTGTTCTGGGTGGGAACCGACTACTTCGGAAACTATTACACCCGTCAAGATCAGAACCGGTCGATGATGGCTGTTCCCTTCCCGGGGCCGAACAATGTGACCGCATTTGACGCTACAACCCGTTCGCGAGCCTGGATATATCAGGGCGACGGACTGATGCACAAATCTCTCCACAACATACGGGAGGACGAAGACGGAACAGTGACCTTCCTGTTCGAAAACGACAAGCTCGACGGCATCCGCACCCCGATAACAACAGACCGCGACAAAGCCTCCTCAGAGAATGCTCCGGCCTACAATCTGCAAGGAATGCGGGTGGGTGCCGGCTTCAAAGGTTGGACAGTCCGCAACGGCAAGGTTCAGCTCCGGAAATAGCCGGAAGAAGAGAAGAACATGTCAATAAACTTAAAAAGCGGGTGGAAATCCGCTTTTTTTTGTTAAAGCATTTGGGATTACGGGATTTTTTTTATATCTTCGCGCCATGTTTATACGCAAATTACAATGGCTTCCCGGACTGACGGCAATGGTTCTCGCAGCCGCTACAGACATACAAGCCCGACCGAATATCACGGTGCCGGATGTGCACCGTCAGATTCATGCCCGCCTGCAGGAGGAACAGGAGAACAATGCCCTGTTCCAGAACATGGTGGATTCGCTCAACAACCTGAAGGGGGAGCCGGAAGAGCCGTTTGAACTCTATCCGGCCCTGGATCTCTATACGGACTGGGACGATGCCCATGTGGACCCGCTGGCAGGCAAAGCCCCCATTCCGATTCCGGCCGAGCGGGACATAGATTTGTCCCATTTTGTGGCCCCCATCAAGGGAAGAATCAATTCTCCCTACGGGTGGCGTCGCCGCAGAATGCACAAGGGGGTGGATATCCAACTCTATAAGGGAGACACCGTAAGGGCAGCCTTCTCGGGCAGGGTGAGAATCAAGAAATTTGAACGCCGAGGATACGGCTACTACCTCGTGTTGCGTCATTCCAACGGACTGGAGACCGTCTATGGCCACTTGTCGCGTTTTCTGGTGGAGCAGGATGACCTCGTGAAGGCCGGACAGCCCATTGCCTTGGGCGGTTCGACCGGACGAAGCACAGGTCCGCACCTTCATCTCGAATTCCGTTTCATGGGGATTGCCATCGACCCCGCCAAGATACTCGACTTGCAAACCTTCGAACCCCGTAAACCCCAATATCATTTCGTGGCCGCCGTCGAAAAGCAAGCCCAGACAGGTGCTGTGGGGCGTAGCAGCCGACGCACCAACAGCAGCAGAGTCTCTGCAGCAGCCGATGACGGAACAACAGGCTACCACAAAGTGAGGTCGGGAGATACATTGGGTTCCATAGCACGACGCTACGGAACCTCGGTGTCGAAACTCTGCCGTCTGAACGGCCTCAGGTCAAGTTCAACACTGAGAATAGGACAGAAAATCAGATACAGGTAAATCCGAACAGAAAAGATGAAAAAGTTGTTTCTGACCACAATGGTGACGGGTGTTGCGGCTTTATGCTGCAATGCCCAAAGCGTGTATAATATCCTCGACTTCGGAGCCAAAGACGATACGACAGCCTACAGCACCGAGGCAGTACAGAAAGCCATCGACCTCTGTTCGCAGAACGGCGGAGGACAGGTGCTCGTCCCCAAGGGTGACTACCAAATCGGAAGCATCGAGTTGCGCAGTCACGTGAACCTTCATCTCGAAGAAGGCGCTACGCTCTACGGCAGCCGCAATGTGAACGACTATCGTCCCATGAAGACCGATTATGTCTCGTTGCGTACCCGTACAACCACCATACAGCTTGTCTATGCCGACAATGTCGATGATGTGCAAATCACCGGCACCGGAACCATCGACGGCAGGGGAAGCGCTTTCCCGAAACTCACATGGAACGATGAAGGCATCACCCGCCCCCATCTGCTCCGCTTCATCCAAAGCCGCAACATCCGGGTGAGCGACATCCATCTGGTCAATTCGGGCTGCTGGATGCAACACTATTTGGCTTGCGACGATGTGGAAATCCGAAACATCAAGGTTGTGAACCGCAACAATTACAACAACGACGCCCTCGACTTGGACGGGTGTCACAGGGTGAAGGTTTACGGCATGGTGGCCGATTCGGACGACGACGGCATCACGCTCAAGAGCACATCCCCCCGACTGTGTGAGGATATCGAAATCAGCCATTGCGACGTGTCGAGCCACTGCAACGCCATCAAACTGGGAACAGAGACCAACGGCGGATTCAGGAACATCCGGATTCACGACATCACGGTTCATCCCTCGGCCCATCAGGAGAGCCGTTTCTTCGGACGCCATAACGGAACGTCAACCGTCTCGCTTGAGATTGTGGACGGAGGTGTGTTGGAAAATGTGGAAGTCAGCCGCATCACAGCCCTGGAGACCGAATCGCCCTTCTTCATCCGGTTGGGCAACAGAGCGCGCTCCTGGAGCGACGACGTGAAAATAGACTGGGTGGGGAAAATCCGCAATGTGCTGCTCAAGGATATTACCGTAACTTGCGCAGGAAACACAGGTTCGTCTGTCACGGGCCTGGCGGAGGCTCCTGTCGAAAATGTGGTGTTCGAAAACATTCTCATCGTCCAAAAGGGAGATGTAACAGCTCCCGTCGAAGCTCCCGCAGACGAGAAAATTGCCGAATATCCGGAAGCCACCATGTGGGGCCTCCTGCCGGCCAAAGGTTTTTATATCAATCACGCCAGGAACATCACATTCCGCAACGTGATGGTCGAAAGCCTGAGCGAGGACGTGCGTCCCTTCCTCTACAAGACGGATGCAGAAGGAGTCACAGAGACAAAGGACTAACTGTGTCCGACTCGGCAATGTGTCCTTCGACCGTGAAGACACGGTTCACAAGCGATTGGACAGACCCCAATTCGTGGCTCACCATCAGTATCGTGGAACCCTCGTCGTGCAGTTCGGAAAGGAGTTCGTAGAGACGGGTCTCAAACTCCATGTCAAGGTAAGAATTGGGTTCGTCAAGAACGAGGAGTTCGGGCTGTGACACGATGGCGCGTCCGAACATGGCCCGTTGCATCTGTCCGCCCGAGAGCGAACCGATTGGGGATTTTTTCAAATCGGAAAGACCGGTTTTCTCCAAGACTTCAGCCACACGGCGACGCTGAACCCGGGAAGGGCGGCGCCACCATCCGAGTTGTGACATCAGACCCGACAGAACCACTTCCTCGACGGAGATGGGGAACATCGTGTCAATATCGCTCTTTTGGGGCAGGTAGCCGACAGTAACTTTGTCGGTTTCCTGTCCCTCCTTATTATAATAATGTATGGAACCCGCAATGGGAACCAGCAATCCGACGATGCTTTTGACAAGCGTTGTCTTGCCGCCCCCGTTGGGACCGATGATGCCAATCCATTCGCCGCGCCGTATCTCGCAGTTGACGTCTTTCAGGACAGGTCGCGAGTCGTAGCCGGCAGTGAGGTTATTGATTCTTATCAGCATGAATGATGGCTAACAGTTCATCCACAGCCTTTTCGGACGGGATATTGCGTTTGACGCACTCCTTGCCGCGATAGAGCGAGACCATTCCGGGGCCAGCTCCTACGTAACCGTAGTCGGCATCGGCCATTTCTCCCGGACCGTTGACGATGCATCCCATGATGGCGATTTTGAGGTTCTTGAGCCCCTGGGTGGAGGCTTTGACGCGGGCTACCGTCTGCTGCAGGTCGAAGAGCGTACGCCCGCATGACGGACAGGAGATGTACTCTGTCTTGGTGAAGCGGGCACGGGCGGCCTGCAAGATGGAGAAGGCGGTCTCGGTGAGTTGTTTGTCAGTGAATTTGTCGCTCTGGATAATGACACCGTCCACAAGCTGGTCGATGAGCATCACGCCGTAGTCGGCAGCTGCCTTGAGCTGGAGATCCTCCAATCGACCGTCATCGTAGCTGCGCGAGATGACAATGGGGTTGAGGCAGCCGGCACTGCGCAGGGTGAAGATGAATGCTCGCCATGTGCCGACGGGGTTGGTGCCGTTGCTCCGTGCAATGACGGGCAGCTCGGGATTGGACAGAAGATATTCGACCACAGAGTCATCGTATTCCAATTCGCGGAGGCTGTAGCTGGCCATGCCTTTGTCAGAAAGATCTGCACCGGACGTTTCGGAACCAATCACACAAACGGGCTGGCCTCCGCCCAGAATGCCACACTTGGCCGACATGAACCGCTGGGGAGAGACGGGATTGTAGAAATCGTGACGCTCGGGACCGGTCTGATAGTGTGAATCCTTGCGTGCGGTGATATAATCCACCAACGCACGGGCCACCGGAATCTCGCATTCGGGATCTTCGCTCAGGGAGACACGTACGGTGTCGCCGATGCCGTCGGCCAAAAGGGCCCCGATGCCCACAGCCGAACGGATGCGTCCGTCTTCGCCCTCGCCGGCTTCGGTCACTCCCAGATGGATGGGGAAATGCATATTCTCGCGGTCCATGTTCTCGACAAGGAGACGCACGGTGCGAACCATGATGGTGGTGTTGGATGCCTTGATGGAAATCACCACATCGTTGAAATGTTCCTCCACACAGATGCGCAGAAATTCCATGCACGACTCGACCATTCCGGCTGGCGTGTCGCCGTAGCGTGACATGATGCGGTCGGAGAGCGAACCGTGGTTCACTCCGATGCGTATGGCTGTATGGTGTTCCTTGCAGATATTGAGGAAAGGCACCAGACGGCGGCGTATCTTTTCGATTTCGAGGGCATACTCTTCGTCGGTGAATTCGAGTTTCTTGAAGGTGCGACCCGGATCCACATAGTTGCCGGGATTGATGCGTACCTTCTCGACAATGCCGGCAGCCACGTCGGCCACGTTGGGATTGAAATGTATGTCGGCCACGAGGGGAACGTTGTAGCCGTCCTTGCGCACCTGTTCGCGAATGGGCTTGAGATTGAGAGCTTCCTTGGTGCCCTGGGCCGTGAGACGCACGAGGTGGGCTCCTGCATCGACGATACGCTCAATCTGCGCCACCGAGCCTTCGGTGTCGTCGGTCGAGGTGTTGGTCATCGACTGTATGCGGATGGGATTGTCGCCGCCCATGAGGAGGTCGCCGATGCGGACCACACTCGATTTTCGGCGCTGATAGTTATACATAGACAAAATCAGTTGGTTTTGTAGTCGTATTTCAGTTCTTTGAGTTCGTTGTTGGCCTTCACTATCTTTTGGGCCAGTCCGGCTTTGTAGGCCTTGAATCGGGCTGCCAGCTCAGCATCGCCCGTCGCAAGAATCTGAATGGCCAGAATGGCTGCATTCATGGCTCCGTTGAGAGCTACCGTAGCCACCGGGATTCCGGGAGGCATCTGAATCATGGCCAGCATTGCATCCAGACCTTCGAGCGAAGAAACGAGGGGTACTCCGATGACGGGCAGGGGAGTGGAGGCTGCAATCACACCGGCCAGATGAGCCGCCATGCCTGCTCCGGCAATGATGACCTTGATGCCGCGCTCTTCGGCCGTAGTGGCAAACTGCTCCACTTCGCGGGGGGTGCGATGAGCCGAAAGGGCCTGAATCTCGAAGGGAATTTGGAATTCGTTGAGAAGGTCGGCTGCCTTCTTCATGACGGGAAGGTCAGACGTACTTCCCATGATGACAGATACAATAGGAGTCATAGATTGTTTCGTTTTTTGTTATTGTCGGGAGAGGATGTCGAACTCAAACGCAGTATAACATTGCAATGGTGAGCACTGAGGCACCCAAAGCGGAACCGGCTGCCACCTGTCCCAATGTGTGACGGCCCAGATAGACGCGGATGCTGCATACGAAACCGGTGAGCACAATGAGGCAGAGCGCTATCCACAGAGGAAGCATCGAGGGGAACCAAATGCTCAGTATCAGACTCAGGGTGGCAACGGCGGTCATTCCCATCGCATGGGCAGAGATTTTCCACCAGAATGAGATAATCCACGAGATAACGGACATGATTGTGGCCCCCCAATAGACGGCCAATGCCCATGCGGGCAGGAACCCGTGGGAAGAGAGTGCGTATGAGCAGATGCCGTAGCACAGGGCGTTGATGCCCAGCGGAATGGCGCGATCCACGCGATTGCGGAGAGCCCAGTGGCCGATGATGTGGAGTTTGTAGAGTATGGTGATGCAAATCATGGGGAGCAGCAGCGTGTAAAAGGCCACTTCGCCCACGATGTACCATCGCATCACAAGGGGGAGTTGTTGCAGGGGGGTGAAGAACATCAGCAGCAATGCTGCGTATGTGAGCGACAGCAGCGGATGACACATATTGCTGATGGACTGGAGGATGGTCGTTTTTTTCATATCTTTCGTTTTCAAGAATGGATTGCGAAGTCAGAGTTGGCGGCGTAGCGACGCCTTGTTGATGCCCAGCAGTTCGCGGTACTTGGCCACCGTACGGCGGGCCACGTTGAATCCCTGGGTCTGAAGCGCCCGAGCGAGGGCATCATCTGAGAGCGGATGTTGTTTGTCTTCGTGTTCGACGAGGGCCTGAAGAGCGCTGTTGACGGCTGCCTGGCTCTGGTCGCTGTCACTGCCGGCTGTCGATGAGAAGAGTTCCTTGAGGGAATAGACACCGAAGTCGGTTTCCACATATTTCGAACGGGCCACGCGCGAGACGGTCGAGATGTCGTAGCCCGAGCGTTCGGCCACATCCCGGAGGGTGAGCGGACGGAGCTGTTCCTTTTCGCCCGAGAGGAAGAATTCTTTCTGCATTGTGACGATGACCTTCATCACCGCCAGCAACGTCTGCCTGCGTTGGCGCAGGGCTTGGATGAACGCTTTGGCCTGGCTGATGCCGTCGCGTATCATGGTCTGTCCCTGCCGGTGGTCGATGCTCTTTGACGGGTTGGCCTGAATGCGGTGCAGCATGGTCTGATAGTCGGCCGAGATACGCACGTTGGGTACGTGGCCTTCGTTGAGCGAGACGACAAGTTGTCCGTCTTCGTCGCGTACGGTGAAATCGGGCGTGATTTGGCGCTGTTTGATTTCGGACACATCGGCCGTAGAGGCCATGCCGCCGGGTTTGGGATTGAGGGATGCTATCACCCGGATGGCTTCCTGCAGTTGGGCCGTCGTGACATCGAGCGCCTCACGGATGGCTTCGAAATGGCGCTGCGAGAATGCTTTGAACTGCGTGTCGAGTATCTGCTCGGCCAGCGTGGTGGCGGGTTTGGCTTTCAGCTCACGCACCTGCAACAGAAGACATTCTCTCAGGTCCCTTGCCCCTATGCCTGTGGGCTCCAAAGTCTGGATTTCGTTCGACAGAAGGTCTTGGAGATGTTCGGCTGTCGTGTCGCGGTGGAAGTTGAATTCCAGGTCGTCTGCAAGTGTGTAGAGCGACTGGCGCAGGTAGCCGTCATCCTCCAGACTATCTACAAGGTAGTCACAGAGGAAGTGGTCGTCGTCAGAGAGATCCTGCAGGGCGAGCTGTCGTTTGAGCTCCTCACGGAATGTGGTGTCGGACGCTGAAATGGGAGTCTTGGCATCTTCGTCGTCGGGCGAGCGGTTCACGTAGGGGTCATTGGGCAGCAAGTCGTCATCGGGCAGCATCACAATCTCCGGATCCTCCGTCGGCTGCAGTTCCGGCTCGGTTTCGGTGTCGTCATACTCGTCATCGGAAGTCTCCTGGCTGTCGGTCGCATTGGGGTCGGAGGTTTCTTCGGGCGAAAGGCGTTCTTCGCCGTGGTCCTCCTCGAGCGCAAGATTCTTCTCGAGCTCTTCGTTCACCCGCTTTTCGAGGTCGTCGAACGAAGATTCGATCATCGACGCCACCAGATACTGCTGGGGCGAGAGTCGCTGTTGTTGGGACTGTGATAGAATCTGTGCCATTTTTTTTAGAGGCTTTCCTTCCCTTTAGGGAGAGGTTAGGGTAGGCTTTGGAACAATGCCACCGAGAGCAGCCTGTCGTAGCGGCCTCCTGTGGGACGGTAGTAAACATACACCTCGTACTCGTTTTCGGCTTCGTAGTGATTGCCCTCGATTTGGGAGGTAGTGAGATGAATGCCGTCGGGCGAGGTGACGTACTGATAGTTGTAGGCTCCCTGTTTCAGGAGATGTTCGTAGTGATAAACTCCCTGCTCGGGGTCCCATTCCATTTGGGTGTCGGACGAGAGGTTGCCGTAGAGAAAATCGCCGGTCAGGTAGATGGGTGTCAGTGTCTGCGGAATGTCGAGTGTCCACTGAGCCCAAAAGTATTCGGCTTCCAAGTCTGCATTGTCCGCCCCTCGGGCGGCAATAAGGAAACGGCCTTCCTGATCCTGGTCGTAGGTGTAGTGGGCCTGTGCTTTCGACTCGTCGCGGTTGAGCAGTACGTAATAGTAGGGCGGGTGGTAGCTGAGTGCTTCCACGCCGATGGTGACGTAATGCTCATCGACGAACTCAAATCGCCTCCAGTTGTTGCCGGCCTCGAAGATGAGGGGACGCAGGTGTTCGTACCATGCCCTCGAAGGCTCGATGCGCGACGGAGCTGTGATGAGGCGCCGTGTGTGGGCCTGACGGTTCTGCGTGACGGCCAGAGTCACTTCATTCGTCGGATCTATCCAGGGCAGATGTTGCTGACTCCACGAGAGAGCCAGAGTGAGCTGCTGGTGGAAGGCCAGATAACCGATGTCTGTGTTGGGCGAGACTTCTCCGCTCACGACGGCATTCTGTTCCGTCACCGAGAAGGTGGCTACAGCCAACGGCTTTTCGGGGTCGTCCTCGGTGTGGAAGACTACAGCATAGTTGCCCGAGAGAAGGAGACGGATGTCATCGTTGGGGAAGGTGACACTGTAGTGCCAATAGTTTGTCCGGGTGTTCCACGAGGGATACCGGTGCTCCACACGTGCTGGCATAAAGCCGTCGGCATAGTCGAGTTCGGAGAGGTCGTCAGCCTCCCAATTGCGGTCGCAGTGAACCACACGATATCGGACATCCTCTTCGTTGGGCTCCAGCATGTCGAACGAGATTTCAATCTGACGGTTCCCTTCGAGGTCTGTCCAGGGGAGTTGCCTGAAATCTCCGTCCGCCACAGTGCGCAATGTTCGGACACGTCCGTCAACGGGATGTGTCCAGAAGCTCAATGCACATAAAAGGACGGCGAGAATCACATCACGCCCTTTTTGCGGAGATTCTCCTGCCAGCGCCAGGCGTTGGCGAGGGTTTCCTTGAGAGGAACTTGTGCTTTCCAGCCAAGCACATTGTTGGCCTTATCGACACAGCCCCAGATCTTCTCGATGTCGCCTGCACGGCGGCCCACTATCTTGTAGGGTACGGCGATGCCGGTAGCTTCCTTGAAGGTGTTGATGAGCTCCAGTACGGAAACGCCCGAGCCGGTGCCCAAGTTGAAGTATTCGACCTTGTCCTGACTTTTGCCTTCGACCATGCGGTTGAGGGCGCAGACATGAGCCTTGGCCAAGTCACATACATCGATGTAGTCGCGGATGCACGAGCCGTCTGGCGTATTGTAGTCGTCGCCGAACACCGAGAGTTCCTTCCGGATACCCATGGCCGTCTGGCAGATGTAGGGGAGGAGGTTCTGCGGCACGCCGCGGGGCAACTCGCCTATCTCAGCCGTGGGATGGGCTCCGATGGGGTTGAAGTAGCGCAGGATGATGGTCTTGAAATCCACGCCGGCATTCTCTATGTCGCGGATGATTTCTTCGGCTATTTGTTTCGTGTTGCCGTAGGGCGACATGGCAGGCTTGATGGGTGCCGTCTCGTCCACGGGATTGCGACCCTCGTCGGGTTCACCATAGACAGTGCACGACGACGAGAAGACAAATCCTTTCAGATGGAAGTCGTTGGCTGCCTCGAGCATGTTCATCAGCGAAGTGAGGTTGTTGCGGTAGTAGAGGAGCGGTTTGACTACAGATTCGCCCACTGCCTTCGATGCGGCAAAGTGAATCACTCCGGCGATGGGTCCTTCCTTCTGGAAAGCCTGATAGACGGCAGCCTTGTCGGTGCAGTCTATTTGGTAGAAAATAGGGCGAGTGCCCGTGATTTTCTCGATACCTTCTACTACAGCAGCCTCCGAGTTGCTGAGATTGTCAAAAATTACCACGTCGTAGCCCGCATTCTGGAGTTCGACGCAAGTGTGGGAGCCTATAAAGCCGCATCCACCCGTCAGTACGATTTTATTCTTCATTGCTTTTATATAAAAAAGAGAAATACATAAATATACAAATATATAAATTAAATGGTTCAATTATTTGGTCTAAAGTCTAAGGTCTAAGGTCGATTCTCGGAGCGGGGTTCATGGTTCACGGTTCCCAGTTGAGCGCCTTTGACCTTTGACCGTCCTTCAGGACGTTTTTAGTTGCGGCAAATATAATCACTTTTTCCGAGATAACAAAACTTTCTCTCCCTTTTTTGCAAAAAAAGAGGACGTTCCCCAGAGGAAACGTCCTGAATTGGCATTTATAGATGCTGTTTTTTGCTTATTCTGCAGCAGGTGCCTCTTCTGCAACGGGTGCTTCTTCCGCAGCGGGTGCCTCAGCTTCGGCAGCTGCCTTGGCAGCTTCTTCCTCAGCCTTCTTGGCAGCCTCAGCCTCGGCAGCAGCCTTGGCAGCTTCAGCCTTCTTCTCTGCGAGAGCCTCGGCCTTGGCCTTGTTGACGTTCTGTTCCAGAGCAACAGCCTCGGCAACCTTCTTCTTGGCCTCGGCAGCGAGAGTGCTTACCTTGCCGGCAACCTTCTTCTCCTTGGCTTCCTTCCAGGCAGCAAACTTCTTCAGGGCTTCCTCCTCGGTGAAGGCCCCCTTCTTCACACCTCCATTGAGGTGCTTCATCATCAAGACTCCCTTGTAGGAGAGAATACGACCGGCGGTCGTTGTGGGCTGTGCACCCTGTTCTGCCCAGTAGAGGGCACGCTCAAAGTTGAGTTCAATAGTAGCAGGATTCGTGTTTGGATTGTAAGTACCGATTTTCTCAATATACTTACCATCACGTGGCGCTCTGCTATCTGCGACTACGATAGAATAGACTGCGTAGTCCTTGTGACCATGTCGTGCAAGACGGATCTTTGTAGCCATTTCGCAATTGATTATAAATAGGTTAATAACTCGCTTTTCCAAGCAGGACATCCTTCGCACTTTCGAAAAATGCGGCGCAAAGATAGTATATTTTTTCCAATCTGCCAAATTATTGTCCCTCATTTTCTGTTTTTAAGCCCTTTTTTCTCCATAAAAACCGCATTTTGACTTCACAACATGGCAAAACCCTTCCCTCTAAGGGGAGGTCTAAGGTCGTTTCACGGTCTAAGGTCTAAAGTCTAAGGTCTAAGGTCGGTTCACGGTCTAAAGTCTAAGGTCTAAGGTCTAAGGTCTAAGGTCTAAGGTCTAAGGTCGGTTCACGGTTGACCTTTGACCTTTGACCTTTGACCGTCCTTCAGGACGTAGAGCGCCTTAGACCTTTGACCTTTGACTTTTGACCGTCCTTTAGGACAGTGGTTTGGGGGGTAGGCTGTAAAAAAAATGAGAATCCCATTAAACCTTTTGGAGTCGCAACAGTCTTAAAAACGAATTTCCGAGGAAATCAAATGTAATTGATTAGAAAATGTAAAATAAAACAATAGAAAAATTATGAAACTTAAATTGATGCTTACCCTAGTCTGCCTCTCGTTGGCAGCATGCGTATTTGCACAAAACGGCCAGAATGGTCGCCAGCGCGGACAGCGCGGCAATTTCGACATGGTTGTCGATACCGCCGTCATCAACCGTATAGGACTTGACAAGGCCACCCTTGACAAGGTTCTTGCCCTCCAGCAGAGCAAACAGACCGAGATGCAGAACCTCATGCAGAACAGCCGTCCACAGCGTGGACAGCGCTTGAGCGACGAGGAACGCAAGGCCATGGAAGAGAAGCGTACCGCCTTCGTCAAGGGCTATCGCACTGAGCTTCGCAATATTCTCGGCACAGAGAAATATGTGGAGTATCTCGAGAAACAGGTTGACAGTCGCCAAATGGGCGGTATGCGTCCACAACAGCGACAAGGCGGCAACCGAGGTGGCCAGCAGCGTCAACGTAGCAATGATTTCGGTGGCGGAATGGACGATTGAATTGCAATCCCCGATATCGCAGATGAGGCGGCAAAACGCTTCATCTGCCCTTTGGTAAAAAACGAATGTGTGTTTATGTTTTTAGTGTTTGCTTCAGTTCTTTGAACATGAGAGTGACCGTGAGGACATTTTCATGAGTGTTTCAAAGAGTAAAACTGGCACTCACTTATCCTTTTCAAGCTTTTTCATATAATTTGCGGGACGATGGCTCTGTGAAGAGACATCGTCTTTTTCTTTTTGATTTGACACCAATGACTCCATCGTCGGACGATGGACCCGCAAAAAGATTTCTGAGCCTCCATCGTCGGACGATGGATCCGCAAAAAGATTTCCAGACCTCTATCGTCGGACGATGGACTCGCAAAAAGATTTCCGAGCCTCCATCGTCGGACGATGGACCCGAAAAAAGATTTCCAAGCCTCTATCGTCGGACGATGGACCCGAAAAAAGTTTTCCACACCTCTATCGTCGGACGATGGACAATTTGGAGCCTCTACAGGGGCAATGCAATATGGCAGCCTCTCCCCAGCCCTCCCTTGAAGGTCGGTCAAAGGTCAAAGGTCGAAGGTCAAAGGTCGAAGGTCAAAGGTCGAAGGTCTAAGGTCCAAGGTCTAAGGTCAAAGGTCTAAGGTCAAAGGTCTAAGGTCAAAGGTCTAAGGTCCAAGGTCCAAGGTCCAAGGTCTAAGGTCTAACGTCTAAGTATCGTATATCAAATGATCGTTTACACTTTTAGTTCTCCTTAGAGAGGGTTAAATGATTGCAAAATGCAGATACAAAGCCCCCCATGGGGGTCGGGCTTCTAAGGAAGCCATGTATCAAGTGATTGTTGACATTTTGTACCTTAAGAAAGAGGCATTAGGAACTCAAACCGCTGTACAACTCGGTTGTCTTGTTTAATGAGGAGTACATGCTCATTGATTAATAAGATGACTTCCACGTATGTGTACATCAGTGATGCATCAACGCAGATTTCAGTGTTCAGAACACTTATCTTCAAGTCGCTTCGAACAAGGCGGATAAAATGTATCTCATTGAGATGTATACTATCCAGTTCGGGACGTTCCTTAAGGATGTAATCTTCACGCAGCGGCGTAAGCGGGAAAATATCCTCGTCTAATTCAAGGGGAGTTTTGTGCTGCATAGTCGAGTATGTATGATGCTTGTTATGTTGCTCCATAAACTCGCGAGAATGATCGATTAACTCGTCAAAATCCTTGTGCTTTTGCAGTAATAATGTACGCTCAACGAGCTGATTAAATCGCTCAACAACGCCATTTCGCCAAGGCTCACGAACAGGGATAAAGATGGGTGTCACATCCAATTCCAGCGCAGTGCGCAATAACATCCCAAGCCCTCTGGGATGACGGTTACTGCCCTTGAAAGACAACTCGTTATCCATTTGTAAGAAATCAGGAACAGAGTAACTTTTCCAAAAACTTATCACACTTTGGGTGATATTGTAGCCACTCTTGGAAGGGATAGGATACACACCCGCATGACGCGTATCATTGCTGATAATTGTAAGCAGGTAGTACCGCTTCCCTCCGCGTAAATATCGAGGTCCGATAAGGTCCATTAGTTGCGTGTTCATCGGCAACTCAAGGTACTCAACACCGCTCTTTTGGTATTTGACTTTCTTACGAGTCATGCCATGCTTGCGAAGAATGCGGTTGATGGTTGCAACAGATGGAGGAACTATTCCTTGTTCCTTCATGCGGTGCCAAATAGCGTACGCACCTGACTCCAAATAAGGAGACTGAAACAGAATTTGGCGAGTCTCAATCACTTGAGCTTCTAATCCTGTGGGAGTGGAGCGCCTGTTGTGCGGAGCGTGGGACCGAGAACAATACCAGTCGTCGCCCTGAGTTTCGTACCGTTTAACCCACTTGTGAACCCACTGACGGGTTAAACCAAGCTCACGAGCTATTACCACTTCTTTTTTACCTTGTAAATAAAGTTCAAGGGCTTGTTTGCGTAATACTTCTTCCTTTGCCATAAATCTTCCATTTATTTATGGCGGACAAAAGTACAAAAAATATGTCAAAGAACAAAATATTTATTATTTTTTTTACGTTTAACTACTCAAAAATGTAAACGATCATCTGATACTTAAAACGTAAACGATCATCTGATACATGTCA
>FLNY01003135.1_pt1 | contig 34017 bp, 32 predicted proteins | sample 1140381 | NCBI WGS metagenome assembly FLNY01 (sample SAMEA3878172, study PRJEB12797) | bioreactor metagenome | biome: Moose rumen | place: Sweden | collected 2011-10 | reverse complement strand
AGAAAAGCGTCACTTCCTGAAAAGTGACGCTTATGGAAAGTAAAATAAAAAAGCTTCCTCATGATGAGAAAGCTCTTTTTTCTTTAAGCCTCAGCTGGAGCCTCTTCTGTGGCAGCAGGAGCTTCCTGAGCAGCTGCCTCAGCGGCGGCTTTCTTCTCAGCGACCTTCTGGGCGATAGCCTCGTTCACCTTCTTCTCGGCGTCGAGAGCCTTCTTGGCAGCTTCATTCTTTGCCTTCTTTTCAGCCTCACGGACCTTGTCAAGACCGCGCTGCTTGTCAACCTTCCAGGCATCGAACTTCTTCTGAGCGGCAGCCTCGTCGAAAGCGCCCTTGCGCACACCTCCACGGAGATGCTTCATAAGGTAAACGCCCTCGTTGCTGAGGATGTTGCGTACGGTGTCAGTAGGCTGAGCACCAGTCTCTACCCAGTAGAGTGCACGCTCGAAATTAAGGTCTACTGTGGCGGGATTGGTGTTAGGATTGTACGTACCAATCTTCTCAGTGAAACGACCATCACGTGGCGCGCGAGCGTCGGCGATAACGATACGATAGAAGGCATAACCTTTGCGGCCACCGCGCTGCAATCTGATTTTTGTTGCCATTTTGTTTTACTTTTTTGATGTTAAACTTTAATTTCATGCTTCCAACTCGTGAAAGCGGGTGCAAAATTACTCTTTTTTCTTGAGACTTGCAAACATTTCCGTCGTTTTGTGTCTCTGTTTAATGTTTTTTTTGTACTTTTGTGCTCACGATGAAGCATGAATTGTCCGTTTTGATACCTGTCTATCAAGATGATTGCCGCGAGCAGGTGATTAGTCTTAGCCGTCAGCTAGAGGCTGCTCCATTGGAGCGCTATGAGATCATCGTAGCCGATGACGGCTCGAAAGACCGCCGCTTCATTGAGCTTTGCCGCGAAGTGAATTCCCTACCCCACGTCCGTTTTATCGAACGGACAGAGAATGTCGGCCGCTCATGCATCCGCAACTTTCTTGCACGGGAGGCCAGCTACGAATGGTTGCTGTTCATCGATGCAGAACTCATCCCCAGCGACGATCAATTCATCAGCCGCTATATTGAAAACGATGGCGAGGGCGTTGTCTGTGGTGACTATCTGATCGGAGAGTGCGACGATTCATTCAATCTCCGGTACCGCTATGAAATGGCAATTGCATCGCAACATTCAATCAGCGAGCGGCGCGAACGTCCATACATGCACTTCCATACTGCTAACTTCCTCGTTGCCAAGCAGTTGATTCTCAAACATCCCTTTGACGAACGTTTCCACAAATATGGCTATGAAGACGTGCTTTTCGGCAAGCAACTGCGTCAGTCAGGCATCAGAATTGAGCACATTGACAATCCCGTCGTATTCGACTATTTTGAACCCAATGAGCGTTTTGTCAGCAAGACTGAGGATTCTCTTCTGACGCTCCATGATTTCCGTCAAGACCTGCGCGGCTATTCCCGCATGCTGACCTTTGCCGAGGGGATTCATCTGAACAGCGTCAGATGGCTAATTCGCTTATGGCATCGCCTTTTCGGCCGGATAGAGCGGAAACTGCTATGCAGCAACCATCCAAACCTTTCCGTCTTTAAGGCATATAAGTTAGGATACTATCTGACTATAGAACATAACAATAGCAAGCATGAAAAAAAGATTTGCATTTAAGATGTTCCTCAAGCCTGGCTTTGAGGAGGAATATGCCAGGCGGCATGCAGCCATCTGGCCGGAACTGAAACAAATGATCAAGGATCAGGGGGTGGAAAACTATAGCATCTACTGGGATAAAGACACAAACATCCTCTTTGCCTATCAGGAATGCACAAAGGAAGGCAACTCACAGGACACGGAGAATGTTGCCCCCATCACCCAGCGCTGGTGGGACATGATGGCTGATATTATGGAAGTGAATCCAGACAATTCACCTGTCAGCATTCCCCTACCCGAGTTGTTCCACATGGATTAACCCCTCAATGGGACTTCGCATCACTTTTCCAAGCTTATAGCCCTCAGATTCAGCAGCTTTATCGAGTTGTTCCTGATAGTGGTAGGCAATGCTTCCTACGGCGTTCAGGGGCAAGTCTTTTCGTTCGTAGGGCAAGATGTTCCGCCTGATGAAATCACGGAAATTTTCTATCACAAGCGCTTCAAGTTCTGCATCTGACAGATGTTCACGAATAAAAACAGAAAGTGAAGCCAGCCAGCGGTTAGCAAGCGGTTGACGATAGACGCGGTCTATCACGTCAGGCATCGTCATTCCTGCCCATTCTTCAAAGGCTTCACGAAAATTCTCATTCAACGTGTCCTTATAGAGGGCATTCAGAAAGCGTTGCCCCAGAACAGCCCCGCTGCCCTCATCGCCGAGGATATAACCCAGCGGCGGTGTGTTAGCAACAATGTGTTCGCCATCATAAAGGCAGCTGTTAGCTCCCGTGCCAAGAATGCAGGCGATGCCTTCTTCGCGTCCGCAGAGGGCACGGGCAGCGCCGAGTAAATCGCCGCGTGCCTGAACGTCGATTGCAGAAGGGAAGACATTGCGGAGCAGACCTTCCATAGGCCCCTGTAACTCCTGGCGCACTCCACTGCCATAGAATCGGATGCGCCCTACCCCGTTGGGATTGTCAATCTGTGGCAGGAGCTCATCAAAGAAAATCTGACGGATGGTCAGCTCGTCCTGATGGAATGGATTGATGCCCTGCGTCGTCATGCGTCGGACATCTTTACTTGCCGTTGAGACAAGCGCCCAATCAGTCTTGGTGCTGCCGCTGTCGGCAATGAGCAATTGATGATTCATAGGTAATTCTTAATTCCTTACTTTCCTGCGATATTGCTGGTAGCGCTGATGAATCTTGTCGACATAATCGGCCGTTTCACTGCCACGCATATAGCCATATTGAACCAGAGGGTCCTGATAATAAAGGGGCTCAGAAAGCTTTAGCACATAGGTGCGTACATCGTTCCAACGATGAGGGTTTCTGTCGTCGCGCTCGGCCAATCGCATCGCGTCGCGGATGTGATGTATTCCTCCGTTATAGGCAGCCAGAACCAGGTTCTGACGCTCCTGACGATCACGAATGGAAGCAAACTCGTGGTCTAGTTCCTTCAAGTACCTGACAGCGGCCTCAATGTTCAGTTCCGGCTTGTTTAAATCTGAGCGGGCTAATCCCAAGTGGTCGGCTGTTTGAGGCATGATTTGCATCAGCCCCTGGGCACCTGCCCATGAACGGGCGTTCGGGTCAAAGGTCGACTCCTGATAGCACTGCGCAGCAAGCAACCGCCAATCCCAGCCAATACGCTTACTATAGAGTTTAAACAAACCGTCGTATCGGGAAATGACGCCCTTTGAAAGCATCGGTGCAAAGATCTGTCGCTGAACGCGCGGCTGACTGAGCAGTTGCTTCTCAAGTTGTCGTGCCGATGCCAACATCGTCGGCTCATACCACTCTTTCAGGGCTTCGCTGAGTTCCGGCTTGTCATTTCCTATACGCCAACCCGGAGAGATAGAGTCGTGCGTGAAATCGATGGCAGCCAAATCCACATCCCCATCATTTAGACGTGAAATCAGCTCCGCCGTATCGCGACAGGTCTCAACGCGCAACTTCACGCCCAAATGGCGTGCAAACCGCTCGCAGAGCAGATAATGGATTCCGAGCTGGCGGCCACGGAAGTCGTAATAGGTCTCAGGCCCCGAGAGCGTCACGGCAATCAGTTCACCAGCCTGTTCAATCTGCATCAAGTCGAACTCATCCGTCGTGAGTGTATCGGTCTGACTGACCCAAGGAGGCGAAACGGGCTCTTGCCGCTGGGTGCACCCCAGCAACAAGAGCCCTAAAGCGATGTATGAGCAATGATGTCTCAAATTATCATTCTTACTAACTTCATCAAGACAGGAAACCGAGCAATGCACCAGCTGCGACGGCGGAACCGATTACACCAGCCACATTGGGTCCCATAGCATGCATCAGCAGGAAGTTGTGGCGGTCGTATTCAAGTCCCAGATTGTGAGAGATACGGGCAGCCATAGGCACTGCACTCACGCCTGCATTGCCAATGAGAGGATTGATTTTCTTGTCAGCCGGCAGGAACAGGTTCATCAGCTTCACAAAAAGAACACCGCTCATCGTTGCAATTGCAAATGCGAAAGCACCGATTGCAAAGATAAACACCGTATTAAGTGTCAAGAACTCAGAGGCCTGCGTTGAACAGCCAACGGTAAGTCCAAGAAGCATCACAACGATGTCGTTCAGAGCAGCTCCCGCCGTCTTGGCCAGACGGGTTGTCTTTCCGCTCTCCTTGAGAAGGTTACCAAAGAAAAGCATTCCCAGCAAGGGCAGACCCGATGGCACGATGAACGTAGTCATCAGCAACCCGATGATGGGGAAGAGGATACGTTCCGTTTGCGACACCTCGCGACCAGGCTTCATCTTGATCACGCGCTCCTTCTTGGTCGTCAGAAGGCGCATCAAAGGAGGTTGAATTAGCGGTACCAAAGCCATATAGCTATAAGCACACACTGCTATTGCTCCCATTAGGTTTGGTGACAGCTTCGACGACAGGAAGATGGCCGTAGGACCGTCAGCGCCACCGATGATAGCAATGCCGGCAGCCTGGTTTGGTTCGAATCCAATAGCCAAAGCAAACATATAGGCACCAAAAATACCGAACTGAGCGGCAGCACCGATGAGCACCAGCTTCGGATTGGCCAACAGGGCAGAGAAGTCGGTCATTGCCCCGATTCCTAAGAAGATGAGCGGTGGATACCAACCCTGTCGCACACCTTGATAGAAGATGTTGAGCACGGAATTGTCCTCGTATAGGCCAATTTCCAGACCGGCATCAGCACGGAAAGGAATGTTACCGAGAATGATGCCCAAGCCAATAGGCACGAGCAGCAAAGGCTCGAAGTCTTTCTTGATGGCGAGATAGATGAAAAACGCACCAACAAGGATCATGACGAGGTTACCAACCTCCGCATTGGCAAAGCCTGTGTAGGTTAGGAACTCCTGAAAGTTATCAACTATAAAACTCCACATAATCTTTTTTTCTTCAGAATTGTGAATTATGCGATGGTGAGCAAGACGGCACCTTCCATAACCGTATCACCAGGTTTCACTACAATTGAGGTCACTTGACCGCTCTGCTCTGCTTCGATGTTGTTTTGCATCTTCATTGCCTCGAGCACCAGCAACACATCACCCTGGGCGACCTGCTGACCAACGCTGACCTTAATGTCGGTAATTGTACCTGGCAGAGGAGCTTTCATAGCTGTACCTGCGCCAACGGCGACAGGAGCAGCTGCTGGCTGAGGTGCAGCCTGCTGTTCCTGTGGCTGAACAGGAGCGGCTTGCTGTGCTGCCTGTATGCGATGCTTGGCCAGCGAGGGGTGCTTGGCCACATTGATGGGTTTCTGCATCTCCAGTTCAAAGGGGATACCATTAACGTTCACTTTGGCAATACGGCCTTCGACATCGGCGATTTCCACTTCGTAGTCAACGCCGTTCACTTTGTATTTATAGATATTCATGAGTATTTGAGTTTAATGAAGTTCGGGAGTTGTGGGAATACGCTGTCCTGTGTGACTGGTGGGCGTGATGGCCTCATGGAAATGTGTCATCTGCGAATATTCATCATCCCATCCTGTGTCTTTAGACTGAATGGTGATAACGCCGCTTTCAACATCGTGGACGTCGTCCTCATACTGTTTAAGGGCCATGCCGATAACGGCAAGATAGACCTCCATATCGATACCTTTTTTCTCAAAGCCTTCCTGCAAGATGTTGCTGGTCTTGTGGCCAAGTTCAGCAGTTTTCTCTACAGTCTTCGTAATAGGCTTCATGGGCTGCTTGTGCTTCGAGGTTTCAAGTTTGCGCATGACAGCACCGAAAATGGTGAAGAATATCCAAAGCAGAGCCAGACATGAGAACACGATACCCATAGCCATAATCGACATTGCGATTCCATAAGGATCCTCGCGTTTAAATTTCTCTACCTTTGTCTCATCAGTCTTGATAAAGTTCTCGATGCCCGGCGTTACGTTGTCGGCCGACTTCACCGCCCACGTCTTGCCGTGACGGGCATAGGATTCGTCAGCATTCAGCGCCGGCACGCTGACGGAGTCGATGAGCTCGACGCCATTACCGTTGTAGAGCGCAATCCATAGTGATTCCGACATGGGAACCTCGACAGAGAGGTGCAATTTGCCCTCAGCGGGATTTGAGTTGCAGTACAATACCAGGTGCTTATGGGCACCCATCGATGTGCGGTCGTCGCCACTCGGGATGATGCTCATCCGACTGATGCGCTCGGGAGCCGAGAGCGATTTGTCAAGGACTGAACGATCAGTAGTGATGAACATACCCCTCACGTTGTAGGTCGAGTACGACGTGTTTTCGAGTTCAATCCAAGCTTCACGCTTTCCGAACTCATCGACAATGCTCTGAGTATTGTTGGTCAGCACCTCGCTGATGACAATGTTCCTGGCACCCTGGCCGAGAGCAGTCAGCGTTGAGGAGACTATCAACGTAGCTCCGAGCAGAAGTCTTAATTTGTTCATTTTCTTTTACGTATATTATGATAAGTTTTTTGATAGCAATTATCCACAGAAGAACAGCACGATGAGCTGTGCCGTCAGGATGCGCAGGAACATTGAAAGCGGATAGACCGTCGAATAGCCCACGGCAGGTGCCTCTTTCGAGCAGATGCTGTTGGCATAAGCTAAGGCAGGGGGATCAGTATAGGTGCCAGCCAACATGCCTGCAATGGTGAAGTAGTTGAAGCGGAAACGGACACGAGCAATGGGCCCTATTATTAAAATAGGTATGACAGTAATGAGGAAGCCCGTCAGCACGTAGAACAATCCGTCGCCCTGCATCACCGTCTCGACGAAGTTGGCGCCGGCCTTGATGCCCACTGACGCAAGGAACAGCACCAGTCCAATCTCACGCAGCATCATGTTAGCCGACGTCGTCGTATAGGTGACGAGCTTGATGCGATAGCCATAGCGGCCAATGAGAATAGCCACGATGAGCGGGCCTCCGGCTATGCCGAGTTTCATGAGGGGCATGCCTGGAATGAACGGCAGCGAGCCGAAGATGATTCCCATGAAGATACCGACGAAGATAGTGGCGATATTGGGTGCGTCGAGACGCTTGATCTGATTGCCCATGAGCGATGCCACACGGTCGACAGCATCTTCGGGACCGACGACCATGATACGGTCGCCCACCTGAAGGTTCAGGCTTGGCGAGGCAAAAATGTCCATGCCATGACGAGTAACGCGCGTGACATTGACTCCGCTGGAGCGTGCAAAGTGCATGCCGCCAAGCGTCTTGCCGTTGAACTTCGGATTCGTAATGAGAATACGCTTCGACACCATCGGCTGGTCCTGATGATCCCAGTCGACTTCTATGACAGGACCGATGAAGGCCACAATGGCTTCATAGTCGTTCTCGGCACAGACGATGCTCATCTGGTCGCCCTCATGGAAAACGGTGGCACTGTTGGGAATCGAGACGTGGCCGTCGTGCAGGATGCGCGAGACGACAAAGTCGCGGTTCAGAAAGTTGTGCACCTGCAACAGCGTCTTGCCCTCCAGGTATTTGTTGGTCACCTCAAGGTGCATCTTATGCGGTTTCTTGTCAAGGTTGGCATTGGCCTCAGCCTCCAGCTCAGCCTCCTCACGGTCGAGCTTAACCTTAGTTAAATAGCGCACGAGCACAATGCCTCCAATGATGCCCAGCACACCAAGCGGATAGGCGCAGGCATAGGAGGAAGCAATGGGCGGGGCACTGTTTCCAAAGACTGAGACAAGTGCCTCGTTGGCCGCACCAAGACCAGGCGTATTGGTCACGGCGCCATAGAGCGTTCCCACCATCATGGGCAGGTTCATCTTGTCGTTAGTGTCGAAGAAGGCATAGTAGCATCCGAACATCACGAGGATGTTGAGCAGGATTAGCGTGGCAGCCAGGCCGTTAAGCTTGATGCCCGCCTTGCCAAAGCTTTCGAAGAAGCCGGGGCCCACCTGAAGTCCAATCATAAAGACAAAAAGGATGAGCCCGAAGTCCTGAATGAACGTCAGTATCGGCATTGGGGCGGTAAATCCGATATGGCCCGCCACGATGCCTGCAAAGAGCACAAAAGTGACGTCAAGCGAGATGCCACAGATCTTTATCTTGCCGAGGTAAACGCCAACGGCAATGACAATGGCATAAAGCAGAGCGATGTGTGCTACTGACTCTGTGTTAGTGAAAAGTGATGTCAGCCAATCCATTTCAGCTTATGCTTGCTTAAGTGCAGCAATTGATTCGCGGAGAGCGGCAATTTTCTCCTCAGAGTCAGCCTGCTTCTTGCGCTCCATATTAACCACGGCCTCAGGGGCGTTCTGAACGAATCGTTCGTTGGCCAATTTCTTCTTCACTCCCTCAAGGAAGTCTTCAAGATGCTGCAGTTGGCTCTCAAGTTTGGCAATCTCGGCCGCCACATCGATCAGGTTGCCCAGGGGCACGCTGAATTCGTCAGTGCCTACCATGAAAGCCGAAGCTGTGGCATCCTTACCTTCAACAACGGCAACGGCTTCGAGGTTAGCCATCTTAACAATGATGTCATTATAGGCCTCGTAAGGGTTATGCTGAGTGCAATGCAGTTCAAGCTTTTCCTTCGGAGCAATGTTCTTAAGGCTACGTACAGTGCGGACGCCAGAGACGACCTGCTTCACCTGCTCGATGTCGGCAATAAGTTGGGTATCTTCGTCAGCTAAACCGTTGAGCACGAGTTCGTCGCGCATAATACTATCGCCCGGCTGGCGCTCGTAGAGGGCCTGCCAGAGTTCCTCTGTGATGAAGGGCATGAAGGGATGGAGCATCTTCAGGAGCAGCTCAAAGAAACGGAGCGTCTGATTATAAGTCTCACGATCGATGGGCTGCTGTTCGCCGTCGACGTAGGCGGGCTTCACCATTTCGAGATACCACTGCGAGAATTCGTCCCAGAAGAGCTTATAGACGGTCATCAGTGCGTCGTTGATGCGATACTTAGAGAAGTGGTCCTTCAGTTCCTCGTTGGCCTGGCGCAACTTGGCGTCCATCCAGAGGACAGCCGTCTTGTTTGTTGCTGTAGTACAGCAACATACAGGACTATCGGCGACCTGCCAACCCTTGACGAGGCGGAAGGCATTCCATATCTTGTTGTTAAAGTTGCGGCCTTGCTCACAAAGGGCTTCGTCGAACAGGATGTCGTTGCCGGCAGGAGCCGAGAGCATCATGCCCATACGCACGCCGTCGGCGCCGTACTTGTCAATGAGTTCAATGGGGTCGGGCGAGTTGCCGAGCGATTTCGACATCTTGCGACCGAGTTTGTCGCGCACGATGCCCGTAAAGTAGACATTCTTGAACGGATACTTGCCCAAATATTCCTCACCGGCCATAATCATACGGGCCACCCAGAAGAAGATGATGTCTGGACCCGTCACAAGGTCACTCGTGGGATAGTAATACTTCAGTTCCTCGTTGTCAGGATGGTTGATACCATCGAAGAGTGAGATGGGCCATAACCAAGATGAGAACCACGTATCGAGTGCATCTTCATCCTGTTTTAAATCAGCAAGTTGCAGATTTTCATTTTCGCTTTCCTTTCGGGCAACTTCAAGTGCTTCGTCAGCGGTTTCAGCCACCACAAAATGTTCCTCGTCGTAATAGTATGCGGGAATCCGATGTCCCCACCACAGCTGTCGCGAAATGCACCAGTCCTGGATGTTCTCCAGCCAGTTCTTATAGGTGTTGACATACTTCTGGGGATAGAACTTCATCTCGCCGTTTAGCACGGGTGGCAGGGCGATGTCGGCAAAATGTTGCATGCGCAGGAACCATTGAAGCGAGAGCCGGGGCTCGATAACCGTGTCTGGGTTGCGCTCCGAATAGCCCACCTTGTTCGTATAGTCTTCCACCTTCTCCATCAGTCCTGCATCCTGCAGGTCCTTCACAATCTGCTTGCGGCAGGCAAAGCGGTCCATGCCGACGTAGAGCGTCGACTGCTCAGAGATGGTGCCGTCGGGATTGAAGATGTCGATGGTCTCCAGATTGTGGGTCTTGCCCAGCATATTGTCGTTCTTGTCATGAGCAGGCGTGACCTTCAGACAGCCCGTGCCGAACTCGATTTCCACGTAGCGGTCTTCGATGACAGGAATCTCGCGGCAAACAAGTGGAACGATGACCTTGCGGCCGCGCAACCACTGGTTCTTCAGGTCTTTGGGGTTGATACACATTGCAGTGTCGCCCATGATTGTCTCTGGACGCGTAGTGGCCACAACGGCATAATAACCTTTTTCATCCTTATGCACCACAGCCCCTTCAGGCTGGGCGTCCACAACGGCGTCGAGACCCTTTTGGTCAGCCACATAGTATTTCAGATAGTAGAGATGGCCGTGCTCCTCCTTGTAGACAACCTCTTCGTCAGAGAGAGCCGTCAGGGCCTTCGGGTCCCAGTTAACCATGCGGAGACCGCGATAGATATAGCCCTTGCGATAAAGGTCGACAAAAACCTTAATGACGCTCTCTGAGCGCACCTCGTCCATCGTGAAGGCCGTGCGGTCCCAGTCGCACGAAGCACCAAGTCGGCGCAGCTGCTTAAGGATGATGCCACCGTGTTCGTCGGTCCACTGCCAGGCATGCTTGAGGAATTCCTCACGCGTCAGGTCATGCTTTTTGATGCCCTGCTCAGCCAACCGGTGCACCACCTTAGCCTCCGTAGCAATCGAGGCGTGATCCGTACCAGGCACCCAGCAAGCATTCTTGCCCTCCATGCGTGCACGACGCACAAGGATGTCTTGAATCGTATTGTTGAGCATGTGGCCCATGTGGAGCACACCGGTCACATTTGGGGGCGGAATAACGATCGTGTAGGGTTCGCGTCCATCGGGTTTCGAACTGAACAGCTTGTTATCCAGCCAATACTGATACCATTTACCTTCAACCTCTGTCGGGTCGTATTTACTTGCAATTTCCATACCTATTTATTATATGCTTTCTCTTTCGGGGTGCAAAGTTACAAATATTTTTTCGAAACAGGAAACACTACGACCAAATAAATAGTGCAAAAAACGTTAATCCAAAACATTTTGCTTAACGTGATACTCGCGCCTCAGAGGCGCAATTTCGATAGCCATCAGAAAAAGTGCCGCCTCTCGATAAAAGAAGGACCGCTTCTTTTTTGTCATGCTTTTTTTTGTCATGCTTTTTTTTTGTGACCTACATAAATTTAAGGAATAGGAAAAGGGGCAAAGCCGATTCTTTCTGAGGCGGAAATTTGGTGATACGGATATTTATTTGTACCTTTGCACGACAATTTCAGAAAACAATCAAAGAGATAGTATGCATACACGAGAAGAACAGATGCAGGCCTTCGGAAGACTGCTTGACGTGCTGGACAAACTGCGCCAGAAATGTCCTTGGGACAAAAAGCAAACTATTGAGAGCCTGCGACCGAACACTATTGAGGAAACATTCGAGTTGTGTGACGCCATCATGAAGAGCGACCACCACGAAATGATGAAGGAGCTGGGCGACGTCCTGATGCACACATGCTTCTATGCCATGATAGCTTGCGAGGAGGGCCGCTACGACATTGCCGACGTGCTGAACACAGAGACCGACAAACTGATTTTCCGACACCCACACGTCTATCACCCTTCACAGGTAGGTGCCGAACACCCGCGCCCCCTGCCCTACGTACCCGAAGGCGGCGAGGAATTGGGTGAATTCTCTAAAGCTGAGACATCAGGTGAAGTGCTGAAGAATTGGGAGCAAATCAAACTCCGTGAGAAGGATGGCAACAAAACAGTGCTCTCGGGTGTGCCCAAATCGCTGCCCTCGCTCATTAAGGCTTACCGTATTCAGGACAAGGCTCGCAATGTCGGCTTCGACTGGCAGAAAAAGGAGGATGTCTGGGCCAAGGTGCACGAGGAACTGGCTGAACTGGAGGCCGAACTGGCTCATGAAAATAAAGAGGCCAGCGAGGCTGAACTGGGCGACTTCATGTTCTCGGTCATCAATGCCGCACGGCTCTATCATCTGAATCCTGAAAACGCTTTGGAACAAACTAATCAAAAGTTCATCCGCCGCTTCAACTATATCGAGGAACATTCCATCCGCATCGGCAAACCCCTCACGGAAATGACACTTGAAGAGATGGATGCGCTTTGGAACGAAGCTAAAGCACAGGAGCATGGAGCCGTTTAAAGTACATATTCTCGGATGCGGATCGGCTCTGCCGACACTGAGGCACTTCCCGTCAATGCAGATTGTGGAATGTCGAGGCAAACTGTTTATGGTTGATTGCGGCGAGGGTGCACAACTGCAGATGCGACGCTCGGGCCTGTCGTTCAACAAGATGGGACACGTCTTTATCTCCCATCTTCACGGCGACCATTGCTTTGGACTTCTCGGCATGATTTCCACTTTCGGACTCTTAGGTCGCACGGCCGCATTGCATATCCATGCACCTGAAGAACTTGAAGATATGCTCCATCGGCAGATGGCGATGTTCTGCCGTGATTTAGGTTATGACGTCGTTTTTAACGCTGTTGACACAACCCGCCACGCAGTCATTTTTGAAGACAGATCATTGCAGGTTGAAACTATTCCCCTAGACCACCGCATGCCCACCTGTGGCTACCTGTTCCGCGAGAAGCCGTCGCTGCCGCACATCCGTCGCGAGATGATTGACTTCTACCAGATTCCCATATCACAGATTAACAATATCAAGGCTGGTCATGATTGGATGACTGTTGATGGAGAAATCATCACGAACGACCGACTGACGATGCCAGCCGATTCGCCTCGCGCCTATGCATACTGCTCCGACACAGCCTATATCCCAACCCTCCACGAGTTGCTTCAAGGTGTCACAACGCTCTACCACGAAGCCACATATGCCGACGACAACCTGCTGAAGGCTCAGAAGTATCACCACTCTACTGCAAGACAGGCAGCCCAAGTGGCTCGTGACACTCAGGTCAAGCAACTGCTATTGGGGCATTTCAGCTCCCGATACGACGACGAGAATGTACTTTTACATGAGGCTCAGGAAGTCTTCGAAAACAGCCATCTAACCCATGAAATGCTTGTTTTCGATGTGTAAAATCATTAAAAACCGATATTTTCTTTCAAAATATTTGGTCGTTTCACGAAAAATCGCTAACTTTGCGCAAAATATATACACATGCATATGAAGAAGAACATCTTGATATTCACAACCCTCGCCCTTCTCTCTCTGGGCACACCTGCCATAGCAATGGAAATGGTGAGCGAGATGGGCGTGGCCGAGCAGGTCGAAGAACGGGCGCCAGTCATCAACTTCGATGATAATACGGTGAGCGTTCAGGGGGCCAACGGAATGACCCTCGAAGTCATTTCGCTCACCGGACGCGCCGTTGCCCAATACAAGATTGACAGTCCTGCACAGCGTGTCGAACTTAATCTGCCAAAGGGTTGCTACATTCTGAAAGTAGGCAAGGTGGTTCGCAAAATCACTGTTCGCTGAATATATCGACTTTAAGAGCCGTCTTTGCCGTCCTCCCTTTTGTCTTTGCGGCATGTTTGGGAAGCGGGGCTCAAAAAGACGCGGAGCCCACCTCCGCGCAGTTATTTGCTCTAAATGCTCCGTCTGCCCACGAGTGCTTAGAGCAAATTCTTTATATTGCCCATGACTCTCTGCAGGCCGACCTCATGGCCGCTGACTACTATCGCAACGGCGGTGATTGGGTATGGGCAGAAACGCCGGAAATGGTGTCTCAGGGCGATTCTGTCGTCCGCTACCTTCGCAATCATGTTGAGGCCATCGGTTTCTTGCCGGATGCTTTCTGTCTGACCCAGCTTGAAGCCGACCTTGAACGGCTGGACTCGCTCCGCTTCGATTCTCTCAATACACATGATGTTGTGATGGCTCGCACGGAGTTGAACCTGACGCGAGCTTATCTGCGCTATGCCCGAGGACAGCGCTACGGATTTATGAATCCCACGTATGTGCTTAACCATCTTGACCTTCGCGACGGTCGGCCAGGCGACTACCGCCAAACGTTCGACATTGACATCGATCATCCAGACTCGCTTTTCGGTGAGCGCTCGCTGAGCCGCGTAGCCGATGGAAGGGCTGTCGGTTATCTGGAAGGCATGGAGCCTCACGACACTATCTACGACCGTTTCATCGATGCCCTTCGCCACGACAGCACACCTGAAGGTCGTCGTCGTCTCATCTGCAACATCGAACGCCGACGGTGGCGAACTCACAAGGAACATACAGCCGACGGCCGCTACATCTTCGTTAATATTCCAGCTCAACAGTTATGGGCAGTCTGTCCTGACAGTGTGTTTTCGATGCGCATCTGTTGCGGTGCCTGGAGCACCAAGACACCACTAATGCATAGTGCTGTCTCGCGCATTGAAATCAATCCAGAATGGATAATTCCCGGCAGCATTCTCCGCAACGACATCAGCCGCCGTGCTGGTGACTCAGCCTACTTTGCCCGCAACCGTTATTTCATCACTAGCCGTCAGACAGGCGATACACTTGATCCGCGCTATGTCACGCAATCTCAGTTGCTCTCAGGCCAATACCGCGTTGCACAGCGAAGCGGGCGGGGGAACTCGTTGGGACGCATCATCTTCCGATTTCCCAACCAGCATGCTGTCTATCTGCACGACACAAACAACCGCGGTGCATTTAATGCCGACCGTCGAACTATTAGCCACGGATGTGTTCGTGTGCAACGTCCCTTCGATTTGGCTATGTTTCTGCTTCCTGATGCTGACGAATGGCTACTCGATCGCATGCGTCTATCAATGGATTTGCCCCCTGAAAGCAATAAGGGGAAGGATTATCTGAAACAACGAAGCGAGGAGGGTGACACGTCACCCATAAGACTCATCCAATCAACAGGCGTCTCCCCGCGTGTGCCCGTGTACCTTTCTTATTATACGATTTATCCAAATCCTGAAACCGGCCATCTCGACATATGGCCGGACCGATATGAATACGACAAACAGATCATCAAGTCGCTTCACCCTTACTTGAGCCGATGAACGTACACGTAGATGACAGCCAACTGAAATCCATGCTGACCGACCCTCAGCAGCGCCGCAAGGGATTTGAACTCATGGTTCGCCAATATAGTGAACAGATATATTGGCAGGTGCGCCGTATCGTCTTGAGCCATGAGGATGCCGACGACATTGTGCAAAATGCATTTCTCAAAGCCTGGAATGCGATTGAAACATTTCATGGCGATTCAAAAGTAAGCACGTGGCTCAGTCGTATCGCTATCAATGAAGCTATAGACTTTAACCGACGTCAGAAGATTCGCCCCACTTTGAGTGCCGATGATGTAGATTTAGGCATTGCGAATCAATTGCAAGCCGACAAGTACTTTGACGGTGAGAGGACCGAGGCGTTGCTTCAAGAAGCAATAGCTCGCCTGCCGGAAGCCCAGCGTACGGTATTCCTTCTCAGGTATTACGACGAAATGAAATATTCCGAAATCAGCCGTATCACAGGCACGACTGAAGGAGGATTGAAAGCAAGCTATCATATTGCAGTGAAAAAGATTACGGACTTTTTCCGAAACCACGATTAAACCTTTTCCAACTACTAACGTCAAGAATAAAAAGACAAGCAATGAACGAGGAAGAATTCATCAGAAACCTGACAGAGCAAAAGCCGAACCCCTTCCGAACACCGGAAGGATACTTCGACCATCTGGCTGATACTATCATCAGCCGTTTGCCTGAGGAGCGCAAGCCTGCACGAGAATGGCATCTGCGTCCTTGGCTCTACGCAGCAGCTTTTGTTGGCGTGGTGGCTCTCAGTGCAACGCTCTACATGAACCGCCCGTCTGACGATGTCAACGGCAACGAGACATTGATTGCCACCTATAATGATTCTTACTTTGACGATGTCGCCGATTATGCTATGGTCGACAATCAGGAAATCTACGCTTCATTGCTGGCCGATATGTAAAACTACTACTACGAAATGAAAAGACTACAACTGACACTGTTTACAATTCTGATGGCAACGTCTATCAGTGCACAGAGCAACAATCATCAACAAGAGAAATTCTCACCTGAGAAGTTCGAAGCCGAACTGCACGACTTCATTGTCAGCGAAGCTCATTTGACGAGCCAAGAGGAAGCAAAATTCTTCCCCCTCTATCGGGAGATGCAGCAGAAGCAACGTGCCGTCTATGACCGACAGCGAAACCTCGGCAAACAAAGACCTCAAAGTGAAGAGGCTTGCAAAAAAGCTATTCAAGAACGCGATGGGAAGGATATTGAACTGAAACGTATCCAGCAGGATTACCACAAGCGATTTCTTGAACTCCTGCCTGCATCGAAGGTGTGGGATATCCTGAAAGCTGAAGAACGCTTCCATCGAAGAGTAATGAAGAATTGGGGGCAAGGACAGCACAAGCCTCAACAAAGCGGCGGACAAGGCCCACGCCACAAGCAGCATCAACAGCGTTAGGAATATTAGAAATGAGACTTCATAAAGAGTTCATCGTCGCGTCGCAACAACGTTGACAACACAGAAACTCGATCTGATAACGGACACCAAGTGGTAGAAAAGTATTGTACGACTTTCTCCACTTGGTGTTCACTTATTGAATAGGTCTTGGTCAGCTCTACAACAAGGCTGTCATGAAAAATCAGACACATGTCGACACGCAGACGCTCGTTCATCACGATGGAAAGAGAATCGTCGGACAGCGCTATCATTTCGCTGGTTCCATCAAGCAGATTGGTCACCCCGGCCTTCATCTTTGCCTCCATGAAGTCAATCATGTCCAGCCGATTGTTTGTCGAGAGATAGGGCATCAGCGAATCGGGCATCGCCTTGAACACTTCTGCCATCGTCGCCTTTTGAGCAACAACTGGCAAAACGGCAAATACCACGACTATGAACAGAGCCACCTTCTTCATATTTGTCTTGTTAATTCTTACTGAGTTGCATCATCATTACGGCAGCAAGTCCTGCTGTTTCTGTACGCAAGCGGCTTTTGCCCAAGTCAACAGATATGAAGCCGTGATCGACAGCATAACGGACCTCATCTATGGAGAAATCACCCTCCGGACCTATCATCACCAAAGCATCTGATGAATCGGAAGAGCGTCGGAGTTCGTCAAAAAGACTCACGCGCTCCACTTCCTCATAGCAATGAGCAATGTATCTGCGTCCTTCCCTGTGAGTATCCACGAAACTGCGGAAGTCAGTCATCTCGTTCAACTTGGGTAGCCAGGCCTTCCGGCTCTGCTTCACAGCCGAGACAACAATTTTCTCAACACGCTGCAACTTCAGCGAGCGGCGCTCTGAGAACCGGCAGTCAAGAAACGTCAATTCGTCGATACCAACTTCTGTGGCCTTCTCTGCGAGCCATTCTATTCGCTCCATCATCTTAGTCGGAGCAATAGCGATATGCACCCTACCCTTCCACGTTGGCTCCTGCGGCCAAGAAGCCTCTATCCGATAAAGACAACGTTTATTCGAAGCCAACGAGACAATGGCTTGATGGAAAGTGCCCTTACCATCCATCAGCATCATTTCGTCGCCCTCCTTCAAGCGCAACACACGAACGGCATGCCGTGCTTCCTCATCAGGAAGCTCGCCAGCCGTCAAGGCATTAGGCACATAGAAGAAACGCGTTTCTTTCATTCGTTCTTACTCATCCTGAGTTTAATCTCATCGCGAAGATGTGAGGCCAACTCGTAGTTTTCCTCTTCTACGGCTTTATCAAGTGCCTGCTTCAGATAGTCCATCCCCATTGTGTTGATTGGAATAGCTACCCCTTTCGTAAAGTCTTCACAAGGATAGCTTTGGCGCTTCATCAACCCGTCTTCAATATAGAGTGGCGTCTTCGAAATGATGCTCATCAATATAGCATCACTCATTCGCAAACGCACAGATTCACCGTTCTGAGTGTCCATCAACATCACCTGATACTGTCCGTCGTATATGCCTACAATGAGCATCTCATAGGTAGAAGGCAACAGCTGAACAAGCGCCTCAGGCAAAAGAATCTTACTGATTTCTGGTGCATTGATGCGAACCTTCAACTGAACGGCTATATCTTCATCGCACACTACTGAAATAGCATTCTGACGTTCTTCGTCAGTAAGCACAATCACCCACAGGTCACTTGATCCAGTGACTTGATGCAGGCTGTCGTATCTCAGAAGTATGCGTTTCATTTGACCTTATTTTTTTTCAGGTTTGAAAATCACGGAGAATGCCAAGCCCAATATAAGGGCATAGCCGGCAAAGATAAACCAGCAAGTCGTCCAATCACCAATAGTGTAGAAAGTTCCGTTCACCACTTCGCCGTGCGTGTAGCTATTGATGATTGCTTGCGCACCGAGCGTTCCAAGCGAGGCTCCGATGCCATTGGTCATAAGCATGAATAGCCCTTGAGCACTCGAACGGATTGACTCATCGGTGCGGCTCTCAACAAAGAGCGAGCCCGATATATTGAAGAAATCAAAGGCCACACCATAAACAATCATAGAAAGCACAAAAAGCCATACGCCGCTGCCAGGATTACCCATACCAAAGAATCCGAAACGGAACACCCAACCAAACATTGCAATCAGCATGACGTTCTTGATGCCAAAACGTTTCATGAAGAAAGGAATTAGCAGGATACAGACAGTCTCGCTGATCTGAGAAAGTGAAATCAGGATATTGGCGTGCTGCACTCCGAAGGTGTCAGCATAGTCGGCAACCGCGCCGAAACTTGCTATAAACGGATTTGCAAAACCGTTGGAAATCTGCAGGCAGACACCGAGCAGAAGCGAGAATACAAAGAAGACGGCCATTTCCTTTTGCTTAAACAATGCAAAGGCACGTAATCCCAGTGCCTCGCCCAGCGACTTTTTCTCATCCGTCTTCTTGATGGGGCACTCAGGAAGAGTGAAACTATAGGCAAATAACACAAGGCTGACCACACCAGAAGCCAGGAACTGATTCTGATTATCCTGAAATCCCATCAAGTCGACAAACCACATCATCAAGATAAAGCCAACAGTTCCCCACACTCGGATTGGCGGAAAATCCTTCACAGTATCCATACCTGCTTGAGTCAATGCGTTGTAGGCAACAGAATTAGCAAGTGCAATTGTCGGCATATAGAAGGCAATACTTAACGAATAGAGCGTGAAGATAGTAGAAAAGTTTGACTCTACTCCATGAGTATAGCCATACCAACCGGTTGCAATCATGAAGAGACCGGCCAGCAAGTGACAGATACCAAGAAGACGTTGCGCCTGAATCCACCGGTCGGCCACAATGCCTATAATGGCAGGCATGAAGATTGAGACAATGCCTTGCATAGAATAGAACCAGCCAATTTCGGTGCTGAAGCCGATATTGCCCAAAAAGCGCCCCATGCAAGTTAGGTAAGCTCCCCACGCGGCGAACTCCAGGAAGTTCATCACCGCCAAACGTACTTTCAAATTCATATCTCTTAGGTTTTTTAGTTATTTTATTCCAATAGTCTTCCTTCGTAGTATGCTCTCAAAATACCGTCATCATCGGGTTTCAGGTTCAAGCACCCTGGGAGCCACTCGGTCATCGGCTGCTCCCCTATCAAGGGGTAGCATCGGCTTACGACTCCTGACTGAATCTCCACTACTGAGAGTGTCAACTCCGAGTGGTCGGGCAACACTATCTTGTGGGAGGCTATCTTTCTGAGTTTCTTCATATTTCGGGTCGTGGAATCTGATAAGTTGAACATTGCTCATGAACAGCAAGCGCGTTGTCGTTGTCTCCTCGTGGCCTCCATCGAGATAGAAATAGCCGCGAATCTGCTTGATATCCTTCGGATTGGCTGGGAACCGAAGTTGACTGAGGCCGGACGAAGTGAAGCGCAGGTTGCGGGCGATAGTCGTGTCCTGATAGTCAACAGCCAGATAAGCTATACCTGTCTTGTTACCGCTCTGATACATGTAGTTTGTCATGAACTGTAGCAGGAAGCTGTCGCCCTTGCGGAATGTGGAGTCGCCTTCGAGCGTGAAATCCCATCGGTTGTAAGGCGGCACAGGCATCATAGCCATATTGCTGCGCTCTGCCCAAATGTTAGCCGTGTCGCCAGTGGAATTGAACGAAGCATACTTGCCGATTTCGCCCTCCGTTGCACCCAGCACGAGTGCACGTTCCTCCAGTCGGTCGGCCACACGCTGAAGTATAGGGTTGAAGCGGTCGGCTCTCGTATAATAGTAGACAAGCGATGAATCGAAATCATCCTTCGTGACACCATGCTTTTGGAACACCGCTTCCTCATAAAGAGCCTGCGTATAGCCCCTGTCGATGTTGCGTTGTGCCAGAGAGCGCGCCATATAGTAGTCAACAAGTATATCCTCCATGTCATCAGGCTGGATGAACTGGCTGGGAGTCTTAGGCTTGCATGCAATCATCAAGAGCACCGCCACGAACAGACAGAAGATAGGTCTCCTACTCACGCTTTGTGCTGATTTCGCTGATTTCCTTCCTATAAAACAACAATAGTGCCACAACGCCCACGGAGATGCTGGCATCGGCAAAGTTGAAGACGGGGCTAAAGAATATGAATTCTTCACCTCCCCAGAACGGGAACCACTCAGGATAATGAGTAACAATCAGCGGGAAATAGAACATATCAACCACACGTCCCATAAGGAACGAGGCGTAACCGTTGCCGAAACCCACGTAGTCACTGACATGATACATCGTAGAAGCATCAAAGCAGAGTCCGTAGAACATGCAATCGATGAGATTGCCTGCAGCTCCGGCCATCACCATCGACAAGCAGACGACATAGCCCCATCGAGGCTGCTTGCGGGTGAGCCGCCAGATATAGACGCTGAGTACGACGATGGCCACTACACGGAACAGCGACAGCAGCAGCTTAGAGCCAATCTGCATGCCATAGGCCATCCCGTTGTTTTCAATAAACGAGATGTAGAACCAGTCAAACACATGAATGCTCTCATGCAGGGCCATGTGAGTCTTGACCCAGATCTTGATGAGCTGGTCAATGACAAGGATGGCTATGATGATGATTACAGCCAGTCGACCACGAGTAATGACGGCTTTGTCGTTCACTTCCTTTTCTTCTCCATTTCCTTCGACTCCACGCTCAGCGTAGCATGAGGTACGGCACGCAGACGCTCAGCAGGGATTAGCTTTCCTGTGATGCGATCGATGCCGTAGGTCTTGTTGTCGATACGCACTAATGCAGCCCTCAGACCCTGAATGAACTTCTGCTGACGGGCGGCAAACTTGATGAGATCTTCCTTCGACTGGGCTTCACTTCCCTCCTCCAAAGCCTTGTAGGTGGGCGATGTATCATCGACATCGTTTGAGTCACGGTTGGTGAGCGTAGCCATCATCTGGTCGTAATCACGCTTCGCTAAGGCGAGTTTCTCGTTGATAATCTGACGGAACTCCTCGAGTTCTTCATCAGTGTAGCGGGTTTTTTCTGCCATATTTTTGGTGTTGGTTAGATTTTGTCAATCTGAATGTTAAGTTTAAAGTCATCGAATTCAACCTCCGAGCCATTGTTAGCTGCGACACAGATTGAATCGGCTAGCACCTGCGTCTTGATATAGTCGGCATAAGCATCGACAGACTTTTCGACTTCAGCGTTCGGAGCAACAACGATATTGATGCGATCGGTTATCTCCAAACCGTTGTCTTTGCGCAGGTTTTGGATACGGTTAATGAGTTCACGAGCCATACCCTCATTGCGCAACTCCTCGGTGAGCTCCACTTCGAGTGCAACGGTGAACGAGCCATCGTTGGCCACAAGCCACCCGGGAATGTCCTCGCTGATGATTTCGACATCGGTCAGCTCAATGGTGAGCGGCTGGGCTTCAACGCTGATGTCAATCGTTCCATTAGTTTCAAGTTCTGCAATCTGCTCCTGGGTGAGTGAATCTACCTGGGCGGCCACCGCTTTCATCAGTTTACCAAACTTCTTGCCCATAGTACGGAAGTTACACTTTACCTTCTTGACCAGAACGCCTTGACCCTCAACGAATTTCAACTCTTTGACGTTCACCTCATTCATAATGAGTTGTTTCACTGCCTCGATATGCTTCTTCTGTTCCTCTGTTGCAGGAATCATGATGGCAGCCAGCGGCTGACGCACCTTGATATTCACCTTACGGCGCAGGGCGAGCACCATAGAGGTAATTTTCTGAGCCATCTCCATACGAGCCTCAAGATCCTTGTCGATAGCACTCTCGTCAACAACGGGGAATTCATCCAAATGGACACTGGTCTTCTGTCCTCCCAGATCGCGATAGAGCTGATCGGCGTAGAAGGGGGCGAACGGGGCAATCAACTTGCTGACAGTCATCAGGCAGGTGTAGAGTGTGTCATAAGCCGAACGTTTGTCGTCGCTCATGTCCTTACCCCAGAAACGCTTGCGGTTCAGGCGAACGTACCAATTGGAGAGGTCATCGTTGACGAAGGCATCGATGAGTCTACCAGCACGCGTGGGGTCGAAGTTGTCCATCTCGGCCTGCACCTTGCCTATGAGCGTGTTCAGGCAAGAGAGAATCCAGCGGTCGATCTCTGGCTTTAATTGCTGCTGTGATACAGCGACTGACGGGTCGTAGCCGTCGACGTTAGCATAGAGAGCAAAGAATGAGTAGGTATTATAGAGCGTGCCGAAAAACTTGCGGCTCACCTCAGCAACACCCTCAGGGTCGAACTTCAGGTTGTCCCAAGGCTCCGAATTAGTCATCATATAGAAGCGCACGGGGTCAGAGCCGTACTTCCCTATCATGTCGAAGGGATTCACGACATTCCCCACACGCTTCGACATCTTGTTGCCTTTGGCATCGAGCACTAGACCTGTGGAAATGACATTCTTGAAGGCTACAGAGTCAAAGACCATTGTGCCGATAGCATGAAGCGTGAAGAACCAGCCACGCGTCTGGTCGACGCCCTCATTGATGAAGTCGGCAGGGAATGCCTCGCGTTTGTCAATCAGGTTGCGATTCTCGAAGGGATAGTGCACCTGAGCATAGGGCATAGCGCCGGAATCGAACCAAACGTCGATGAGGTCAACTTCGCGCTTCATGGGCTTGCCGTCATCAGTCACCAGCTTGATATAATCAACATAGGGACGATGCAGGTCGATGCGCTGATAGTTCTCATCGCTCATGTCGCCGGGCACATAGCCTTTCTCCTTGAGCAGGTTCGACTCCATCACACCGGCCTCTACAGCCTTTTCAATCTCAGCATAGAGTTCCTCAACGCTTCCGATGCATTTCTCCTGTCCGTCCTCGCTTCGCCAGATGGGCAGCGGAGTGCCCCAGAAGCGCGAGCGCGAGAGATTCCAGTCGTTCAGGTTCTCCAGCCAGTTGCCGAAGCGCCCCGTGCCTGTTGATTCCGGGTGCCAGCCGATGGTCTTGTTGAGTTCGCTCATGCGCTCCTTCTTGGCCGTCGAGCGGATGAACCAAGAGTCGAGCGGATAGTAGAGCACAGGCTTGTCCGTGCGCCAGCAATGAGGATAGTTGTGCACGTGCTTCTCAATCTTGAACACCTTACCTTGCTGCTTGAGGTCCATGCAAATCGATATGTCAAGCGTCTCGTCCTTGTCGGTCAGTGTATCGTCGTAGGCGTTCTTCACGTAGCGGCCGGCAAACTTCAGCCACTCCTGTTTGTTGACATATTTCTCAACGAATTCGGGATTGAGATCTTCAAGGACGAAGTATTTGCCCTGAAGGTCGACGACCGGACGCTCCTGTCCTTTCTTATCAATAAGCACGATGGGACATATACCGGCCTTTTTGGCCACGAAAGCGTCATCGGCACCGAAGTTGGGCGCAATGTGGACGATACCAGCACCGTCCTCAGTGGTCACGTAGTCGCCGGGAATCACGCGGAAAGCGTCGCCCATAGGCTTGATCATCGGCATCAGCTGCTCATACTCTATTCCGACGAGGTCGGTGCCCTTATAGTTAGCAACAATGTGCCAGGGAATCACCTTGTCGCCGGGCTTATAGGCGTCGAGGTCGGCGTTCCTGCCCTTCTCGTTGAAGTAGGCGTTGACGCGTGCCTCAGCCAGAATGACGGTGATGGGCTCACCGCTGTACGGATTGAACGTTTCGACGGCCACATAGTCAATTTTGGGGCCGACGCAGAGAGCCGAGTTGGCGGCAAGTGTCCAGGGGGTAGTTGTCCAGGCGAGGAAATATTTCGCCTTCTCACCCTTGATCTTGAACAGCGCCGTGCACGTCGTATCCTTCACGTCGCGATAGCAGCCAGGCTGGTTGAGTTCATGACTCGAGAGACCCGTTCCGGCAGCTGGGCTATATGGCTGTATGGTGTAGCCTTTATAGAGCAGACCCTTATTGTAGAGTTCCTTCAGCAGATACCAGAGGGTCTCGATATACTTGTTGTCATAAGTGATATAGGGGTGGTCAAGGTCGACGAAATAGCCCATGCGCTCAGTAAGGTCGCGCCATTCCTGAGTGTACATCATGACGTTTTCGCGACACTTCTCGTTGTATTCCTCTGTGGAAATATAGCGGGGCGATTCGGGATTGTCGATGTCGGCCTTCGTGATGCCCAAAGCCTTCTCGACGCTCAACTCAACGGGCAGCCCGTGGGTATCCCATCCGGCCTTGCGCTTCACCTGATAGCCGCGCATCGTCTTATATCGGTTGAAGGTGTCCTTCAGGGCGCGTCCCAGCACATGGTGAATGCCCGGATGGCCGTTGGCTGATGGAGGCCCCTCAAAAAATACGAACTGCGGGCTACCCTCGCGTTCGTCTATTGAACGATGAAAGATGTCTTCGTTCATCCATTTTTCCAGAATCTCATTGTTGACCTGCGTTAGGTTCATGCCGCCGTGTTCAGCGAATCTCTTTGTCATCTTTTTTGTATTTTTTTGTTGTTCTCTCTAATTGACGTGCAAAGGTACGAAAAATTCTCGATACCGCCAAACATCGGAGTTCATTTTTTCGGCATAGGGATTCTGCCGTCCCCGAAGCAGATTGATTTGAGGACAAAAAAGAAGCACCGCTTCTCATCAAGAGAAGGGGCACTTCTTTATCCGAGAAGGGGCACTTCTTTATCCGAGAGGGGGCACTTCTTTATCCGAGAGGGGGCACTTCTTTACTAACGAAACGGTCCTTCGTAATAAGCCGGGGGCATCTGCGAATGAGGTTTATGCTCATTGCCTCATTTGGGGCTTCCCGTCTCCGGGTGCATGCTCGCCCGAATCTTCATCAGGTATTGCTTCATGCCGACAGAATCCTTAGTGTCAATGATTTCAAGTAGCTCTTTGAGCTGGGTGCGAATTTCGGCCACTTGATCGTGAGTGTAGGGGTTGAACAGGATTTCCTGCAACAGATAGTCGTCCTCGCTGAGCACCCCTTTGGCGATGCGCATGTGGCGCTTGAAGGTCGTTCCCGGAGCATCGATCGGCTTCATAACGGCTGCAAAGACGAAAGTGCTGACGAAAGGAATGGAGAGCGAATAGGCCACCGTGCGGTCGTGCTCGTCGAACGTATATTCGTAGATATTGAGCCCCAATCGCTGATAGAGGTCACGGAAGAAGAGCCGACCGACAAAATCGCCCTCGGTGATGATGATCGCGTTCTCCTCGTGAAGCTGGCTGAGGTTGGCGAATGTAGGGCCGAACATCGGGTGCGACGAGGTATAGCGGCGCCCGGTCGACTCGTAGAACTCCTTCAGTCCGGTCTTCACTGAGGCGATGTCGCTTAGGATGCAGTCATGCGGGAGCAACGGGATAACCTGAGTGAAAACCGGAATGGTGTATTTCAGTGTCACAGCATTGATAACGAGTTCGGGTGCGAAGTTGCGAATCTGGTCAAGTTCAGTGAAGCGCTGACAGTTGTATGTAAAGCGCATGCGGCGAGCATCTTTCTCAAAGACAGCCACTTCGTGGTCGAAACTCAGCAGGTCGATGAAGAAGCTGCCCATCTTGCCTGCACCTAAAACTAATATTCTCATCCCCCTGTTCCTTCCTTATTTGTTGATGATTTCTATCTGCTGTCTGACCGACTCCTCGTGTATGCTTTCGAACACGTGCGCCACAAACTCGGGCGACATCCCGCAGAGCGTACCCTGAGCACCGCGCTTTGAGAGGATTTCGTTGTAGCGCGAGGACTGTAGCACGGTCATGTTGTGCTCCTTCTTATACTGCCCGATTTCCCGACAGACGCGCATGCGTTTCGAGAGGATGTCCATAATCTGATTGTCCAGCTCGTCAATCTGCTTGCGCAACTGCTGAATGCCCTCGGTGGTTACCTGTTCGTCGCGGATGACGAGGAGCGAGAGGATATAGTCGAGCACGTCGGGCGTCACCTGCTGCTTGGCGTCGCTCCAGGCCTTGTCTGGATCGCAATGACTCTCGACAATGAGGCCGTCGAACCCGAGGTCCATCGCCTGCTGACAGAGGGGAGCTATGAGCTCGCGCCGCCCGCCGATGTGCGAGGGGTCGCAGATGAGCGGTAACTCGGGAATCCTGCGGCGCAACTCGATGGGAATCTGCCACATAGGCAGGTTGCGATAGATTTTCTTATCGTAGCTAGAGAAACCGCGATGGATGGCCCCGAGGCGCTTCACGCCCGCTTGGTTGATGCGCTCAAGAGCCCCGATCCATAGTTCCAGATCGGGATTGACGGGATTCTTGACGAAAACGGGCACGTCGACGCCTCTCAGCGCATCAGCCAAAGCCTGCATCGCGAAAGGATTTGCCGAAGTGCGTGCACCTATCCAAAGGATGTCGATTCCATACTTGAGGGCCAATTCTACGTGTTCAGGTGTTGCCACCTCGGTCGAAACAAGCATCTTCGTCTCCTTTTTCACCTGTTGGAGCCAGGGGAGAGCAATCTCCCCGTTGCCTTCGAAACCGCCAGGCTTGGTGCGCGGTTTCCAGACGCCGGCTCGGAAGTTGTGGCAGCCCTTCATAGCCAGTTCGCGGGCAGTGGTCATCACTTGTTCCTCGGTCTCAGCCGAGCAGGGTCCTGCAATCACGAACGGACGCTCGTTGTCACTGGGCAGGTTGAGTTTCTGTAAGTCTAATTCCATATTGCTGTTATTCTGTTTAATGCCTCCTTGATCTTTTCTTCTTTCGCGCAGAGCGAGATGCGCACGTAGCGGTCGCCATTGCTCCCGAAGATGAATCCGGGAGTGATGAATACGCGGGCCTCGTGGAGCACCCGCTCGGTGAGTTCTTCCACATTATTATATATATTAGGGATTCGTCCCCAGAGGAACATCCCCACTTGGTCGGGATCATAGCTGCACCCTAGCTGCCGCATAATCTGCTCAGCCAGCTGTCGACGGCGTGCATAGGTGCTGATGTTTGCCTCGTGGTGCCATCCGTCGCTGTTGTCGTAAGCAGCAGCGGCGGCGAGCTGAAGACCGCGGAACGTTCCCGAGTCAATGTTCGACTTCACTTTAAGAATCCACTCGATAAACTGAGCGTTCGTAGCACAGAGGCCGACGCGCCAGCCAGGCATGTTGTGACTCTTCGACATCGAGTTCAGCTCAATGCAGCACTCCTTTGCGCCCTCAACATGAAGGAGTGACAGCGGATGCTCGTTGAGGATGAAAGAATAGGGGTTGTCGTTGACGACGACGATGCTGTGCTCACGGGCAAAGCGCACCAGCCGCTCATAGGTCTCGCGCCTTGCGCGTCCGCCTGTGGGCATATTGGGATAGTTCGTCCACATGAGCTTCACCCGCCTTAGGTCCATCCCTTCCAGCTTTTCGAAGTCAGGCTGCCAGCCGTCAGCCTCATTCAGGTCGTAGTTGACAATGTTGGCCCCAAGCAGTCGGCTGAGCGACGTGTAGGTGGGATAGCCCGGATTGGGTACCAGCACCTCGTCGCCTGGATTGACAAAAGCGAGCGTGATATGCAGGATGCCCTCCTTCGAGCCGATAAGCGGCTGAATCTCGGAGTTGGGGTCAAGGTCAACATCGTACCAACGTTTATAGAATGAGGCCATCGCGCGGCGCAGTTCAGGTGTTCCCATCGTGGGCTGGTAGCCGTGAGCCGACGGGTCGCGGGCCACCTCACAAAGTCGCTCCACCGTCTGCGGCGAAGGCGGCATGTCTGGACTTCCGATAGCAAGACTGATGATGTCGCGGCCCTCAGCATTGAGGCAGGCCACTTCTTTCAACTTTCGGCTGAAATAATATTCACTGACGAGGCTGAGTCGGTTAGCTGGCTTGAACATATTCTCCTAATATTTTTAAGTCACGTGTCAACGGGATAATAGCGTCGATAGACTGCCTGTAGCGGGTCAAGTCGTTATAGGTCACATCGACGTAGAACAGATATTCCCACTCTCGTCCGATAATTGGGAGCGACTGGATCTTCGTGAGATTGATCTTGTAGAAAGAGAGAATCGAAAGCACCTGCGACAGCGAGCCTTCTTCATGAGGCAGCGAGAAGACCAGGCTCGACTTGTCCGCTTTTGTCAGCGGACGCAGCAGGTCGGCCTTCTGGGGAGCCGAACAGACGAGGAAGCGGGTGAAGTTGTGCTTATTGTCCTCGATGCGGTCCTCAAGTACTTTCAGCCCATAGAGTTTTGCCGCCTCAGCGTGACAGATCGCCGCCCAACCACGATGCTGCCCCTCGCTGATCATGCGGGCAGAACCGGCCGTATCGTCAGCCTCGACGACGCGCAGCTCGGGGTGATGCTCCAGATAGTGGCGCGTCTGCATCAGGGCAACAGGGTGCGAATGTACCTCGGTGATTGTCTCCCACGAATCTTCAGGCAGACAGCAGATGCAATGCGTGATGTGCAGCTTATACTCCCCGACCACCGTCGTGTCGCTGTCGCGCAGCAGTTCATAGTTGTGGAGCAGCGAACCGGCAATCGTGTTCTCAATGGCTGCCATAGCGATGACCGTCGGGTCTTGTCGGACACTCTGATAGACTTGCTCAAAGGTGGTGCAGCATATCAACTGTACCTGCTCGTCCCTGAAATACTCATGAGCGGCAATATCGTGAAACGATCCCTTCTCTCCCTGAATGGCTATCCTTTTCATCTTTTTTACGTTTTCTTCATGCTAAAGCCCCGCTCCAACATGTCTGTGTGAAGCGGGGCTTTCGGTTTGATTTACTATCTGCTCGATAATTCTTTACACACGGCCTTCCGCTTCACAATTGCTTGCAAAGTAAAAGTAAAACCAACGGTAGGCACTTGCGTTCTGAATCATCTGAATGTCTCTTTTTAAAATTTATCGGGTGCAAAAGTAATACTTTTCTTTGAACTACGCAAATAATTCGAAAGAAATTTTCGATTTTTGCTTACAAACCGAAGGGATTGATGGGCGAATAGGCGCGTTTCATCATTTCTTCAACCCCCTCAGCCTCATATTGGCCGTTGACGCCCTCCATCTCCTCGGGGCGCAGTTCCAGGTATTTCCGCATGTCCTCCTCGGCAGCTTGCTTGTCGCCTTTGTCAAAGCTGAGCTTGCCGCGCTCCCTGAAGGCATCAGCCTGGAAGGGATTCGCGTCAATCAGGGCCGTATAGATTGCGATAGCCTCGTCGGCACTGCCCTGCCGGGCTGCCAACCTGGCGCAGAGAAGCATCACCTCCTCGTCGGCACCAAAGTTCTCCCTCAGCCGGTCTGCATCTGCCTGAGCCCCAGCCAGGTCGCCCATATCCATCAGGGTCTTGGCGCGCAGCAGCCGCGCGTCCTCCTGCCCGTCCTCAAGTGCGATAGCACGGGTCAGCTGTGCTACTGCCAGCACGGGCTGCTTGAGCCCTATGGAAGCCTGAGCCGACATGTAGTAGGCATAAGCATGCTGGGGGGCAGCCTCGACAGCCTGTCCGGCAATCTCGTTGAGACGCTCATAGTCCTCCATCATATAGGCAATGTGGCCCATACGGTCGTAGATGCCGGCTGCACTCGGAAACATTCTCCTGACAATCTCGAGCGTTGCGAGAGCCTCCGCCAGATGGCCTGTCCGGATGAGCGCCTGCGACAGATAGTCGAGCGTTTCCGGGTCTGTCTTCAGCTTCAGGGCCTCCGTAAAACATTTGACGGCATACTCCGTCTGGTTCATGCGCAGCGCCTTGATGCCGTCGTGTTTATAGAGGTCGAAGCGGCGCTCCTCGTTTTCCTGCTTCTCTTCGTCGGGATTCTTCTCCGAACCTCCGAACAATGCTTTCCAAAAACTCATATCACCTAATTATATTACAACTTCAAATGAAAGTATATTTCAATTTTTCGGCAAAATTACAAAAAAACGAGAGAAGAACCAAATAAACCTTGCGCTTTTTATTTGCAGAATGAAATGTTTTTCGTAACTTTGCAGCCGTCTTTATAGCAAAAGCAGTAATCAACAGAACCATTAACCCTATAAAAAATTGAAACTATGCAAAGAGACAACACAGTGTTTGAACTGATTGAGCGCGAACACCAGCGCCAGCTGAAGGGCATCGAGCTCATCGCATCCGAAAACTTCGTCAGCGATCAGGTCATGCAGGCCATGGGCTCGTGGCTGACCAACAAATACGCTGAAGGTTATCCCGGCAAGCGCTACTATGGCGGCTGTCAGGTCGTCGACGAAGTCGAGCGCCTGGCCATCGAGCGCGTCTGCAAGCTCTTCGATGCCGAATATGCCAACGTGCAGCCCCACTCCGGCGCACAGGCCAATGCGGCCGTCCTGCTGGCCGTACTCAAGCCCGGCGACACCTTCATGGGCATGAATCTCGATCACGGCGGCCACCTGAGCCACGGTTCGCACGTCAACACAAGTGGAATACTCTATAACCCCGTGGGCTATAACCTCAACCGCGAGACCGGCCGCGTGGACTACGACGAGATGGAGCAGTTGGCTCTTGAGCACAAGCCCAAGCTCATCATCGGCGGCGGCTCGGCCTACAGCCGCGAGTGGGACTACAAGCGCATGCGCGAGATTGCCGACAAGGTGGGCGCACTGCTGATGGTCGATATGGCTCACCCCGCCGGTCTCATCGCCGCCGGACTGTTAGACAACCCCGTGAAGTGGGCCCACATCGTTACCTCCACCACCCACAAGACGCTACGTGGCCCCCGTGGCGGCATCATCCTGATGGGCAAGGACTTCGACAACCCCTGGGGCCTCACCACCCCGAAGGGCGAGATCAAGAAGATGTCGGCTCTCATCAACTCAGCCGTCTTCCCAGGACAGCAGGGAGGACCGCTGGAGCACGTCATCGCAGCCAAGGCCGTGGCCTTTGGCGAGGCTCTGCAGCCCGAGTTCAAGGAGTGGGCTCTGCAGGTGAAGAAGAACGCCGCCGTGCTGGCCGAGGAGCTCATCAAGCGCGGCTTCCACATCGTCAGCGGCGGCACCGACAACCACTCGATGCTCGTCGACCTGCGCACAAAGTATCCCGAACTGACCGGCAAGGTGGCTGAGAACGCCCTCGTCGCTGCCGACATCACGGTCAACAAGAACATGGTGCCATTCGACACGCGCTCAGCATTCCAGACCAGCGGTCTGCGCCTCGGCACGCCTGCCATCACCACACGCGGCGCCAAGGAAGACATGATGGTCGTCATTGCCGGACTCATCGAGGAGGTGCTCAACGACCCGACCAACGAGACCGTCATTGCCAGCGTCCGTCAACGTGTCAACGACATGATGAAGGACTATCCCTTGTTCGCCTACTAATCGCTTGTCCATATGGCCCGCCGCCTGATGCAACAGCTGCTCGTGCTTGCACTCTGCCTCACGGGCGATGCTTGGGCTTATTAAGAGAAGGGACGTCCTCGGTCGGGGACGCCCCCTTTCTGTTATCGACTATTTTCAGCAGGCAGAGCATCAGATGATCGTCGAGGGCAACTACGTAGCAGTCAGGACGCCACACCGAGGGTCGACAGCCGATGCGCAACACCTCTACCCTACTCTAACATCTTGAGGGTCGCATGGTGCAGATGCCTTGCCGGAGGCTCTACATCCGCACCACGGTCGCTTCCAACGGCAGCCGCAAGCAGCAGAGCGGTACTTCTCTGAAGCAATATACCCCTTCTATATTGGTATCAAAAAGCACCGTTCCTTGGTTTGAGAAGGACCGTTCCTTGGTTTGGGAAGGACTGCTTTTTGGTTTGAAACGAACTGCTTCTCCGACAGAGAAGGACCGATTTTGTTCAACCGGCTATTCGGACTGATCCCATTTTTAGATACTAAAAAAAATATTGGTGTCCGCTAAAACTTCCGTTCTCGCGTGCGCGTATATGCGTGCATGTGAGGTCGAAAAATTCAGGGCTGATACCCTTTGTGGATTCAGCCCTTTTGATTTACTTTGCAGTCGCTAAACATAAAACCAAAGTAAATCATGGGCAAAGGTACAAATTTTATCGGACAGCCGCTGCTAACCCAGCTGCTAAAATTCTTCGACAAGGACAAAATTCTTCGTATGAGCCGCAAGGCAGGCGGTGAGCGCTATGTGAAGAGCTTCGACGGCTGGCATCACCTGGTCGTGATGCTGTATGCCGTGCTGATGCGCTTCGACTCCCTTCGTGAGATTACCGCGTCCACACTGGCAGAAGCGCGGAAGCTGAACCACCTCGGCATCACGACGATGCCGCGCCGCTCCACACTCTCTGATGCCAACGCCCGGCGTCCTGAGGCGTTTTTCGAGGCCGTATACCGCGATTTGCTGGCCTCCAACCGCCATCTGCTTTCAGCGGACAGCCGGAATGGCTCCATGCCGCCCTGGCTGGCCAACCTGCTAATCATGGACTCGACCACCATCCCGCTGTTCTCCAACCTCATCTTCAAGGGCGTGGGGCGCAACCCCAAGACGGGGAAGAAGAAGGGCGGCATCAAGGTGCACAAGATTATCCGTGCCGCAGAGGGGGTCGCCTCAGACATCAAGTTCACCTCCGCAGCCACGCATGACAGCTTCATGTTCGTGCCAGAGGAGTTCAACAAGGGTGAGTTGCTGGCCATAGACCGTGCCTACATCGACTACGAGAAGCTGGAGAAGTTGACGCAGAGGGGCGTGGTATACGTCACTAAGATGAAGAAGGGGCTGAAATACGAGGTCATCTCCGACGTGATGTACATGGACGCAAAGAACGGCATGGCGTATCGTATACAGGAGGTGGAATTCACCAAGAAGAAGAGCAAGAAGAAAGACGGTGATGCGGACGAGGCGAAAGACACGCCGCAAGGCAAGGAGGCCAGCAGGGACGCAAAGGACGGCGAGGAGATCATTACGCACCGTGCAAGGATCATCACCTACCCGGACGTGAAGAAATCGAAGGGGAAAGGCGGTAAGGAAGTGGTGAAGGGGAAGATGGTGTCGCTGCTGACCAACGACTTCACGATGAAGGCCGAGGACATCATTGCCATTTACAAAAAACGCTGGGAAATCGAGACCCTCTTTAGGCAGATCAAACAGAACTTCCCGCTGCGATACTTCTACGGAGAGAGTGCCAACGCCATCAAGATACAAATCTGGGTGACACTCATCGCAAACCTGCTGCTCACGCTTATGCAGAGGTCTCTCAAGAGGACGTGGAGCTTTTCCGGGCTGGCCACCATGGTTAGGATACTGCTCATGTGCTACGTGGACTACCGTCTGTTTTTCGAGAATCCTGAGAAGGAGTGGCAGGAGATACTGATAGCCACCGCCGAGGCACCCCCCGAAATGGAGCTGAAATTTGAATAGGGGGGCTTGGAATTGAGGATAGTTCATTCCGACCGCATAAAATCGGCGGTCGGAAGGGGGCTTATGCCCCTAACGGCAGTTTAGCGGACAGCAATAATTTCAAAGTTTCTGTATGATGATGCGAGAACATGCTGTAGATGACGGGGATGACGAAGAGGGTGAGGACGGTGGCGGTGAGGAGGCCGCCGATGACGACGGTGGCCAAGGGGCGTTGCACTTCGGCTCCGTCGCTGGTGGAGAGGGCCATGGGCAGGAAGCCGAAAGAGGCCACGAGGGCGGTCATGATGACAGGGCGCAGACGGTGCTCGCAGCCTTCGAGGATGCGGCGGCGGAGGG
>FLNY01004266.1_pt1 | contig 34023 bp, 26 predicted proteins | sample 1140381 | NCBI WGS metagenome assembly FLNY01 (sample SAMEA3878172, study PRJEB12797) | bioreactor metagenome | biome: Moose rumen | place: Sweden | collected 2011-10 | reverse complement strand
CTTCAGGCCTCGTCAAAGGTTTCATGACATACAAGGTGCTTGCCAATCGCGACAGCAAGTGGCACTTTTCTGAGGAAGAGATGGAACGTTTCCATGTAAAGGAGAAAATGGCAAAGAAATAAGCATTGCGAAGTACCTCCGATTACACACGCACGAATGGTCGCACTAGACACACGTGTGTAATCGGAGGGAAAACAACAAACATCAATCAACTTATATAAACAATTAAATTCCAATTTATATAAATAACGTCAGTTCGACGAAAATAATATTAATCCGTATTTCTTTATAGGATATTCTGGGATGCCAGACGACAAATGCTGCCTCATGTGATATAATGTAAGCAAAAATGCATGAAATGCCGTCAAAGTGTCAGAAATTGCACACGCTGAAAAGTGTCGAAAAATGGCACTTTTCACGTCGATTTTGCCGACTCGACGTGAGGCCTTTTCAAACGCGACACGTGAACTTTTCAAACTTCACGTGTCGCGTTTGAAAATTTCTCGTGTGAAATTAGTGGACGCTTCACATCAAAAAGTGTGCAATTTCGGGTCAAAACGGCACGTTTTGCCATCCACAGATAGCAAAATGACGAATCGGGATAAAATGGCGGTCGCGCAGAGGTTCTTCTAACAACTTGTGACAGAGACAGATGCGAAATCGCACGCGATTTAAGCCCATATTTTTGCTCGGGGGTCGAAAAACAAGGTCAGAGGCAAAAGAAGCGATTCTGACGCATTCGGGGAAAAGTCGCCTGTAAGCAAAACTGCCGAAATGCTTACATTTTGTCAAAGCACCAAAATGGCACATCAAATTGCAAACATCAGAAATAAAAGCTCGGTCCGGCTTGCCGCCTGCTCCATGCATTATAAAGCGCGCCTTGGTGCTAAAGCATCCAAGAATACCTACTGGAGCGCAAGATATATATACTGAAGACGTTATACGTGTTGCGCATAAACAACTTTTTTTTAGGAAATTGTTGCCCATGTGCAACACTTTTATTATCTTTGCATCACTAAATCACATGAAAAAGGATTCTTATGGACGCATTATTCAGAAAAAGCGACAGGCTTTTAGCTAACACTTCAACGAAGATAGTACGCGATAAGATGAATGAAATTCATTGGGGGGCACAGCTTGTTAGCATTGTAGGTGCCAAAGGCGTGGGCAAATCAACGCTTATCAAGCAGTTTCTGAAGAAAAATTATGAGCTCGGGGACCATCGTGTGTTGTATTGCTCGGCAGACACTGTTGACTTCTCTATGCGTACTCTCGTTGGCTTAGCTGAAGAGTTTGTTATCCGTGGTGGAGAGCTGCTGGTGATTGACGAGATTCATAAATACAAATCCGGGACATCGGATTGGAGCCGCGAAATAAAGGAAATCTATGACTTATACCCTACATTGAAAATGATTGTAAGCGGCTCTTCTCTGCTTCGGCTGAAGGAGGGAGATGCTGACTTGTCACGCCGAGCTGTGAAATACACGATGCCAGGACTTTCTTTCCGCGAGGCTCTACGCTTCTATCATGGACTGACTTTCCCTATATGGTCTCTGGAAGACATTTTGGCACATCCTTATGACTTATGGCAAGAGGTTTCATCAAAGTGTAAGCCTGTCGCCTTGTTCAAGGAATATCTGGAGAAAGGCTATTATCCTTTCCTGCTGGAAGGAGAAGGAGAATATTACACGAAAATAGAGCAGGTCGTCAATTATATCATCGAAACCGAACTGCCGCGTATCTGCAAGGTTGATGTGTCGAATGTGAGGAAGCTTCAAGCACTTATCGCACTAATATGCAGTGAGGTGCCTTTCGAACTGAACGCAAACAAGGTTGCTGCTGCTCTTGAAATTGGTCGCGACACCGTGGTTGAGTACCTCAAGTATCTGGGTGATGCCAAGGTACTGAACTTGCTGTACTCTGATAAAAAGAAAATAGGAAAGTTGTCAAAACCCGACAAAGTTTATCTGGAAAATCCTAACATCCTTTATGCACTTGCACCAAAGGTGGAAATAGGCACACTTCGAGAGACATTTGCCACCTCATGTCTTTCTGAATCTCATAATATAGAATATGGAAAGGCCCAGGGAGATTTCAAGGTAGATTCGAAATATACTTTCGAAATCGGTGGCCGAAGCAAGGATTTCTCGCAAATATCTGGTATTGCTGACTCCTACATCTTCGCTGATGACTGGGATATTCCAAGTGGAGCGAAACTCCCACTTTGGATGCTTGGATTCCTTTATTAAACAAGGGTCAGCGAATTTTGTTTGGCTTAACATTCTTTGGCAACAAAACCCCAGTCGTTAAACTGAGGTTTTGTGAAAGTCTGTTTGACCGTTTTTGGTAACCCGCTTGGGGCTCGGTCCGGCGAAGCCGCCTGAGCACCTACTGGAGCGCAAGAACCCTTGGTGAGAGTCGCAAGCGGAAACAAAAAAGAGGCCCTAAAGCCTCTCTCTTTGGTAACCCGCTTGGGGCTCGAACCCAAGACCCCCACATTAAAAGTGTGATGCTCTACCAACTGAGCTAGCGAGTCAACCTAAATGCAAACTTTCACGTTTGCGGGTGCAAAGGTACGAAATAAAGTTTAAAGTTTAAAGTTTAAAGTTTAATTTTTTATGCTTCCTCTGCTTTTTTTCCTTTATCTGGCTGTTTTTCTATGTCTTTATCCGTTTCCTTGAGGATAAACCTGCGATAATAAGAGATAAGCAATGTAGTGAGCGGCAAGGCGATGATGAGTCCGATGATACCCAGCAAGCTGCCCCAGATGGAGAGGCTCAGCAGGATGATGGCAGGGTTCAGACCCATCACGTGACCCATGATGCGCGGGGTGAGATACATGTCCTGAATGGTCTGCACGACAGCAAAGACGGCCAGGGCACAAGCCATGATGACCCAGAAGCTCTGCCCCGTGTCAGCGGCCTTCACCAGAGCCAGGATGATGGTGGGAATGAAGCCGACCAGCTGCAAGTAGGGAATCAGGTTCAGGAGACCAATGAAGAGCCCCAGGCCTATGGCCATCGGGAAGTCGATGATAAGGAAACCGATACTGAAGAGGATGCCCACCAGCAGGGCGATAAGCGACTGGCCGCGGAAGTAGGCGTTCATGCCGTTCTTGACATCATCGGCCACCATGCTCGCGAAGCCGCGCTTGCCAGCCGGGATGAGCCGTATCCAGCCCTCGGATATCTTCTCGTAGTCCTTCAGGATAAACACCAGGTAGAGCAAGACAACCAGACTGCCCAACAGACCTATCGCGAAGTTGATGGTGCCGGAAAGTAACTCCCAGACCTGCAGGACGAGGTTCTCCGCCACATCCATCACGCTGCTGTGCTGGAAGATTTGCATCAGGGAGTCGTCGCTGGCATAGCTCTGCAGCATGGCCTCGATGTTAGCAAAGAGCTCGGAAGAGGCCAGCGTGTCGTTGAAATAGACGGTTATCAGCTTGGCCATGCGGATGCTCTCCTCCACGATGGGCGGCACGATGAGAAATACGCCGAGAGTGAGCACGGCGAGCACGACGAGTAAAGCCACAGCGATGCTCAGCACCCTGTACTTCAGTCGGCACCTGTATTGCAGGAAACGCACGAAGGGATAGATCATGTAAGCCAGTATCCAGGCGATGAAGAAAGGCAGCAGGACGCTGGACAAGCGGTTGACGAGCAGGACGAGTCCCGTCGCCACAAGCGCCACGATGAGCCATCGCACAACGCGGTCGAAGGTAATCTCTTTCTCTAACATCTATTCATTACCATTTAATCATTTACTATCTGTCTCCTCCCCTTTGGGGGAGGCCGGGAGAGGGGCTGGGGCTGTAGCCTTGGCGTAACACTCTCGGCAGAGCGGCTCGTACTCCTGCTTTTCTCCGAGCATGACTTGCTTCTCGCCTGCCACGATGCGGTGGCTGACGTAGGCAAGAGCACCACAACGCACGCAGATGGCATGCACCTTCGTCACCTCGTCGGCAATGGCGCAAAGCTGTGGCATCGGGCCAAACGGCACTCCCTTGAAGTCGAGGTCAAGTCCCGCCACGATGACACGGATGCCTCGGGCTGCCAGCTCATTGCATACCTCCACGATATGCTCGTCGAAGAACTGCGCCTCATCGATGCCTACCACGTCGCTCTCCTGCCCCATCAGGAGGATGCTGGCAGATGAATCGACCGGCGTGGAAGGGATGCTGTTGCCTTCATGGCTGACGACCTCCTCCTCGCTATAGCGGACATCGATGGCCGGCTTGAATATCTCCACGCGTTGCTTCGCGAACTGTGCCCGCCGCAGACGGCGTATGAGCTCCTCCGTCTTGCCCGAAAACATCGAGCCACACACGACTTCCACCCTTCCGCGACGCATCATCTCGCCACTTGCAGAACCTACATCTTTCATACTTAACATTTCATTTTGCAGGGACAAATATACTATTTTTCTTTGATTTACACTTTAATAGAGGCAGAAAAACGCTAAAAACCTTTAATTCTTCATTCTTCATTCTTCATTCTTCATTCTTTTTCGTATCTTTGCAGGCACGATATTATTATATATAATAATGTATGGGGACTCTCTACTTAGTGCCTACTCCGGTGGGCAACACGGAAGACATCACGATGCGGGCACTCAGTGTGCTGCGCGAGGCTGACCTCATCCTGGCCGAGGACACGCGCACGAGCGGCAACCTGCTGCGCCACTTCGACATCAAGAACGCCATGCTCTCCTATCACAAGTTCAACGAACATCAGACCGTCGAGAGCATCGTGGAGCGCCTGCTGGCAGGACAGACCATTGCAGTCATTAGCGACGCCGGTACGCCAGGCATCAGCGACCCAGGCTTCCTCGTGGCTCGCGAAGCCATACGGGCAGGCATAGAGGTCATCACGCTTCCCGGTGCCACGGCCTTCGTGCCGGCACTCGTCAGCAGCGGACTGCCTTGCGACCGTTTTTGCTTCGAAGGCTTCCTGCCTCAGAAGAAAGGTCGCCAGACACGCCTCCAAGCTCTTGCCGACGAAACGCGGACGATGGTCTTCTACGAGTCGCCGCACCGCATCGTGAAGGCACTCACGCAGTTCATCGAGGTCTTCGGGCCAGACAGACAAGTCAGCGTCTGCCGCGAGATAAGCAAGATACATGAGGAAAGCGTTCGCGGCTCGCTCGCGGAAGTCCTTGCTCACTTCACCGAGACAGAGCCCCGAGGCGAGTTCGTGATAGTCGTAGGAGGAGGAACAGCCTCCCCCGACCCCTCCAAAGGAGGGGAGAAAAGAGAAGAGAAATAAGATTATATAAACAATACAAACAAAACCCTAACTCTCCTACCTTTCACCCCTCCTTTGGAGGGGCAGGGGGAGGCTAATAATTTGTTACGATGAAAAAGCTTTTTATTTTCGTTGCCTGCGCTCTCAGCTTGAGCGCTTGCAACATGACAGGTGGGCAACAACAGCAGGATGCCGTTCAGCAGGAACGCGATTCCCTGCAACGCATCATCAACGAGAAGGACATGGAACTGGATGACATCCTGGGCGTCTTCAACGAAGTGCAGGAAGGCATCCGCCGCATCAACGAGGCGGAGGGACGTGTGACCATCGCAGAAGGCAACCCCGAGAGTGCCAGCAGCAAAGACGTCATCCGCGAGAACATGGAGTTCATCCAGCAAGCCATGCAGCAGAACCGCGACATGATTGCCCAGCTGCAGGAGAAGTTGAAGAACAGCAGTATCCGTGGCTCGAAGATGCAGAAGACCATTGAAAGCCTGCAGGCTCAGATGGAGGCTCAGGCGGCACGCATCCAAGAACTCGAGGCAAGCCTTGCCGAGAAGGATGCCCTCATCGAGGCACAAGGCGACGCCATCGCCGGACTGAGCAACGACGTGGCTTCCCTCACGGAAGAGAACAAGCAGAAGGCCGAGAAGGTGCAGCAGCAGGACAAGGAACTCAACAGCGCCTGGTTCGTGTTCGGCACAAAGAGCGAGCTCAAGGAGCAGAAGATATTGACCAGCGGCGACGTGCTCAAGTCGGGCGACTTCAACAAGGACTACTTCACTAAGATCGACATTCGCTACGACAAGGACATACGCTTCTACAGCAAGAGCGCCCAGTTGCTCTCCACACATCCTGCCGGCACCTATCAGCTCGTGAAGGACAAGCAAGACCAGTACGAGCTGCATATCACCGACCCGCAAAAGTTCTGGAGCGTCAGCAAATACCTTGTGGTGCTGGTTAAGTAAGGAACCCCTAACCCTCTTTAGGGGGAATAAATAGTAAATTGTCAAATAGTAAATTGTGAAGACTTCCCGAAGCAAACACTACAACTCTTCGCGCTCGTCGCTCCCCTTCGAAGAGGGCATGACGGGCACAAAGTTCCATAACGTCATCGACGACTCGCCCGAGACGGCTGTCCTCGTCGGCATCATCACACCCGCTCAGAACGAGCGCAAGACAACCGAATACCTCGACGAACTGGAGTTCCTGGCCGAGACGGCCGGAGCCAAGACCGTGCGTCGCTTCACGCAAAGGCTGGGCGGTCCCAACAGCACAACCTATCTCGGCATCGGCAAGCTCAAGGAGATACGTGCCTTCATACAGACCGAGGAGGATGCCGAAAGGGAGGTCTCGATGGTCATCTTCGACGATGAGCTCTCCGCCAAGCAGCTCCGCAACATCGAGAACGAGCTGAAGGTGAAGATACTGGACCGCACGACGCTCATCCTCGACATCTTCGCCATGCGAGCACAAACGGCCAACGCCAAGACGCAGGTCGAGTTGGCACAGTACCGCTACATGTTGCCGCGCCTGCAAAGGCTTTGGACGCACCTCGAGCGACAGGGCGGCGGCTCAGGCAGCGGCGGCGGCAAAGGCTCTGTCGGACTGAGAGGACCTGGCGAGACGCAGCTCGAGATGGACCGACGCATCATCCTCAACCGCATGAGCCTGCTGAAGCAACGCCTCGCGGAAATCGACAAGCAGAAGACCACGCAGCGAGGCAACCGCGGCCGCATGATACGTGTGGCACTCGTGGGCTACACCAACGTCGGCAAGAGCACCCTGATGAACCTCCTCTCCAAGAGCGAGGTCTTTGCAGAAAACAAACTCTTCGCCACGCTCGATACCACTGTCCGAAAGGTCATCGTCGACAACCTCCCCTTTCTGCTCAGCGACACCGTAGGCTTCATCCGCAAGCTGCCCACCGACCTCGTCGATTCCTTCAAGTCGACGCTCGACGAGGTACGCGAGGCCGACCTGCTGCTCCACATCGTCGACATCAGCCACCCCGACTTCGAGGACCAGATAAAGGTGGTGGACAAGACCCTTGCCGACCTCGGCTGCAGCGAGAAGCCGCAGATGATTGTCTTCAACAAGATAGACGCCTACACGTGGGAGGAAAAGGATGCCGACGACCTGACGCCTGCCACCGCCCGCAACGTCTCGCTGCAGGAACTCATCCACACCTGGATGTCGCGCCTCGGCGGCGAGTGCATCTTCATCTCCGCCCAGGAGCGCACCAACGTGGACACCCTCAAGCAGGTACTATATAATAAGGTGCGCGAGCTGCACGTCCAAAAGTATCCCTACAACGACTTCCTCTTCGAGCACTACGAAGGAAGCGAATGAGGAATCTGCATCTGCCGCATTTATTATGCATTATGAATTCTTCATTATGAATTGAAATATGAAACCACTCTCCTATTCCGATGCCCCGTGCCGCGTGTCAATCTTCGGCTAAGGCTTCCTGAAAAGATGACAGGCGACATGAAAAACAGAGAAACCCTTTGTCCTTTGAGATAAAAGGTTTAACTTTGCAGACACAAACAAAGATACTGGTAACACAGTCATACTGTAATCGTTGACGTGTATTAAACACCTGAAAACATGAAACAAATATGGAATAACTTTTGCCGCGATGTAAAAGCCAAGAAGTCGAAAGATGCACTGGAGATGGACTTTGAAATAAATGTCGTCAGGAAGTTTCTTTCAGCACTTGGTTGGTTAGACTATTTCCAGAACTTGGAGGAACAGAAGAGTGTCTATAAAGGAAAAGACAGGGCAGACTTCTTTCTTCATACAAAAAACGATAGCAAGGACAGACAGATTGTTGTAGAACTGAAACGTCCCGAGCACAAACAGAAACAAAAAGACATACAGCAACTGGAGAGATACCTAAAGAGCTATGGATGTAGGTTTGGCCTCTACATCGGAGAAAAGCTTGAGGTCTTCTTTCGTCAGCCAAAGGGGGATGACTTTGAAGCTGTCAGTGTCGTTGAGATAGACTATACTCCGAATAATCCTGCTGCAGAAGATTTGCTGAACCTAATCAAATACGATAACTACGACAAAGAGACATTCACACATTATTGTCTTGACAATCTCGAAGTAAACAAATATGTAAGACATTGGCAAACAAGAGAAGGGGAGGAAGAACTATACAATGCAGTGATTGACAAGTTCAAACTTCCGAAAGCAGTTTCCTATAAATTACAATCTGTCCTTAAGTTTCAAATTATAAATGTAAGAGATGCTGTTCATCCAGAATTGCCAACTCCTGCACCTGTGGAAGTTGTGAAACCTACGAAACCTGGCATACAAGAACAAGGCGTTGAGGTGAAGGAAGGGCAGCCACGTTTGTTCAATATTGCCACATTGCCCCGTTACTGGAACTGCCTCAATAGTGCTTTTACAAAGGAGATTATGAAGTCGGCAGGTATTGAAGAGGACATTTCTGACATTCACGACTTGGAAATCTTGGGGAAGTTATATGAAGAAATCAAGGCTGCGGAGAGGCAACGAAACATCCATAATACTTATTCCTGTGCTCTGACTAAGTATATGGAATACATAAAGGCAGGTTTGGGCTATAGTGATATGGAGCATGACGCAATCCTTGTCAAGAAGAAAATGCCGGAATCAAAGCCATCAAGTACACCTGCCATTAAACCTTCAGTGTATAATGCCAACAGAAACTCATGGCTGATATGCTATGACAATAAGAATTTTGATGTTGAACGTTGCTTTAAGAAACTTGGGCAGGTTTATTGGAAACACAAGTCTGGACTGCAAAATGTAAAGAAAGGTGATATTGCCTTTCTTTATGCCAATCGTCCCATCAGCGCCGTCCGCTATAAAGTGGAAGTTATAGAAAGCCATATTCCGTATTCTTCGGAGATGGCAGCAGAAGATGAGTTCTCGAAAAAAGGCTATGCAAATCCAAGGAATGAAAGAGACACATATTTCCTTGTGCGTCCCTTGGCAGAAAAAAATAGTTCTGCCCTCAAGCATTCTTCAATATATAAAGCCGGTCTGATAGGTAAGCGTCCCTCAACCACAAGGCTTTCAAAAGATGAGTTCAAAGCGTTAAGACAATACATTGAACAACATTTCGATGATGTCTCAACAAAGGATGTTGTTCCTAACAAGTCTAAGAGAAATAAGAGGCCTGAGCCACCTTTCAAATTCTCAATGATAGGACTAAAAGCTGGAGATGTTGTGGCCTTTGATTCATTAAACATAGAGGTGAACGTTGCCAGCGACAATACCATAAGCTACAAAGGAAAAGAATATAAGCTCACAACATTCTGTAAGGAGTTCCTTCCTGAAGGGAGGCGGACAAAATCCAATACTTATCGGGGGCCTGATTATTTCAGCTATCAAGGTAAGACTTTGACAAGACTGAGGAAAGAGAGGCATCCTGCCATAAAAGCATAAAACTATAACCTATAAATCACAGGCAATGGACAAGGCTCAGGGGAAACGACGTCCGGTCGATACTACACGGCATCATCGTGAGAACGGATGGGACTACTGGGGGCGTGCCATCTATCACTTCACCCTGCCTGTGGAGGCTCGGTATCCGTTGTTTGGAGCCTTGGAGGGCGAAAGCGCAGAAAAGGCTTTCGTCAAGCTCAATCCATTCGGCCTACAGGTGTGCCGGATGCTGGGCGGGCTGGCACAGTTCTATGAAAGGAAGGGGTATGCCCTGAAGGTGCTGACGCAGATGGTGATGCCCGACCATGTCCATTTGGTGATTCAGGTGCTCGAGCCTCTGCCAAGAAGCATCGGGGCGGTGGTGCGCGGATTCAAGAGCGCATGCACGAAGCTTTACAAGGAGGAGTATTATTGTAGCGGCGAGAACGCCGCTAAAGTGCAGGGGGAAGGAGCGCTGGTGCATTTTGCCCGCATTTTTGCGGGCAGGGGCAGCATCTGGCAGCAGGACCCCGCTTATTACCATGAGCGCATCCTTCATGCACCCGGCCAATTGCGCCGGATGATTGACTATGTGAAAGACAATCCTCGCCGTCTTTGGCTCAAGACCAAGAACCCCGACCTCTTCCGTCTGCACAGACACACAGAAGCCGCCGGCCTGTCGTTCACCTCGATGGGCAACCATTTCCTCCTCGACTGGCCTGACCGACAGGCGGTGGAAATGTCGCGCAGCGCTACTGACGACCAGGTGAAGGAACGGCTGCGGACGGCAATGGCGGCGGCTCACGACGGGGCTGTCACCTATACGGCAGCCATCAGCAAGGGCGAGCAACGCATTGCCCGGGCTTTGCGGGAAGAAGGCTACCCGCTGGTTGTTCTTCTCAATGACGGCTTCCCCAAGGAAGGCTCGCCCCACGAGCGTTACTACAAACCCGGCGGCGTCTATTTCGAGGCGTGCTCGAAAGGGCTGCTGTTGCTCTTGGAACCCACCGAGCAGGCTTTCCTCGATGCCGGCATCATGTCTGCCGTCGAGGAGACTCTGCGCCGCAAGCCAGAGGCACGTCATCTTAGCTATATGCCTATCCCGCTGGCAGCCCAGCGTTATTGATTTGTGGCTCTCAATGAAATAGCCAAACGATTATCTACGACATGAAAATACAGTATTAACATATAAACTGAAGACAAATGACTGAATTCAAGTATGCCCCAATGTTCCAGATGGGCGAGGACAAGACCGAGTACCGCCTCCTCACGAAGGAAGGCGTAACCGTCAGCGAGTTTGAAGGAAAGGAAATAGTGAAAGTCTCTCCCGAGGCTCTGACGCTCTTGGCTCAGCAGGCTTTCCACGACGTGGAGTTCATGCTGCGCCGCGAGCATAACCTGCAGGTGGCTCAGATTCTGAAAGACCCCGATGCCAGCGAGAACGACAAGTACGTCGCCCTCCAGTTCCTGCGTAATGCCGAGACGGCCTGCAAAGGCATCCTGCCTTTCTGCCAGGACACCGGCACGGCCATCATTCATGGCGAGAAGGGACAGCAGGTGTGGACGGGCTTCGAGGATGAGGAAGCATTAAGCCGCGGCGTGTTCAATACGTTCACGCAGGACAACCTCCGCTACTCGCAGAACGCTCCCCTCAACATGTACGACGAGGTGAACACGAAGTGCAACCTGCCTGCCCAGATTGACATCGAGGCCACGGAGGGCGCTGAGTACCGCTTCGTGATGGTCGCCAAGGGCGGCGGCTCGGCCAACAAGACCTACTTCTACCCCATGACGAAGGCCACCATCCAGAACGAAGGCACGCTGCTGCCCTTCCTCGTAGAAGAGATGAAGCACCTCGGCACGGCTGCCTGTCCGCCCTACCATATTGCCTTCGTCATCGGCGGCACCTCGGCAGAGAAGAACCTGCTGACCGTCAAGCTGGCCAGCATCAAGTACTACGACTCCCTGCCTACCTCGGGCGACGAGACGGGACGTGCTTTCCGCGACATCGACCTGGAACAGAAGCTCCTTGAGGAAGCCCATAAGATTGGCCTCGGGGCACAGTTCGGAGGCAAGTACCTGGCACACGACATCCGCGTCATCCGCCTGCCGCGCCACGGCGCAAGCTGTCCCATCGGCATGGGCGTGAGCTGTTCTGCCGACCGCAACATCAAGGCGAAGATCAACAAGGACGGCATCTGGCTGGAGAAGATGGACGACTGTCCAAGCGAACTCATACCGGAAGAACTGCGTCTGCCGGGCGAAGGCGGCAAGGGCGTTGAGATAGACCTTGACAAGGGCATCGATGCCGTTCGTGCTGAACTGAGCAAGTACCCCGTCTCGACACGCGTCAACCTCAGAGGCACCATCATTGTGGCGCGCGACATCGCACACGCCAAACTGAAGGCTCGTCTCGATGCAGGCGAAGGCATGCCGCAGTACTTCAAGGACTATCCCATCCTCTACGCCGGTCCTGCCAAGACGCCGGAAGGCTATCCTTGCGGTTCGATGGGTCCCACCACGGCCAACCGCATGGACCCCTACGTCGATGAGTTCCAGGCAAACGGTGCTTCGTTAGTGATGATTGCCAAAGGCAACCGCACGCAGCAAGTGACGGACGCTTGCAAGAAGCACGGCGGCTTCTACCTCGGCACGATTGGCGGCGTGGCAGCCGTCCTCTCGCAAAGCAGCATCAAGAGCATCGAGTGCGTGGAATATCCCGAACTCGGCATGGAGGCCATCTGGAAGATTACCGTCGAGGACTTCCCTGCCTTCATCCTCGTGGACGACAAGGGCAACGACTTCTTCAAGCAGCTGAAGCCCTGGTGTCCCGCTTGCAAGTGATAGTCTGAAACCATATAAATCTTAAAGCCATGAAGCGGTTCACGTTCAAGAGTCTGTCTCTCGTTCTGCTGCTTGCCGTGGGTTTCCCTGCTTTTGCCGAGCCTATCGTTGTGGAAGCAGAAGATGCCACAAAGTCGAGCGGCGTGACGACCGAGGCGGACGAGCTGTGCTCGGGAGGCAAACGCGTGGGCTATGTGGGCAAAGGCCGGACGCTCACCTTCACCGTCGTGGCTGAAGAAGCAGGTTTCTACCAAGTGACCTCCTACTACATGACCCGCGACAACCGCCGCATGGAGATTACCGTTGGCGGCAAGGACACCTATAAGGCCTACTGCCCCAGCACCGGCGCATGGGACGGCACTGCCATCGGCATTGTTTCCACAAACATAAGCCTCAAGGCTGGGAACAACACCATCGTGGTGGGCAATGCCTCCGACAACGCGCCGAACCTCGACAAGTTCGAGTTCCTCTACATCGGCGAGGCACCCGACGAGGAGCCGCCCGTCGATATGAGCGACGCGCTGGTTGCCACCTCGCCAGGCGGCATCATCGAGGTCAGGGTGAAGGCCGACGACAAGGGGCGTGCCGTCTATGACCTTATACGAGCCGGCGAGCCTCTGCTCACGCCGTCACGACTTGGCTTCGAAGGCAGGACGTTCTTCGCCTCGGGCATCGTGGAACACAGTCAGACGGAAGTCGATGAGCCTTTCGACCTCATGCATGGAAGAACGAGCCACGCCGACAACCACTACACCGAACTGCGCACCACCTTCCAGGGCAGCACGGAGGACGAAAGGCTCACCGTCGTCTTCCGCATCTTCGATGATGCCGTCGCCCTGCGTTACGAAATGGATGGAGGGAGCCTCACCCACTTCGAGGGCGAGCGGACGGAGTTCAACTTCGCCACCTTCCAGCAAGCTCTCGCACAGGAGCATCACAAATGCTACGAGCGTTACTATGAGCTTCGCCCCTGGGACGAGCTGATTGCTTCGGCTGCCAACAGGAGCGGCTTCGGCGAACCCATGCTTGTGCAGACAAGTGCCAGCACATACGCTCTGCTCACCGAGGCTTGTCACACGGGGCAGCACGCCGCTTGCAAAATCGTGCAAGGCAGCAAGGAAGGCAGTCTGCGTCTTGCCTTGGTGGCGACCAACGATGCAGACACCGTCTCCACCATCACTTATCCCTTTGCCTCTTCATGGCGCACACTCATCGTTGGCAGCTTGCAGGACATCGTGGAGAGCAACGTGGTTCAAGCCCTCAATCCAGCACCAACGGGCAACTTCAGTTGGGTGAAGCCAGGTCGTGTGGCATGGAACTGGGCAGAGGAGACAGCACGAAGTGCGTATGCAAACAACACGAAGGACATCAACGTGGCTAAGCGTTACGTCGACCTCGCCGAGCATCTCGGCTGGGAGTACGTGCTCATCGACGACGGCTGGGAGAACAACATCAACCTCACCACCTTTGTCCGTTATGCCCGACAGCATGGCGTGGGCGTGATGGTGTGGTATAACAACAACAAGTTCTCCGATACCTATTCCGAATGCCTCACGAAGCTCCGCAACCTTGCCAGTCAGGGCGTGAAGGGCGTGAAGATAGACTTCTTCGACGACGACAAGCAGACCACCATCAAGAAGTATCAGACGATACTGCGAGCTGCTGCAACGGCAAGGATGATGGTCGATTTCCATGGCAGCACACGTCCCACGGGATTGGAACGTACCTACCCCAACCTTATGACGATGGAAGCTGTGCTTGGCGGCGAGATGCTCTTGAGCCATCCGGACATGACGCAGGCCGACCATGCCGTCAACCTTGTGCTCAGCCGCAATGCCATCGGGCCGATGGACTTCACTCCTATCAAGCTTGCCCAACGCTCCGGCTCCCTCAAGACGCACAGCAACACCAGCGAGAACCCTTACACGACGTGGTCCTATCAGCTTGCCTTGTGGACACTCTTCGAGAGCGGTATGCAATGTCTCATTGACTGCCCGGACAACATCATCGACAGCCCCATCGAACCTGTGCTTCGGCAAGTGCCTGCGGCCTGGGACGAGACACGTCTGCTGGAAGCCGAGCCTGCGAAGTACGCCACGATGGCAAGGCGAAGCGGCGACGACTGGTATGTGGCTACGGTGAGCAAGAACGCCCGTACTGCCCGCGTCAAGCTCGACTTCCTTGAGGACGGCAAGGAGTACACGGCCTACATCTACCGCGACGGCACCTGCACCTTCGATATTGCTTTCCAGAAGCGCAAGGTGACATCTTCCACAAGCCTCAGCCTCGCCGTCAAAGCCAATGGCGGTGCCACCGTCATCATCACGACCGACGAGAACCGTACCTACTTCCGAACCACCAACTATGAAGCGGAGTCGGCCAGCGGCGGCACGAGGAAAAGCAACGCGCACTGTTCGGGCGGATACTATAAGACCGCGGGGGAGAATGCCCGCCTTAAGTTCAGTCGTGTCAAGGTCGATGGCGACGGCGAGTATGCCGTGACGCTCTACTACATGCTTCCCGATGAGGAACGCCGCGCCTACATTCAGGTGGGCGACGACGGCGAGAAGGTCTATTATGACTTCCATACGCGCGACAACTTCGACCAGAGCAAGGACCTTGTCCTCGGCATGAAGACTGTCTATGTCCAACTAAAGGAGGGCACCAACATCATCTATTATGGACAGGAGGACGGTGTCTGTCCCGACCTCGACAAGATAACAGTTACGCCCACGAAGGAGACGCAGGACATCATCGATGGCATCAGCCAGCCGGAAGCCAAGCCTACAAGTGTCGGGCAGGCACTGAGGCTTGAAGGCGACTGCATCGTGTGCTCCACCATCGGCGGCGGCACGCTCTCCATCTTCGACATGAACGGACATCTCCTGCAGAAGGCTCACGTCGAGGCAGGCGAAGCACGCGTCAAGGTGCTCTCCCTCAAGGGCGACGGGATGCCCTTCGTTGCCAGCCTCAACACAGGCATCCGTGCCTTCGCGCGCAAGTTCCTCCTGAATAAGGAGCGGAAACAGTAAAATATAGTGGAAAAATCTTTACAAAAACTGTCATTGCAGGCAAGGTCTTAAGCCGCCGCATCATGCCGCGTCAGTCAACGCCACACGCTGCGTTGGCCGACGCAGCACGTTGCGTCGGACTAAACACCGTGCGGCGTATACCATCGCTCTACGTCGTTTTTACTCAAAAACTATGCTGAATTTGTCATCATTTCGAACCGCAATGATACTTTCCTGACATTGCTTCAAAAAATGTCTCTTTCTAAGGCATTGATAATCAACGGCCATTCGATTTAAGCCCGTTTTTTACCTCAGACGGACAAAAGTGCCGCAGAACGAAAAACAGGCCGTCAGAAAGCGTCCGAAATGGAAAATCTTTGACAAAATCAGCGTGTTGCACAGGTCTTCGCCGTACTTCTTAGGAGATGTTTGTCGATGATATAGGACATAAGACAAAGCTACAAATGTCCCGCCGCACCCTTGCTGAAGTCCAAATTTACAAACTTTCGCTCCGTTTTTTTGTGATATTTGAAAAGAAATCACTAACTTTGCCTCCGTGGAGAATGACTCCCTCTCCGCTTCTCTCCCCGAGGAGGAGAAGTTTTCGCGGTGGGGAGAATGCCGAAATAAGAAAGTTATAAAGCATCAACACTTAATTGTTAAATAGTCAATCATGAAAAGGTTTTTCTTACTGACCCTTGCATTGATGAGCCTTGCATCCGGCTCCTTTGCAGCAGACAAGAAGGAGACGCTGACGTCTCCAAGTGGTAACATCAAGCTGGAAGTCACGGTGGGCGAGCGGCTCACCTACAGCGCCTTCCTCGGCGAGGAGCAGATTCTCAAAGATTGCCCCGTGAGCCTGCAGGTCGGGAAGGACGCCTTCGGCACAAACCCGAAGCTGAGTGGCACGAAGCGCACAAAGGTGGATGAGGTCATCCGCCCCGTCGTGCCCATGAAGTATGCTGAGGTCGGGAACAAGGCCAACCAGCTGACGCTCTCGTTCCGGGGCGGCATCTCGGTCGACTTCCGTGCCTACGACAACGGCATTGCCTATCGTTTTGCCATCAACAAGGGCAAGGCTGGACAGGTGGATGTAGTGGACGAAGGCGTGACGCTCAACTTGCCGGAGGCCTTTACGGCACACGTCTCGAAGACGAAGGGCTTCAAGACTTCCTACGAGAACCCCTACACGCACGTCTCGACGGCTGACTACAATGCCGGCGACGAAATGACCTATCTGCCCATCCTCCTGGAGAGTCCGAAGGGTACGATGGTGCTCTTCTCCGAGAGCGACGTGCGCGACTACCCGCATCTCTTCCTCAAGCCGACCGACGGCAACGGCTTCACGTCCGTCTTCCCCAAGTCGCCCGAGACGTGGGAACCGCGTGGCGACCGCAGCTGGACGATTACCAAGGAGCGCGACTGCATTGCCCGTACCGACGCACAGCGCACCTTGCCGTGGCGTTTCGCCGTCATCGGAACGGACAAGACCATTGCCGAGAACCAGATGGAGGTCGTGCTGGGCGGCAAGTGCGAGCTGGACGACACGTCGTGGATAAAGCCGGGTAAGGTGAACTGGGACTGGTGGAACCACTGGACGGTGTGGGGCGTTGACTTCGAGACAGGCATCAACAACGACACCTACAAGTACATCATCGACTGCGCATCGAAGTATGGCGTGGAGTACATCCTGCTGGACGAGGGCTGGAACAAGCGTGTCCAGGACCCCTTCACGACGCGCGACGAGATAGACGTCAAGGAGTTGGTGGAGTATGGACGGCAGAAGAACGTCGGCATCGTGCTGTGGCTGGCCTGGCTCACCGTGGAGCAGCACATGGACCTCATTCCTTTCTATGCCAAGATGGGCGTGAAAGGACTGAAGATAGACTTTATGGACCACAGCGACCAATGGATGGTGAACTTCTACGAACGCGTGGCTCGCGAGTGCGCCAAAAACAGGCTGCTGGTCGATTACCACGGTTCGTTCAAGCCCGCAGGACTGGAGCAACGCCTGCCCAACCTCATCTCCTATGAGGGAGTGCGCGGTTTGGAACAAGGCGGAGGCTGCAAGCCTGAGAACAGCATCTGGCTGCCTTTCATGCGAAACGCCGTAGGTCCGATGGACTTCACGCCGGGTGCTATGCACAACGCCCAGCCGGAGGACAACAAGGGAAGCGGTTCTCTGCCGATGGGAAGCGGCACCAGAGCCTATCAGATGGCACTCTATGTCTGCTTCGAAAGCGGCGTGCAGATGCTGGCAGACAGTCCTTCGCGCTACCTCCGCGAGGACGAGTGTACGCGATTCATAGCGTCTGTCCCCACGACATGGGACGAGACGCGCATCCTCTCGGCTAAGGCTGGCGACCACTATGTCGTGGCCAAGCGCAAGGGAGGCAAGTGGTTCATCGGTGCAATGACAGGTGAGAAGGCTCAAGATATTGAGATTTCCCTCGATTTCATCGGGAAAAACGGACATCTCACCTACTTCCAGGACGGTCGGAATGCACATCGCATTGCCGTCGATTACAAGAAGGGAGAGCAGGACGTAACGTCTCAGACAAAGCTCCGTCTGCACCTCGTCCGCAACGGCGGCTGGGCTGGCATGGTGGAATAACAGCAAGGACGACATGATACTCAAAGGAACATATACTGCCTCGGAGCATCGCTACGACGACGAGAGCCTTTATGCCCGCTGCGGACGGAGCGGCGTGCTGCTGCCGAAGGTGAGCCTCGGCTTCTGGCACAACTTTGGTGGTGTAGATTCATACGAGCGTGCCAGAGCCATCACGCACTATGCCTTCGACCACGGCATCACGCACTTCGACCTCGCCAACAACTACGGTCCGCCCTACGGCTCTGCCGAGGAGACGATGGGCAGACTGATGGACGACGACTTCCGCCCTTATCGCGACGAGCTTTTCATCAGCAGCAAGGCCGGCTACGATATGTGGCCCGGACCTTACGGCAACTGGGGCTCGCGCAAATACCTCATGGCCAGCATCGACCAAAGCCTGAGGCGTATGCACCTGGACTACGTCGACCTCTTCTATAGCCACCGTCTCGACCCCCTGACGCCCCTTGAGGAAACGCTTCAGGCACTGGTCGATATTGTCCGCGCAGGCAAGGCTCTCTACGTGGGCATCTCGAACTGGCCGCTCGAGCCCTTGCGCATCGGCGAGAAGTATCTGCGCGAGCACGATGTACCCTTGCTGATTTATCAAGGCAGGCTCAACATGATAGACAAAAAACCGATGGAATGGGGCATTTTTGACTTCTGCCAGGAGCAGGGCGTGGGTTTCATCGCGTTCTCTCCCCTGGCACAGGGATTGCTCACCGATCGCTACCTGAACGGCATCCCGTCCGACTCCCGTATGGCTCGCGAACACTTCCTCAAGTCCGACCGCCTCACGCCAGAACTCATCGACTACGTCTTGAAGTTGAGGGAAAAGGCACAGGCCGATGGACACACCACCGCTGAGGAAGCCCTTCGGTGGGTGTTGGCGCAGGAAGGCGTCACGTCGGTCCTCGTCGGAGCCAGCTCGCCGGAACAGCTCGCGCAGAACTTGCGTTGCGTGGCCCCCTGACGCCTCGGGAAGAATATAGCTACGGAGCGTCGTCCGAAACATGCTAATGCATCGGCTTACGCATGCTATTGCATCGACCGACACATGCTAATGCATCGGCTTACGCATGCTAATGCATTGGACGACACATACTGCGGTGTTCTTTCTTCCCCCTTTCTGTGGTAAGTTTTCCGAAAGCATTCATCATCGCGAAATGCCGATGGAAAGGCTCAGAGAAGACGGGACTTGTGATTTCCCCCGGACAGTGATAATAAAAAGCAGGCGTGCTTAGTCATCCCACTAAACACGCTTACTTTGCTTACTTCACACGTTAAGTTTTCATCTGCGACCGCTTCTGCTGACGCCGCCTCCGCCACGGCTCATGCCTGCGCTGTGGCTCATGCCGCCACTTCTGCTGCTGCCGCTCACGCTGGAGCTGCTGCTACGGCCGCCACTCATGCTCGAACCGCCACGACTACCTCCATAGCTTGCGCCGCCTCGGCTGGCGCCACTCATCTGGCTGCTACCGCTCATGCGGGAACTACTGCCATCGAAAGAGTTGCCACGGGAAGGACTTGCGCCAGAGCTTCTGAAGGATGAGCGACCAGAAGTACTGCCTGAAGTGACAGACGAAGAACTGTTACTGCTGCCATAGTTGCTCCGAACATGACCCATGTCGCCACGATTGCCATATCCACTGCCGCTGTGGCTGCTACCGCTGTGACTGCCGTCATAACCTGTGCTACCGCTGTGATTGCTACCGCTATGACTGCCGTCATTGTCACGACGATTGCCATTACCATAATTGTTTCCTACTCGGCCACCGCTTGCGCCGCCACGATGTCCGTTTATGTCGATATGATAACCGTTGCCGCTGATGCGACGGCCACCGTTCCCTCCGCCGTGACCCATTGAAGGACGGTGCATGTCGTGCCCCCGCATGCCTCCGTTCCAATGCGGACGACGGTCAGCATAGTAGCCTCCGTGGTGGTAGTAGCGACTATGTCCACCATAGTACGTACGCCAAACAACGGGACGGCTGTAGTAGAAGTAGCCTCGATTGTAGTAACTATAGATAGGGAAGTACCAGCCGCCTGCACGCCAGATGATGGGGCGGAGGAAGTAGTCGGCAGCCGTCAGCAGATTGTACTGCCAGTCGTAGAGGATGCAGCGCAGGTCGCTCAGGCGATAGCTGTAGTAGCTGCCATAGATGTCGGAAGGAGAGTCAACCCGCAGGAAGTAGTCGAGGTTGATTTCGTAGGCATCGTTATACTGCTGGTCGTTGAGATTGAGCTCATAGGCCATCTTGTCCGTCAGGTAGAGAGCCTCTTGCTGAGCACGCTCAAAACTCATTGCATTGGCGCTTACGAAGGCTGCCATCATAAGCATCAGGGAAAACATAATCTTCTTCATAGCTGTATCGTTTTATGTGGTTTTACATCTGTTTGACGATGCAAAGGTACGCACAAAACGACAAGTGAGGAAAGGATTTCTCCTAAACTGAAGGGGGAAATCCCTAAAGTCTTAGTCCATACGGTCGCGGTAGTCCTCGTAGGTGAAGCGGCGGAGCGTCTCGCGCGTGCCGTCCTCCTTCTCCAGGACAATCGAGGGATGCATGATGCCGTTGAACATCGTGGTCTTGACCGTCGTGTAGTGTATCATGTCCTCAAAAACAATCTCCTGTCCCACATGCAGTGGCTTGGGGAAACGCCAGCTGCCCATGTAGTCGCCGCTCAGGCAACTGTTACCGCCCAATCGGTAGATGTTCTGTGCCTCCGCATCGGGCTGTGAGGCTGCTTCGAAAGGCAGGCTCTCGGCTCCACGCACTTCCGGCTGATAGGGCATCTCCAGGCAGTCGGGCATGTGACAAGTGAAGGAAACGTTCAGAATGGCTGTCTGTATGCCATGATTCTCCACGATGTCGACCACCTGAGCCACCAGAGGTCCCGTTTGCCAAGCAAAGGCACTGCCCGGTTCGAGGATGATGTGGAGGTGCGGATAGCGCTCGTGCAGACTCTTTAATATATAAATAAGGTGTTCCACATCATAGTCCTTACGGGTCATCAGATGTCCTCCGCCGAGGTTCAGCCACTTGAGTTGCGGAAACCAACGGCTGAACTTCGCCTCAAGATGCTCCAGTGTATGCTCCAATGCAGAGGCCGGACTCTCGCAATGACAATGGCAGTGGAAGCCTTCAATCCCCTGAGGGAGCACCTCCGACAACTGCTCCGCAAGCACGCCAAACCTGCTGCCCGGGGCACAGGGGTTGTAGAGTTCGGTCTCTATCTCACTGTATTCAGGGTTGACACGAAGGCCGCAAGACACAAAATGCTCGGTGAAATGGGCAATTTTTGAAGCATAACGCTCGTATTGCGACAGGGAATTGAAGGTGACGTGACCGCTGCAATGGAGTATCTCGTCGAACTCCTCTTCCTCGTAAGCCGGGCTATAGGTGTGGGCAAGGGAGCCAAACTCTTCCAATGAAAGGCGGGCTTCGCAGAGACTCGAAGCCGTGGTTTTCCCGATGAAATCGCGGAAAATTGGGAAGGTGCGCCACAGGGCGAAGGCCTTGAAAGCGAGGATTATCTCCACGTCGGCTTCGTCGGCAACATGCTTAATAAGCTGCAGATTGCGACGAAGCAGTTTTTCTTGTACGAGATAGTAGGGGCGCATAGACTATTTAATAAACGAGCTTCACGTTATCCAGCCAGAGTGTGTTGCCAATGGTGCCGACGTAAGCACCGCCGTGACTGCTGTCGAACTTCAGGATGATGTGGGTTGGCGTCTCGTCCGCATCGGCCCAGCCCTCTTCTTGGATGGGGACGTTCTTCCCCTTGCTGTTGAGGGCATAGAAGCCATTGACGCCTGACATCAGCTTCATACTGTTCTGGAAGTAGCTCTCGCCCGTGATGTCGCCGTAGTGGATGGTGAAGGTCTGGGCTTCCTTCCAGTCCGAAGTGTTCTGACTGAAGTAATTATGCATAGTGCCTACGCGCAGGGCGTGTATGTTGCCGTCGGCATCTTCCCACCGCTTCTGCAGGAGGCAGATGACTTGCCCCATGTCTTTGCCGCTCACCTTCTGGCGTTTGCTGAAGCCCGTCTCACGGATGCGTTCGCCACCCGGCGAGTAGAACTTGTAGTCGAACTTCACTGCCTTTGGTCTCTTGGTGAAGGGAATGCCGAGACTCATCTTGCTCATCGGGTTGCTCGTGCCAGTGATGGGTTCGATGATGTTTCCCAGGAAGATGCTTCCGGAAGCCAAGGCGCTGATGTTGACCACACCGATGGCTTTGCAACTGACGAGGTGTGTGTATAGTTTGGCACACTGTCCGCTCCCATGGGCATCGGGGAAGACGCTGACATTGGTCTTGACGACGCCTGCCACCTTGGCATAGATGTTGCTGTTGCCCCAAGGGGAACCGCCCTGATTGGTATAAGCCCGAGCACCGTCGAAAGTGCCCTTCGGTCCTATCTCGTAGAGGGTTTGTGTCTTGCCGCCTACGAGCAGGCTCTCTTTGACGGAGCGGGTTATCCAAGAGTCGAAGTTGCCAAACTTGACCAGTTCCTCTTGGGCCAGGACACTGACGGCGAACAATCCGCAAAAGGTAGTTAAAGCGAGCTTATTAAACATGATGATCAGATTTTTGCTGCGCAAAGGTACGACGAAGCAGGCAAACCGCCAAACAAAAAGGCATTTAACAACACAAAAGGGGAGATAAAGGACTTAATCATGACCTTCCTGACCTGTTTTGTACAGACCTCGTGCCCTTATTTCTTCCCAGACAACCGCAGGAAGTCCTTCCCCGTCATAGTCAGGGTCGGTTGCAATGCGACGACGAATCTCCGTACTGCTGATGTCGAGCAGAGGGGTGTGGGCTATGGTTACGCGGCGAGGCACTTTCCCGAGAGTATAGCCAGGCCGAGGATAGATGATGACACGATAATTCGCAAGGATTGCCTTGCTGCGATACCAGTCGGGGAAGCGTTCCCAGTTGTCGGCACCTATGACGAGGACAAACTCCCTGTCAGGGTGTTCCTTGCTCAAGGCTTTCAGCGTATTATACATATAGGAAGGTCGCGGCAGGGAGAACTCGCGGTCGCAGACCTCCACGCCCTGCACGTCGGCCACAGCCAGCCGTGCCAGCCGGAGTCTTTCGTCGTCGTCGAGGAGGTCGGCATTGACCTTGAACGGGTTCTGCGGCGAGACGAGCAGCCACATCTCGTCCACCAACCCACTCTCCGCCAAAGCCTTAGCCAGGGAAAGATGCCCTTGGTGAATGGGGTTGAAACTGCCCCCATATATGCCTGTTATAAGTCGCTCTGAATTAGTCATCTGTGTTTATGCGAAAAGATGGCGTGCCGCGCCAAGAAAGATGGCGTGCCGCGTTGGTCATCTCGGTGTGCCGCGCCAAGAAAGATGGCGTGCCGCGTTGATTAACTTGGTTGCAGGAAGTTTTTAACCAGGTCAACCGCCTCCTGTTTTGCGACATCGAGGTCGTCGTTTATGAGGATGCGGTCGAACTGCGAGGCGAACGTCATCTCGTACTCCGCCTTAGCCAATCTCTGTTCAATTTGCGCCATTTCATCGGTGTTTCTCCGTATCAGGCGTTCTCGAAGAACAGCAATCGAAGGAGGCTGAATGAAGACACTCATGGCATCGTCGCCATAGTATCGCTTGATGTTGATGCCGCCTTTCACGTCGACATCGAACACCACGTTCCAGCCAGCCGCCAGCTTCTCGTCCACTTGCGACTTGAGGGTACCGTAGAAGCGACCTGCGTATACCTCCTCATACTCCAGGAAATCGTCCTGCTCAATATGGCGACGGAACTCCTCCTCCGTCAGGAAGTAATACTCCACCCCGTTCTGCTCCTGGCCTCGCGGCGGCCTGCTGGTGGCACTCACGCTGAAGGCCAGCCTGAACTCAGGGTGCTCCTTCATCAAGTAATTCACAATGGTGCTCTTGCCGCTCCCCGAAGGAGCCGAAAAGATTAAAAGCCTCCCCATGTTACATCACATTTAACACTTGTTCCTTAATCTGCTCGAGCTCGTCCTTCATCTTGACAACGATGTTCTGCATCTCAGCCAGGTTGCTCTTGCTGCCCGTAGTGTTTATCTCGCGGCCCATCTCCTGAGCGATGAAACCGAGCTTTTTGCCCTGTCCGTGCCCCTCTTCCATCGTCTTGCGGAAGTACTCGAGGTGGTTCGCCAGACGCTGCTTCTCCTCGTTGATATCCAGCTTCTCGATGTAGTAGATCATCTCCTGTTCGAGCCGGTTCCTGTCGTATTCCACATCAGGAATCGAGGCGAGTGCGTCGGTGATGCGCTGTCGGATCTTCTCCACGCGCTGCTTCTCGTAGGGTTCGATGCTGGCAAGCAAGGCGGCGATGTTGTCGAGCTTCTCCTCGAACTTACGCTGAAGCGCCTCACCCTCCTGTCGGCGGAAAGCCATCAAACTGTCGATGGCCTGCTGCACGACGCCCTTCGCCACCTGCCACTCCTCGTCGGAAAGCTCCGGCTGGGCTTCGTTACGAGAGAGCACATCAGGCATCCGCATGATGGTGTGCCAATAGTCGTCGGGCTCAGGGATGCCGCACTTCGAGGATATCTCCTGCATCTGGCGATAGTAGGCCGCCACCAACTCAGCATTGATGGGACAGGCATCCACCTGTTCCAGTTGCTCAATCCAAAGGTTGAACTCCACCTTGCCGCGCTCCAGAGTCTGCGTCACCATGGCACGCACCTCCATCTCTTTCTCGCGATAGAGCGGAGCAATGTGCGTGGAAAGGTCGAGAGCCTTACTGTTGAGCGACTTTGCCTCTGCAATAATCTTCTTTCCTTGGAATTCGGCCGAGGCTTTGCCGTATCCAGTCATCGATAAAATCATCTTTGTTTAGAATTTTGCTGCAAAGATACAATTATTTGACGATTATTTCGTAAATTTGCAGCGCGAAATTAAACAATAAGCTAAGAATGTCCTGCATCCTGCATATTGAGACCAGCACAAAAGCCTGTTCCGTCGCCTTAAGCGAAAATGGACAACTCATATTCCACAAAGAAGACCTCGACGGACCGAACCACGCCGTCGTCTGCGGCGTCTTTGTCGACGAAGCCCTCTCCTTTGCCAACTCGCACGCCATACCCGTCGATGCCGTAGCCGTCAGCGAAGGTCCCGGCAGCTACACGGGCCTGCGCATCGGAGTGTCAATGGCAAAAGGCGTCTGCTACGGGCGTGACCTCCCACTCCTCAGCGTCCCCACGCTCAAGCTTTTGTGCGTGCCCGTCCTGCTTGGCAAGGAGGAACTGCCGGAGGATGCGCTGCTCATTCCCATGATAGATGCCCGAAGGATGGAGGTCTACAGCGCTGTCTATGACCGCGCGCTGCATGAAGTCCGTCCCGTAGGCGCAGACATCGTCGATGCCGACACCTATCTCCCCTACATCGAGGAGCATCCCGTCTGGTTCTTCGGCAATGGAGCCGAGAAGTGCAAAAGCGTCATTCAGCACAAAAATGCCCATTTCATCGACGGAATTGTACCCTTAGCAAGGTGGATGTTCCCCTTGGCAGAACGTTCCCTGCACCTCGGAGAGAAGCAGGACGTAGCATACTTCGAACCATTCTACCTGAAGGAGTTTGTCGCCATAAAGTCAAAAAACCTACTGTAAATGCAATACAACACACAAAGAGAACAGCTTGTGATGCCCGAATATGGTCGTGGCATACAGATGATGGTCGACATGGCCGTCGGCATAGAAAACCGTGAGGAGCGCCAACGATGCGCCAAGACTATCGTCAAGATAATGGCGAGCCTCCTCCCCTCCACTGCCAGCAAGGAAGACAACGAGCACCGCCTTTGGAACCACCTTGCACGCATCAGCCACTATCAGCTCGACATTGACTATCCTGTGAACATCGTGCCGCAGGAAGAGGTGCAGGCACATCCGGCACCGCTCCCCTATCCGATGAAGACCATCAAGCGCCGCCATTATGGCTACCTCGTGCAGCAAGCCCTGGACTACGCAAAGACGGTCGAGGACAAAGAGACACGGCGCTTCATCACCGAAAGCATTGCCAACCAGATGAAGCAAGACCTTTTCGTCTGGAACCGCGACTCGATGGACGATGAGCTTGTGGCACAGGACATCAACCGGCTCTCTGACGGAGACCTCCGACTGAACCTGAATGGCTTCACCTTCGAACCCGTGGGCGAGTCGCCTCTGCAGACGTCTGAAGGCGGAAAGAAACGCAGAAAGAGGAAGTAGACATGGCATCATTCATCATAGAAGGCGGACACAGGCTGAAGGGCGAGATTGTGCCACAAGGGGCGAAGAACGAAGCGCTGCAAGTGCTCTGCGCCGTCCTGCTGACCAGCGAGCCTGTTCGCATCAAGAACATTCCCGACATTGCCGACGTGAACAACCAGATACAGTTGCTTCGCGACATGGGTGTGGAGGTCGAGAAGAATGCGCCGCATGACTATACCTTCACTGCCACCAGGCTCGACGACCAATATCTCTCCAGCCAGTCCTTCACTGAGCGTTGCCGGCAGTTGCGTGGCAGCGTGATGATGCTCGGGCCGCTGCTGGCTCGCCGAGGCAAGGCTATCATCGCAAAGCCTGGGGGCGACCAGATTGGCAGACGCCGTCTTGATACGCACTTCCACGGCATACAGCAGCTGGGCGGACACTTCTCTTACGACGAAGCACAGCATCTCTACAACGTGGAGGTTAAGGAGCTCAAGGGAGCCTACATGCTTCTGGACGAAGCCTCGGTGACGGGCACGGCCAACATCATCATGACGGCTGTGCTGGCCAAGGGCACCACGACCATCTACAATGCTGCCTGCGAGCCTTATATCCAGCAATTGTGCCGCATGCTATGCAAGATGGGAGCACGCATCGCAGGTATCGGAAGCAACCTGCTGACCATCGAAGGCGTTGCATCGCTTCACGGCACGGAGCACACCATCTTGCCCGACATGATTGAGGTGGGTTCCTTTATCGGCATGGCAGCAATGGTTGGCGACGGCGTCCGCATTCGTCAGGTGGCGCCGGAGCACTTGGGCATCATCCCCGCCACCTTCCGCCGCCTCGGCATACGCATTGAGGCAGACGGACAGGACATCTACATTCCGAAGCAGGAACACTACGAGATAGAGAGTTTCATCGACGGTTCGTTCATGACGATTGCCGATGCTCCCTGGCCAGGCCTTACGCCCGACCTGCTGAGCGTCCTGCTCGTGGTCAGCACGCAAGCCAAGGGTTCTGTGCTCATCCATCAGAAGATGTTCGAGAGCCGACTCTTCTTCGTCGACAAGCTCATCGATATGGGGGCACAAATCATTCTGTGCGACCCACACAGAGCCGTCGTGGTGGGTCACGACCACCAGCGGCAGCTTCATGCAGGCCGAATGACGAGCCCTGACATCCGTGCAGGTATTGCCCTGCTCATCGCTGCCATGAGTGCGCAAGGCACAAGCCGCATCGACAACATCGGGCAGATAGACCGTGGCTACGAGGACATCGAGGGACGACTCTGTGCCCTTGGAGCTAAAATTACGAGAGTAGAGACCCCCTAACCCCCTTTAGGGGGGAATAAAGATAAATGTCAATGGCAAGTGAAGATATATTAGAAGCTAAAGGTAATGAAAGACTCCCCCTAAAGGGGGATGGGGGGTCTTATAAAATAGGACACATCGGCCGCACGCACGGCGTGAAGGGCGAGGTGACGTTCCAGTTCACGGACGACGTCTGGGACCGTGCCGAGGCTCCATACCTGTTCCTGCGTGTGGAAGGGTTGCTCGTGCCCTTCTTCTTGGAGGAATATCGCTTCCGCAGTGACACGACGGCACTCGTCAAGTTCCTTGACTATGACTCGGCCAACGACGTTCAGTTCCTCGTGGGATGCGAAGTGTTCTTCCCCCACTCCCTCACTCCCGAGGCGAGCGAGGACGACGAGTACACCTGGCGATACTTCACGGGCTTCGAGCTCTTCGACGAGAAGGCGGGCCTCATCGGAACCATCGATTTTGTCGATGAAACCACGCAAAATGTGCTCTTCCAGGTTGGCGAGCGATACATCCCTGCTGCAGAGGACTGGATAAAAAATATAAATCATAAGGAGCGAACCATCAGCATGTCGCTCCCGGAAGGATTGCTTGAACTCAACTGAAGAATGAAAAAGTAGTCAGTAGTTAAGTAGTTAAGTAGTTAAGCCATCACCTCTTGGCAATAAGATTCCGCTGCCATCGCATTTGGCTTAACTCCTGACTTCATAACTACTTAACTACGACAGATAATGACAATGAAAAAGATATGTATATTAGGCTCTACCGGCAGCATTGGCACTCAGACGCTTGAGGTAATCTCTGAGCACCCTGACCTCTTCGAGGCATACGTGCTGACTGCCAACACGCAGGCCGACCTGCTCATCAAGCAGGCTAAGGAATACAAGCCGCAATGCGTCGTCATAGCAGATGAGAGCAAGTATGACTACGTCTGCGAAGCCCTGAAGGACGAGCCTATACAGGTCTATGCAGGTGCCGACAGCCTCTGCCAGGTGGTGCAGATGGAACCTGTGGACATGGTGCTGACGGCACTTGTGGGCTTCAGCGGCCTGCGCCCCACCATCAGCGCCATCAAGGCAGGCAAGCCCATCGCTCTGGCCAACAAGGAGACATTGGTGGTGGCCGGAGGGCTCATCACCCAGCTTTGCCTGGAGCACAAGGTGCCGCTTCTGCCCGTCGACAGCGAGCACAGTGCCATCTTCCAGAGCCTTATGGGCGAGGTGAGTCCCATTGAAAAGATTATCCTCACGGCAAGTGGCGGCCCGTTCCGCACGTTTACGCTCGACCAGCTCCATGGCGTCACGCCCGCCCAAGCCTTGAAGCATCCCAACTGGGACATGGGAGCTAAGATTACCATCGACAGTGCCTCGATGATGAACAAAGGCTTCGAGGTCATCGAGGCCCGTTGGTTGTTCGACGTCACACCCGAGCGGATACAGGTCGTGGTGCATCCGCAGAGCATCCTGCACAGCGCGGTTCAGTTCGAGGACGGTGCCGTCAAGGGGCAGATGGGTATGCCGGACATGCGTGTGCCCATACAATTGGCCCTCTCCTATCCTTATCGATTGAAGAGCAGCTTCCCTCGCATCGACTGGTGGGACCTCAAGGACTTGACCTTCGAAAAGCCCGACCCCGAGAAGTTCCGCTGCCTGCAGATGGCATACGAGGCCATTAAGCTGGGCGGCAACGCTGCCTGCATCGTCAATGCCGCCAACGAGGTGGTGAACCTGGCCTTCAGGCAGGAACGCTGCAGCTTCCTCCAGATGGCCGACATCATCGAAAAGACTTTAGAGAAAGTGCCGCATCAAGAGAAACCAACCCTACAAGATTACCTCGACTGCGACCGCGAGTCCCGCATCGTGGCAGAGGAGCTTATAAAAACACCTATACCTCTTTGAGCAAACACCTATACCTCTTTGAGCAAAGACCTATACCTCTTTAAGCAAACACCTATACCTCTTTGAGCAAACACCTATACCTCTTTATAAAATCACCAATTAAGAAACAGACAAACCATCTATGGATACAGTACTCATAAAAGCCCTGCAGCTGCTCTGCTGCCTCAGCCTGCTGGTCGTCCTGCACGAGGGCGGTCACTTCGGGTTCGCCAAGTTGTTCAAGACACGCGTCACCCGCTTCTACATGTTCGCCAACTATGGCTTCCACCTCTTCAGCACCTACGACGACTGGTTCCGCCGGCTTCTGGGCAAACCGCTCATCACAAAGCGCGGCCAGGAAGGGCAGAACTTCTTCGCCTGGCTACGCAACAAATACTATCTCCTCACGGGGCAAAAAGACAAAGTCCAGACCGAAAACATCGGCAACAAAGAATACGACGACTCAGTCGGCACGGAGTACGGCATCGGCTGGCTGCCCATCGGCGGCTACGTCGCCATCGACGGCATGATAGACGAAACGAACCAGAAACTCTCCGCCGAGCCTAAGCCTTGGGAGTTCCGCTCCAAGAAGATATGGCAACGCTTCCTCATCATGTTCGGCGGCGTACTGATGAACCTCATCACCGCTTGGGTCATCTACTCCGTCGTGCTCTTCGTCTGGGGTCGCGACTATGTGCCCATGACGAGCATCACCGACGGCTTCGAGTACAACGAACAGGCCCGCGCCATCGGCTTCCAGAATGGCGACATCCCCATCCGTGCCGACGGCAAGGACATCGTGGAGTACAACGGCGGCGCCGTCATGCGGACTATCTCCACAGCCACTACAGTCACCGTCCTCCGAGGCAACGAGGAGGTCGAGCTCACAATGCCAGAAGAAGGTCTGTCCATGCTCAAGATGATACAGGCACAGCCCATGTTCCTCGCTCCCTTGGCAGAAGCTCTCATCGACTCCGTCGTGCCCGGCTCGGCAGCAGACAAGGCAGGCATCGGGAAAGGCATGCGCCTCGTCAGCGTCAACGGCAAGGACATCAAGACCTGGGGCGACTTCGACTGCGAGGTGACACTGCGCCGCCAGGACGTGCTCGGCTCGCCCGACTGCACGGCAGCCGACAGCCTCAAGTGGCGAACACTTGATGCAGTGGTCGCATCCGCCGACATGAGCCGCATGGACACCCTGCATCTGACGCTCGACGAGAACTACATGATGGGCGTCACACGCCACATGCCCAACTTCCAGACCGAGCACCTCGACTACAGCCTCGCCTCCAGCATCCCCGCCGGACTGAGCTACGGATGGCGCATCCTCAAGAACTACGTGAGCGACCTCCGCTACGTGGCAAGCGCCGACGGAGCAAAGAGCGTCGGCTCCTTCATCACCATCGGCAACATCTTCCCCTCCGCATGGGACTGGCAACAGTTCTGGATGCTCACAGCCCTCATTAGCATCATCCTGGCCGTCATGAACATTCTGCCCATCCCCGGACTCGACGGCGGACACATCATGCTGCTCCTCTACGAAGGCATCACCGGTCATCAGCCCTCCGAAAAGGCCATGGTCTGGATCGAGAGAATAGGCCTCGGCATCCTGCTGGCACTCATGCTGCTTGCCATCAGCAACGACTTCCGTAACTTCATCCTGCCTCTCTTCGGACTATGAAACACTATCTCATCCCCATCCTGACGGCCCTTCTGCTCCTGGCCTGCTCTGAGAAGACGCCAGAGGAACGTGCTGCCATCATGCTCAAGGAGGCACGCTATGCCCTCCATCATCATCTCTACAGCGAGGCACGCGACACCATCCTCTCGCTCCGCCGCAATTGTCCCACGGCAATCGAAGCACGCCGCCAAGCCATCCTCTTGCTCGACAGCATCGAGATGAACGCCGCTGCCGACAGCCTCAAACTCGTCTCGGGCGAGGAATGGGAACGCCTCAACGTTAAGCGGCAGTTCTTTGAACGTAAACTGCAAGAAGACATCGCAAAGCAGAAATGACCATTCAAGACGCCATACAGGAATACGACGACTTCCGTCAAAGGACACGAGGAACCTCGGGAATGGACTTTAAGCCTCTCCCTTCAGGGGGAGGTCTGGAGGAGGCTTCTCTCCTCCATCGCATCGGCGAGAAAGCCGACGAGCTGGGACTGGAGTGCTACGTCGTAGGTGGCTACGTGAGGGACATCATCCTGGAGCGTCCGTCGAAGGACATCGATGTGCTGGTGGTTGGAGAGGGAGGTGGCATCCGCCTTGCCAAAGCCCTGGCGAAGGAACTTGGCAGAGGCGCACACGTCAGCATCTTCCGCAACTTCGGCACGGCACAGCTCAAGTGGCACGAGCAGGAGATTGAGTTCGTCGGCGCCCGTCGCGAGAGCTACCAAAGGGACAGCCGAAAGCCCATCGTAGAGGACGGGACGCTCGACGACGACCTCCATCGCCGCGACTTCACTATCAATGCACTTGCCGTCTGCCTTAATAAAGAACGCTACGGCGAGCTCATCGACCTCTTCGACGGTCTGCTCGACCTCGAGGACGGCATCATCGCCACGCCCCTCGACCCCGACATCACATTCAGCGACGACCCTCTGCGCATGATGCGGTGCATCAGGTTTGCCACGCAACTGCGCTTCCAGATTGAGGACGAGACGGCAGAAGCACTCCGCCGCAATGCCGAGCGCATCAAGATTATCTCGCAGGAACGCATCATCGACGAGCTGAACAAGATTATGATGGCACCCGTGCCCAGCATCGGCTTCATCGAACTGAGCCGCAGCGGCCTGTTGCCTCTCATCCTGCCCGAAGTGGCTGCACTGGAAGGCGTGGAGACACGCAACGGCCGCGCACACAAGGACAACTTCTACCACACCCTCGAGGTGCTGGATAATGTGTGTCAGGAGCAAGCTCCTCTTTACTTACGCTGGGCAGCCCTCCTGCATGACATCGGTAAGCCTCGCAGCAAACGTTGGGACAACCAGGCAGGCTGGACATTCCACAACCACAACTACATCGGGCAGAAGATGGTGGCGCCGCTCTTCCGCAGGATGAAGCTGCCGATGGACGAACGCATGGCCTACGTCGAGAAACTCGTGGGCCTGCACATGCGCCCCATCGCCATAGCCGACGACGTAGTGACCGACAGTGCCGTCCGCCGCTTGCTCTTCGAGGCTGGCGAGGACATCGACGACCTGATGCTCCTCTGCGAAGCCGACATCACGAGCAAGAACCGCGAAAAGAAGAAGCGCTTCCTCGAGAACTTCCAGCTCGTCCGCGAAAAGCTCGCCGACCTACAGGCCCGCGACAACTACCGCACCTGGCACAACCCCATCACGGGCGAGGAAATCATGCAGACCTTCGGCCTCAAGCCATGCCGAGAGATAGGCCTGCTCAAGCAAGCCGTCAAGGACGCCATCTGGGACTCGCTGATACCAAACGACCACGATGCCGCCTTCCAGTTCATGCTCGAGAAGGCCAAGGAGATGGGCCTGGAACCGAAAGGAAAGTAGTCGGTTAATAAAAGAGGCGAGGCATTTGCCAGATATCGGCTAACATCTTGGGTCACATATCAAATTAAAATGGGTTTTAGAGTTTTCTGTCGCATTGCAAATGCGACAGAGCAAGGCGGAGTGTTTTAGGGGGGAGTTATACTGAAATCTGCCCTTCGACTTACCTCCAAGTATCCTCATTCATTCTGAGCTGCAGGTTCTTTGGTCATAGAAGCAGAATTCATACACAAAGAGCCCCCGCAGTTTTCTGCGGAGGGCTCTTCGGTTATATCCGTAGCCTCCTTTGGCGGGGAGGTCTGGAGTTTTATTTATTACTGCTGTGCCATGATGTTGAGGACTGCCACTACATCGGCAATGTCAATCTTGGTATCGCCGTTAACGTCGAACTTGGCGTCTGTCGAATCGGCTGCCATTTCGTTCAGTATTGCCACTACGTCAGCAATGTCCACATTGCCATCGCCGTTCGTATCACCAATGATACCATTGAGGGGCGTGCCACCTGCAGCCTGCATCTCTGCCCTTGTAATGAAGCGGAAGTTGCGTGCCTGAACCTCAGTTTCGGTCTGCGAACTCTGATAATGGATGTACCAACGTATACCATGATCTGTCTGTGTGCCGAAGTTCAGCTCGTTGATGCCCTTCTGTACATTAACGTAAGCCGTCTGCCAATCGGTTGCTGCGGGGATTGTGCCAAGTTTCTCGATGACGCTGGTCAGGAAGTTGGGCGTGTTGTAGTAGATACGGCTTCCCTCGATGTCATTCTCCGAGATGTAGTCGAAGGCAAGGATGACCTCGTCCTTCTTCAGCGGTTCATATAGGTTCTTCAGGTCGAGATAGGGGCTGCTGCCCTCCGTCACGATGCTGAAGGTGAAGTCCTGCTGATCGTAAGAGAGCTGCCTGCTGTCGGTAAGTTCGAGGTAAGAGGGATAGTCAGTGTAGAGCTGAGCCTTGGCAGCCAGAGCAGCTTCGGCATCG
>FLNY01001741.1_pt1 | contig 34051 bp, 27 predicted proteins | sample 1140381 | NCBI WGS metagenome assembly FLNY01 (sample SAMEA3878172, study PRJEB12797) | bioreactor metagenome | biome: Moose rumen | place: Sweden | collected 2011-10 | reverse complement strand
CTCTACAATCTCTTTTAGTTTTTCCACGTTCTCTGTATTAGTACAAATCAGAGCCTCTTTTCTGCCTCTGTTTTCTTTTTTGAATGAATAAATAAACCCGAGCTGCGCCAACTTTTCCGCAGGTGCTCCAAGACTTATTAGTTTTTCATATGATGCTTTATTTTGTACAATTACCTTCTCGCATCTGGAAGCAAGTCCATCAAATATAGCCTTCATATTGCCCGGGATTTCACTACCGGTATGCTCCTGCCAAAACAGAATATCTCTTTTTTTCTCTCCATGCGGCATAGCATTTGACACAAAGAAAGGCGTAGACAATGAGTTGAAAAAAATCCTGTTTTTCTCCCATCCCATTTCTTTAATAAAATAGCTGACAAACTCAGTCCTGTTTTTAAATATCCTGGTCTTTTCACCGTAATTTAAAATGATATCCGAAGTGACAAAATTTTCTACTATCACTTCCCTGTCATCTACATCAAAATAGGACTTGCTGACCTTTTCTGATTTTTTATTAAAAACTGTTCTGGCATAAAGCCTCCCTTGACTATTATAATGTTCTGAAAGTCTGACATTTACCTCTTCATCTACCCAATCCACCACCTTCACATGCCGTTTATGGGTGGGCTCTGAAAAAAATATTCGCCCTCTTTCTTTCACCTTGTCATGTACACTTCCACTTGTGTTGTTAGCACTGATTTCCCAATAATCAGGCACCTTTATCTGATTGAAATATAGAGGTTTACCCATAGGCTTTTGGCCTAAAAAATACTCGTATATATTAGTCACATCCTCAGGCAAAAAACCATCATCATTTATCACTACTGCTCTGCAATCTACTCCGGCATTTTTGAAAGAGGCAAAAAGGTCATGACTACCCCTGTTATAAAAATCAAATAGTAAAATTATTTCATCTCTACCAGATTTTTCCATTTCGCCTCCACCTCTTTTGCCAGATACTTTTTCGCCTTCTCATATGAATGCCTGCTAAAAGCTTCTATATCATCCTCAAGGCATAGTTTTTTGATGGCATCCACCATCTTTTTCTGCCGCCTGCCACTTTCCATTCCTACAGCATATGGCAGCTTGTAGCCATTTAAACCCTGATCGATAAAATTCTGATTGCCGTATCTCACATCAAAGCCTATTATCGGAAGTCCCGACCCTATAGCTTCCATCAACGTCAAACCAAATCCTTCGCTGGTGGACGCCGACAGATATCCCTCGTAGTTTTTATAGATATCTGTCAGATCATGCTGTCCCATGAGCCTTATATACTCAGTTGCATGCTTATTTTTTATTAATTCCTGTAAGTCTTTTTCCGCACCGCCTTTTCCGTAGATATCGAGGGTGATATCCTCTATATATTTTCTGGCTTCCACAACAGCATTTACCAACCAATCTACATGTTTTTCAGTGGCAAGCCTGGATGCTGTAATAAAAGAATGCCTCTTCCTGGGCTCCTTTGGAATTTTAAGTTCAGGCAAACTGCCAACCGGTATCGTATATACGGTAGGATTAACTCCCATATATTTGTTGAACTGCGATACAAGAAGCTCCCGCTGATCATCAGTGGCCGTCACATAAAAATCTATGTGCCTGTTCATAGAGAAGGTATACTCATAATAATTGTTCCAAAGTATGTAATCATCATCGGTAGCCCCTTCACTAAAATGATCTGCATGAATCACCACCCCTACTCTTGCATCTTTCGCATTTTCCAATATGGCCTGCCCCTGACCTGTGGACCTGTCTATGATTGCGTAATCATCTTTTTTCAAGTCAAGCAGTGATACCATATAGCCTATAAGATCTTCTTTTGAACACAGGACCTTATCAGGGAATTTATACATCACCTTATCGTCGTCAATAATCTCCTCATAAGCCAATGAACCATCCCTATTGAAAAATCTTCTTTCATAAAGATGAGCTTTGCCGTCAAGGGGTGCGTAGTATTCCGAAAACACCCTGCCTGACATAAAGTAATCCTTCCTTACAAGGCACCCCGACGATACCATCTCCACCCGATGTACTTTTTCTGAGGAAGCATCTAAAAAATATATTCTGTAAAAATTATTATCTCCATCAAAAACCAGCCGCCCAATTTTTTCTTCTCTGTCAAATTTATAGGTCTGTCCCTCAAGTGAAGCCTCCAAATCAGTGAGGGTGAAAGTCACTTCCTCTGGCACATAATCTGTAAAAAAAGTATAGAGCCAAATAATCTCATTATCCAAAAAACCAATATTTCTGGTCATATCGATGAGGTTATCTCTTGGAAACATATCAGTAAAAATAAACTTAGCCGGCTTATTAATATTTCGCAGCACCTTGGCTCTGTAGCTTTGGGCATACTCCACCCCTGATGACGCCCAACCTATACCAAGATTAAAATTATAAATCATAGCCGCCTCCTATCTCGCCACTATGGCAAAATAATCTTTAGCTTATTTTTCTTATCCATACTCACTTCACTCAAAAGAACATTTCTTATGATGTTTCGCTTAATGCGACTTTCCATTTTTCTAAAGGACTCAAGAGCCTCGCCCTGATATTCATAAATAATATTTCGCTGTGCCGAGCTTCGCCCAGCCACAGCCCCCTGCAGCTGCTGCAAATAATCCACCTGTTCTATCCAGGCCTCATCAATAGCAGATAAAGCTGAGACTCTGATGAAATCATTCATACCATTTTGTGAACCTATAGCTTCCTGCTTTTCTGCAAGAGACCTTTCTACCCTTGATATAATATATTCTTTTACTTTTTTCTTGCTTTTCAAATTCAGATAATTGGTGTCTTTTTCCATCCTGTAAGAAATATTATCAAGTAAGTATCTGTTTAGCGTAGAAGTAGTCAAATTCTTATTTTCCTTTAAAAATACATCGATATTTTCTTCTGCAATGGAAATCAGTTTTTCATGTGCAATAGTACCACCATCAAGCAGCATATCTCTGGTTTCATACATCAGCTTACGTTCTAGCTGCAATACTACATCATAATCCTTGGAATTCTTGCGATTGGTAACACCCATTTCCTCATTAGTACGCTGAGCTCCATTAACTATATGTTTTATTCTTCTATCGCTTATACGTTTTTTCCCGTCGATATATTTCTTTAATTTTTCTGTATCATAACCTTTCTCCACAATATCATCTTCCAACGACACCAAAAATCGGCTGTAGCCCGGATCTCCCTGCCTGCCTGAGCGCCCTCTGGCCTGTCTCTCATCCCGAATATTTAGCATACGTCCTACACCTATGACAGCAAGGCCTCCCAGTTCTTTTACTCCCGGCCCTAGTTTAATATCAGTACCTCTTCCCGCCATGGAAGTAGCTACAGTCATAGCCCCCATTTGACCTGCTTCTTTTATGATATCAGCCTCCCAAAACGCATTGTTTGCATTTAATACAGAGTGCGCCAGCCCCTCTTTTACAAGCAAATGGGAAATTATCTCCGTGTCAGAAATCATGGTAGTCACTATCAGCACCGGCTGTCCCGTCTCATGCTTTTTGACTGCCAGCTTAATGGCCGCTTCAAACTGCTTTTTTGAATCACTAAAATACCAATCAGGGCAGTCCACTCTCTGAATAGGATTATTTGTAGGAATAACTACAACCTTTTTTCCGTATACATCATATAGCTCATCCTTAGCATCATATATGGTGCCACTCATACCCGCCATCTTCGGAAACATAGAGAAAAAATTCTGGTAGGTAATGGATGCCATGGAACGGTTTTCCTGAGTTATCTCCACCTTTTCTTTGCATTCAAGAGCCTGATGCTGCCCGCCTCTCAGCTTGACTCCTTTGAGCATACGTCCGGAACTGGCGTCTATCAGTGCCACCTCTGAAGTCTCCGAAATCATATACTCCGTACCCTTTTCTATAATCTTATGTGCTCTCAGAGCCAGTACTAAGTGCCTGTATATTTCAAAATACTCAGGATCAAAAATATTATCTATCCCAAAATAGTCTTCAGCATACTCCAATCCTTTTTCAGTAAACCAGACATTCTTTTCCTCTATCTCATAGTCTTCATCTTCATTTAAGGTACGCACAAAGAAATCTGCCATTTCATATAGGTTGGACTGTACTCTTGGGGCGCCGGATATTACAAGGGGTGTGCTGGCGCTGTCTAAAAGCACCGAATCAGCTTCATCAATAATGATGAAATAGAACTCCCTCATAAAACGTTCTTCCGCCGACTTTACCAGATTGTTAATAAGATAATCAAAGCCAAGGGCTGAATGGGTAGTATATACTATATCGGAGCCATAAATCTCCTTCTTCTCATCATTTTCAAATTTATCGTCTTCATCACGCTTAACGCCCGCTGATATGCTAAGTCCCATATACTCATAGGCAGGCCCCATCTCCTCAGCATCTCGCAGCGCCAGATATTCATTATTGGTTACAAGGATTGCTCCTTTTTTAGTGAGGCCGTTTAGATACATCGGTAGTGTAGCTGTCAGAGTCTTACCCTCACCCGTATTCATCTCTGCCAGATATCCATGATGCATGGCTATCCCTGCCAGTATCTGCACATCAAATGGGAACATGCCAAGCACCCGCTTGTCTGCCTCACACATGGCTGCAAATGCCTCAGGCAACATTTTATCAAGACTTTCTCCTCTTTCATATCGATCTTGAAAATAAGCAGTCTTCGCCTTAAGCTCATCGTCAGAAAGAATCGCCATAGTCTCCTTATATGCCTTGACTTTTTTTAGCTCCCTATACAGTTTTTTTACTTCCTTTTTAGTCTTTTTTATTTTCATCTTCTATCTCTTCTATGATAATTGAATGAAAAACAAATTCAGTCATACCTGCATTGATAATCTGCATCCTGTAACTGTATGTCTTAAGTGGACAGGAAAAATCTGCCTCTTTACCACGCACAGTCACGTCTCCTGCTTCTCTTTCGTACCTATCTAAAAACACTAATCTGATAAGACATCCTTTATCACCTGGCGTGTCTATATTAATTCTTATGTGGTACCTGCTCTCGCCATCAATTATTGGCAGCGCCGGCTCAATACGCTGAGCCTGATAGTTTGTGAGGGAATACCACTGCTTAATCACTGTACCCGGAGGCATAAGGACATTCTTAAAATGTACCTCGTCCCTTGCCACATACTCTACTTCCGAACCGTATAGATAAGTGTCAGCACTATATTCATTCCAATATATGGTCCATCTTGCTCTTTCCATTTAACTCTCCAATGCCTTCATTACACTATTCCATTTTTCCAACAGTTTTCTGGTTGTAAATTTTTGAGCAATTTCGTAAGAATATACCTTTGCCTGATTCCAGTTTGCCAGGCTGCCAAGATAATAATCAATAGCCGCCGGGATATGATCAAATTCCTTCACCACAACACCATTGTAGCCATTTTGCATATATTGAGTCTCATGTCTGATTATCTGAGGAATAGCGTTACTGATACAATTTATCTGCAGATACAGATCAGGATTGTGTCTCATGTCCACCATTATTCGCTGCTCTCTTATGCACTTGCTCACGGACAACTCATCCACACACTGCTCCACAAAAAATCTCACCGGAATCGTTTCTTTTTCTTCCTCATCTTTATCCACACTGTTTTCCGCAGTGTCATCTTCTATCTCTTCCGGTATCACTATTCTTCTGTCAAATCCGGCCTTCTCCACTATATCGGCTATTTTTTTAAGTAAAATATCCGGCCAGTTATATGCAGCTTCTCTTGTAAATATATGCACCATAGCATTTTCATTGGTTTGAATATACGCCGCCAGCTGTTCAATGAGCATCTTAAATCTATCCTCCGGTAAATCATCCACAGGAGCAAGAATCTTCTGCACATTCAACTCTCCACTTATTCCAAAATCCATTCTTGAATCATAAGGTGATATATCGATTATATTTTTAAGTTCGATGCCCATCTCACGTTTGAGATATCTGGTGGTAGCTTCCGCATCAGTAATGATATAGCCTGCATTTTTCACAACATCTATAGCTTCCGGATGATCTTTTATTCTATACCTGTCACCATAAAAGGAAAGAATACATTTTTCCTTCCCTATAAAATTGCGAGTAGCAAAAAAATTCCTCTCGTCCATAGCTATACAGAACACATCCTTGCCTTGATTTGCAACCAAATGCGCCTCTAAAACCTCCACTATTACTTCTCCAAGGTTGGCATAATTTAGCTTTTTAAAGGCTACATAATTAGTTTCCTCTCCTGCCGTCACCATAAAAGTATTCTGATTTTTATTTATCTCAACTCTGCCGTCCTCAGCATGTTCCCTAAGTTTTATTGTTCCACTTTCAGTGAGATAGTCCGCATATGCGATATTGCCATTTTCATAACATTCGGTGCAGGACACAAACCCTCTGTCATCATAGATATTTCTTCGACTCACCAATCCATTCTGATACATGCTTACTTCGATAGGATTGCCCGCCTCACCGAATTCTATTTGTGCATACTTTTCACCATCCAAATACGCTATTACAACAAAAGGTGTATAGACAAACTCAATATTCTTTGGCCAGCTCAGATTATGAAAAGAAAAAACAGCAGCTTTTTTTCTGGTAACCTCCTGTATGGAATCAAAGCATGACCAATAAGGAGCATGAAATACTCCCTGTCGATGAAGGAAATGTCTGAAGTTTGGAGTGTGACTCAACAGCAAAATCTTGTAGTCTTTATTTCCGCTGCGATGAAACATCTGCACCTGCTTTACCGTGTCATCAAACTCGGTATGCATCCTCCTTGTATGCCAGCTTTGCTCCAGCTCTCTCCACTTATTCTTTTGATACCATGCAGGAATAAAATAAAGCATTGCCCCTCCCGTCAAATGAATGGTATGTATGCGTCATAATCCCTTACAGCCTTAAACTCTCTATACAAATTACAATTAATACTGGCCATCGCAATCATGATAGATGGCAGACTCATTACCGACTGAGCTATATATCCTTTAAGTTGAAGATACAGCGGCAATCCAATAAATATAGCCATAAATGTCGCCGAAAATGCACTTATAACAAACAATCTGTGGCTGATAAATTTTCTTGTTTTTCTCCCTGCTCTAAGTCCGGTGATACTGTCCCCCGACTTTTGTAACGACTCCGCTAAGTTTTTAGGACTGATAAACACGAAAGAAAACACAATAGTGATAATATACAAAATTACTATGTACACACCTATTCCAAGGGGATGTGTGGTAGTCATATTTTCCTCGGCCCAGGCAAAATCAGCATTGTCCGGAAACATCATGGATAAAGCCGAACATGCATATACGGGGATCATAAAAAATGCCGAAGAAAACATAACCGGCATCATTCCGATAGGATTGAGTTTTATAGGTATATAATTTTTGTCGGAATATATACTATGAATAGAAATACGTTGCATGGGAATCCTGTATTCCGTATTTTCAAAGATGATGGTAAAAAGCAGTGCGACCACACTTACTATCCCAATAATTTTTAATTCTGCCACAGCCACGGATCTGACTGTATTTACCACACTATCAAGAATATTTACATATATTAGAAGTGTCTGACCACCCACACCATACTTGCTGTTTCTGGTAGCCAACCATAATATCAAAAAAGCACCTGTCACAAGCTGAATGCCGGAAATAATTTTAGCCAGGACAAGTTGCGGTCCTTCTGTATAGATATAAAGAGTAGATTCTGTTGTGAAATAGGCCTGAACTCCGGCCCAAATTGTCATAAGAAAAAGAGTAGCCTTAGTAATTTTCTTAGGCGAAGTATGAGATTTGCTGTCAGCGCTCTTAAAAGCAACAATCACTTGCACAAACAGCATAGAAAACATAAATGGAGATATACCAAGCGCAAACAGACTGGTCTTGTACTGGTCACCTCCGATGGTCTGCATAATCAAATCTGCTGTCTTATCTCTGAAAGCATCATATGCAGCCAAATCAACACCATAAAGTGGCAGCTCCCTTCCCACTAAATAAGCTGCCATTATGATGAGTGTATACATCAGCTTTAAAATTAATGTTTTAGGAAAAAATTGTTTTTTCAAACTCCCATCCTGTATGGATGCTCTAGATAATATCCAAAACCCTATGAACGAGCATCTCGCCGCTAACACACCATAGTAATATAGCGCCGACCACATAAGCAAAAGTCTTAACGGTAAAGCCATAATGCAATCCGGTATAAAGCCCCAGGATTACCATAACGACAGAAATAACAACTATCATGATTATCATCTGCCAAATAGTAATACCTACCAAACCACATACACAACCTGCAGCTGCAGTATAGACGCTTGAGACAACAATAATCCTGATATAATCCCAAACGCTTAAGAAATCTTTTCGTTTTTCCTGAACAAACTCTCTTCGGATGGCTTTGATAATAAGTCTTATGCCCAGTAATGCAAGCACTATTGCAGCAACAGCCTCTCCATAGTACGTGGGATTTGATATGTAACCCTTGTCTGATAAGAGCCAACAGATAAGATAACCCACAAAATAAAAGACCAGTTCAAGAGCTGCCACAACAGCACATGCGATAATAACTGTCCTTTTCCGTATGCGGGGCACCATAGATCCCTGTACTTCCATCGCCGCAAATACATCTAATAAAATTCCTGCAATTATAAGCAGATTTTCTATCCAACTCATTTATATTATACTCCAATCGAAAATTTATGAACAAAATTCTCTAAATTTACATAGATTATTGCAATATTCCAAGCCACTCTTCCAAGTACACCGTGCTCCCGGAGGGCACCTTCCATACTTTCGCTTAGGCAACCTACCGCTAAAGCGGTACCTCCTAAGCTCGGCATGGTGCCTCCCTCCTCGCGCTTGCCCAGGTTATGTGGAGTGGCTTAGATTATATATCCTACCAAAACCTATACTTTATAATAGGCATTGTGCGCTCTTAAAAAAATATGCAACAAGCAAATCATGTCTTAATAATAAAACATAATCGTTAAATTGTATCTGTAATTACTCCTATTATCGGGCTATGAAAAATCTTAAGATATACTTCGGTAAGGTCCTCGGCTGACACTGTCATCCCGTGCTTTATCCATTGGATGGTCACCCAGCTAATCGAATGGGCCAAAAATTCTGCCACCAAATCCTCACTCAACCACGGGAACTTGATAATATCAGCAAGTTTTTCCATGTCGATATATTTCAAAAGAGTCTTTGCCACACACCGGTTAAAAATCTCATTGAAAGAATTCTGGCCTTCAAGTTCTGCCGCCCTTGTGTAAAAATCTCTATCCTTCTCCATTCTTGTCAACATAAATGTGATAGCTTCCTTAAGCATTCCATTTGTCAGAAGTGGATCCATAGGGGCAAACAATTCATTTACGGTAATCCATTCCAAAAGCTCATACTTATCCTGAAAATGATTGTAAAATGTGGGACGAATAACCCCTGCCTTGTCTGTAATTTCTTTTATAGTAATCTTATCGATAGGCTTTTTCTTGGATAACTCCTTCAGGCTCTCCGCCAACACCATATCAATTGCATTTTGGGTCTGATTGTTCATTATTTCTCCTCATCACTGTATTCCACAGTAACATAAAACCCCTTCGGGGTCTCTTTTATGTCAACCACCTTTCCTTCTTTTGCTTTTATGCGCTCAAGAGTAGTAAAATTTGCCGACATAGCATAGGATCTGCCCAATACATAATAATAAGAATTAGGCAACTCATATTCTGTAATAGAAAGCACTTCTCCTACTTCAAGAAGACCTGTGCGCTCCATTTTAAATTCCATCTGTCCCATATCAGATATCCTCTTCTCTCGTGATATATGAGTCTACAACAGCTGATGCCTTGCGGACCTTACGAACTATCACCATATCTGAAATGCCGTCATATACTAACATAACGCCTATGATACGAGTAGCAATGGTAACTATATTAAATGCTCCTGCCACGCACAAAGCACCCAGGCCAATATTGACTACAGCAAACACATAAGGTACCCATGGACTAGGAGCGTGAAATTTGGTGGCTTCGATTGCAAGACCAAGATCCTGAAGACCATGTGCCACCAGCACAACGCCTATAGCTATAGGGATAATAGAGACAATAGCTGCAGGGGAAGAAAATATCCAAATCCCCACTATAGCAAGCACGCCACCCACTACTATACTCATAGCGTTTAGACCAAATTCCAATATCTGCCCAATTATGATAAATATACCTGATAATACAACTATAGCGCCTATAACCCTTCCGATAGTATTAAGACTCTCTGTAGGATATATCAATAAAAGCACTCCAATGATCACGCTTATAAGCGCCGAAATAGTGATATTTAATCTGAGTGACTTGATTTTTTCTTTCATTAAATGCCTCCTATGATTTATATGATGAAAAATGTTGAGCAATGTAACCATAAACTCAACACTTTAAAAACTCTATCTTTCTTTTTTTGAACCCCAGAAACCAATAGCTACCGTGCCGGGGCCCGTATGAGATCCAATAGTAGGACCTATATCAAATATCCTGATTCTTTCTTTCATATGAGGAAACTCTGCTTCCAGCATATCTGCAACATCCCTTGCATCTTCATAACACACTGAATGAGTGATAAAAATATTGTCAGCGTAGTCAGTCCCATTTTCAATACGTTCTTTAATAGCCTGCAATGCTGCCTTTTTGACATTTTTCTTGCCGCGACATTTTTGTCTGGGAATAAGCTTGCCCTCATCATTGACATTTAAAAGAGGACATATATTCAGCGCGGTGCCAAACCAGCCGGACACCTTAGACACACGACCGCCTCTAATAAAAAACGTAAGGTCAGTAGTAAAAAACCATGTGTTTTGATTTTGGATGTGGTCCTCGGTCCACTCCACTAATTCATCGAAACCTAATCCTTCATCTCTTAAAGATGCCAGTTTGTCCATAAAAAGACCATATCCGGCTGAAGCTGTAAGACTGTCGAACACAACAAGCTTTCTGTCCGGAAATTCTTCCTTAAGCGTATCAGCTGCAATACGCGCAGAATTGACTACACCAGATATTCCACTTGAAAGAGTCAGATGAACAACATCCAGGCCCTTTTCTAAAAAACCTCTAAAATAATTCTCAAACTCATCCGCATTTACTTGAGAAGTCTTAGTCATAGCTCCATCTACCATGGCCTGATAGAAGTCTTTTGGAGATATGGATTTAAACAAATCATCCACATAAGGCTTGTCATCCAGATAGTAATGAAAACAAATATGCTCGATATTTTTCTCCTGTAAAAATTCTGCAGTAACATCTGCAGTCGAGCAGCAACTAATAATATAATTTCCCATAGCATTTCCCACCTAATATAATAATCTTTCCGTTTGAGTATACCCTAAATCATTGATTAAATGCAACCTTGACACGGGCTATAATCATAGAAGAAAGGACACCTATCACCACCCCTGAAATAGTGCCTACAATAATCAAAAAAGGCAGGTAATACAACAAACCTGTGGTCTCAAGCACAAATATCGCTACGATAATCTGTCCTACATTGTGAAAGACTCCACCCAATACACTGACTCCTGTGGTAGATAACTTGCCTGTGCGTTTGGCTATTATCATCACAAAAAAAGAAAGCATAGCTCCCGCCAAAGAATAGATGGTCATAGCCATATTGCCAAAAGTCAACCCCACCATCATAACTCTCACCACAGACAGACAAAAAGCTTCCCTCGAACCTATCGTAAAAAGCGCTACCACTATAACCAGGTTGGCAAGACCGATTTTTGCTCCCGGTATGCCAATACTAAAGGGTAGCAATGATTCAATATATGATAATACAAATGCCAGAGCTATATACAGCCCTAGCATGGCAATCTTTTTCGTTTTCATATCTTTAAACTAATGGGTTGCCCCATCCACTTCACTTTCTTTTGCATTTTTCACTTCCACCACCAGTTTGTTTGGGAGACACACAATGGTTTCCCCTGAATACTTAATATGCTTATGATTGACGCATATCTGGTCCGGACAATCAGCCTCAATAATAGCGGCATATCCATCCTTTATCTGCAGGACATTGTAACTGCCATTCTCAAACTCATAGGTTTCCTCCCTGTCTTCTAACAGAGAATACGTATCTTTTTCGATACCATCGATGGTCACTGACACATAAGGTTCATCCTCGGTCGCCAACTTTTTATAGATCTCCATACCAAGTAAGCCTACTACAGCTACCACTAAAATGGCACCTATCAAAATCAAATCGTTCTTTTTCATATTACTCCACTATACTATCTGAAAAATGGTCCGAGTAGGTAATGTTACCCGCATGGTCAACCCACATAGCTTCTATATCATCCCTACTGTTTACGAAATCAAGCCCCTCTTCAAGAGTCATATTGTACACTGCTGTGGAGTAAGCATCCGCCTTGCCAGAATCATCAGTCAAAATAGACACCTGGGCAAAAGTATCTGCAGGATACAAAGTATCGGGATTGATGATATGACAGTACACTTTTCCATCCACCTGGTAATATCTCTGGTAGTCACCGCTGGACACCACACACTGACCGTCAGCTATTTTAACTACTTTTATGTATGTATCCAAACTATCCAAATCGGGATTTTGAATGCCTATCTTAAAATCTGTTCCATCAGCTCTTCCATCTATGCCTACCACATTACCTCCAAGGCTTAAAAGTATGTTTGTCATCCCCTTTTCTTTTGCATACTCCATAGTCTTTTGAGCTGCATACCCCTTTGCTGTGCTGCCTACATCAAGTGACATGTCCGGGTCCTCTAAGTATACGGTCCCTGCCTCTTCATCGATGATAAGTTTTTCGATATCTGTATGTGCAGCCGCCTCCTGCAAATCTGATAAATCCGGAAGAGTGGCATTGTCGGGATCCTCTATACCCGCTTCTCTATACTCATGCCAAATAGATAGCACGGCACCCATAGCTATATTGGTCTTACCTGATGTCTCATAGTACATCTCTTTGCTAAACTTGAGCATATCGATTACAGCCTCATCCACCTCCACAGGAGCAATGCCGGCATTATCATTAATCGTCTTGATATTATTGATGCCATCGTAGTCGTTATATATGTCATAGAGATTATTATAGGTAATGAGCTGCTCTTTGATCTCAGCAGCCATGTCAGTGAACTCTTCCTCACTGTATGCGTATCCGGTAAGCTCTGTAGTGGTGTCAAAGACGTCTACAAATGTAGCCGTATATTTTTCCTTTTCTCCCAGTATGCTCTCACTTTTGGAGGAAAGTTTTACCACTGCTATTATAACTATCAAAATAATGATAATGACTATTCCAATTATTTTTTTCTTATCCATGTCAACTATATATTCCTTTAAAAATCAAAGTCCGGCATAATGTTCGTCCTGCCTAACCCTTAAGAATTTTAATGCATTTTACTTCAGCTTGCAACAAATCCCCTTGATTTATCTATTTGATAATCTCCTATAAAATTAAGAAAGACTTCAAACTCTCTTTTGTTTGAAGTCTTCCTTGCTATCTTTCAGCCAATATAACTGTTCCCCAGTCCTTTATCTTTATAATGTCATTTTTCTTATATTTTTTATCTGTCAGAATATCTACCGCATTATCGTATAGGCACTCTATATTCTTATCCTCACTGCTATAGTTAAAAATGAAGCGCACCCTGTTATCAGACTTATCAATAAGACTTCTGATAACAATTGGAAACTGTATATCAGGCACTTTTATACCGGCTTTTTCACAAGCTGCCTTTATCTCATCCTTCAGGATATCCTTATGACACCAACAGCCGATATATACCGCATATCCGTTTTGGTAAGTATGATGGGTAATAGCACTGTACTCTCCCCAATATCTGTGCTGGTATTTTACACTATCGGTATCTGCATCGGCTATCAGAAGCTCCTGCCATACATCCACTTTTTTATCTAAAAGAGTAGTGGTCCCGGGTCTTGTAAACTGTTGATAATACATGCCAAATACATCAGTCATTCCATATGGCTGCCTGCTCGTCCTCACTTGTACACACTCATCTGTAAAAAATGATTTGAAAGAAGATATGAGAACTCCACCTTTTGCCACAAATTCTTTTAGCACATCTATAGTCTCATCACTGGCGCAATAAAGTGCCGGCGTAACTATCACTTTATAATTGTCCGCCCTATTCTTTAGAGTAGTGACATCTATTACATCGCACTCAATATTTTGCTCATAGAGGACGTCGTAATAAGTCCGGACAATATCATTGTACTCAAGCACCTGAGCTCCCGGCAAATTTGCATGATCTCCCACCGGAAAATATTTCAGTGCCGTCTGGCTAAGATTATCTACTACAAGCGCCACCTTATTATTCTTCTTTGTCCCCAGTACAAATGGTGCTATTCTTTTAAAATCCGCTCCTATGGTAGCAGCCTCATGGTACACTGGATTTTCTTCCATATCATGGCTCAGCACACCCTTCCAATAGGTCTCAAAACTATTGTGTATACTGTGCCAATGCCAGTACTCTACACCACAAGCCCCGCTGGCCAAATGGGAAAAAGCCTGTTGTCTAAGCTGTCCCGGATAAGGCGTCCAATATCTAAAAGCCTGTGCCTGAGTCTCAAGCACCATATACTGTTCATCTTTTAACGAACGTATGCTGTCTCCAGAATATGCTATCTCAGCACCCGTCAGATCATCCTGTGTAGGATGGTATATATCACATCCCAATAATGTCACAGCTTTTGAAGCTTCCTGATGATTAATGCCCGGCTGTACCCCGTAGGAATGTCCAAAAGGTGCCAACTCATCCTGCTTCCAATAAAAATCAAAATTGTGAGTAACAAACTGGTCCGGCCTGCGATACTCGTCAACAATTTTTCTTTGCCACAGCAAAAACTCAGCCGCTAAATGTCTCTGAAATTTTTCAAACTCTGCTGCATAGGAGCCATTTATGGTACCTAGTACATTTGGCAAATCATCCCAATCCGCAATAGAATTACTCCAATATGCAAATCCAAATTTTTCATTTAACTCGTCAACTGTGATGAATTTTTCTTTTAAGTATTCCTTAAAAAGTTTTTGTACGTTCTCCCCTGCTGTGTCATAATGCTTAGTCTCGTTATCTATCTGAAACCCTATAACACAACTATATCCACTGACTGCCTCCATCATTTTTCTGATGAGTTTTTCAGCGGCATCCAGATATACCGTATTTACGATATCCATAATCTGTCTGGGGCCATACAGTCCCCTACCATTTTTTGTCGTAGCCAGTACATCAGGATCTTTTTTCACAAGCCATGCCGGTACAGCATATGTAGGGGTGCCCACTATGACATCAATCCCATACTCTTCTGCCTTCTCTAAAGTCTCTATCAGAACCGAAAAATCATATTCGCCCTCTCGCTTTTCCCAGGTACTCCAGGTAGATTCTGCCACACGAATAACGTTCATGCCGGCATTTTTCATCATCTGAAAATCCTTGTCTATTCGCTTTTCGTGTTCATATTCCGGGTAATATGCCACCCCGTACAATAGCTTTTCCATTCTGTTACTTCCTGCATTTTTATTCTACTGCCGCACTTTCATCTGCCTCATAATCTATGAAATCAAAGTCAGCACATTTGCTATGCATCATTCTGTCGATGCATGCTACCCCTACCATAGTACCTGTAAATTCACCGTATTTACAATATTCATCTGAATATACCGATGTATCTAATGTAGGTCCCATCTGCATCCAGGATACGCCGTCATAGCTCCACTGAAAAGCAAGACTTCTTCCTTTTATCACGATACGAAGATAAATATCCCGGCCCGGGTCTACCTTTACACGATTATCCAACCACTGTTTTCTGACACCGTTTTCCATCTGTTGCAACATTAAAGCACATCCACCGAGAGTCTCGCTGTAATATTTTCTCAGATAGGCATAATTCATATTGTCATAATATATCACCACGCCTGCGCTCTGTTGAAATACTTCCGGTTCAAAGTTCATCCTGGTTGTAAATGTAGCCTGGACTGAAGTGAGTTTTCGACATAACAGACTGACTTTATTGAGAGAAGTCAACGCCTCCTGTCCTCGCACTCTCAGCCATCCTTTTCTACTGTCCAGATCACAAAATCTCTTTGCGCTGATTCTTGGAGTATAGTAGAAATTCTCTAAAATGTCATTATCAAAATCATCATGAGATTTTACCGGTTCAAATTCATACTCAGGAAGATTAGGCTCTTCAACCTCTATTTTTGCCAGATTGCTACCATCAGCCATTCTAAGCCAACCATCATCGGTCCAACACATTTTCTGAATAGCTGTCTCCCTACCTAGTGTGCAGCGATACTTACTACGGATATCGCTGTCATCAGTAACAAATGGTCTGGCTGTCAAATGCACGAGATATACGCTGTTATCATCCAGATTAACATAGCTGCCATGTCCCGATTTTTGAAGAACTGAGTCCGGATTAAAATACTTCGGCTTGAGGTGGTCATAATCCGCCCTCTCATTATGCTCTATTGGCACAGAAGTAACCGCAGCGCCCTTGGGGTCTCTTTCATACTCACCATATATAGTTTTGCAACGGCCGATTGACACCGAGTGATTGTAACCCGTGCCACCCTCTGCACACATTATATAATAGTAAGAACCATGCTTAGTAAGTCTGGGAGCTTCAATACAGCCTCTGTCCGTAGTGCCTCTCCAAAATCTTTTTGGATATCCAACTACCTCCTTCTTATCAGCATCATATTCAACTATGTTTATGACGCCGGGCTTTTCGTAGTTATCTCTTGTCTCCCAATCCAAGGAAAGAATATATTTTTTCCCATCATCATCGTGAAAAATGGAAGCATCAAAACCTGCCGAATGAATATACACAGGCTCACTCCAAGGTCCCTCTATACTGTCTGCTGTCATGAGGTAATTATCTATATCAAAATATCTGGCGTTCATATTGTTCATAACCCCATATATCATATAGAATTTGTCCTCTGCTTCACAGTAAGATAAATCAGGAGCCCAAATGCCTTTGGCACTTGGCACTCCCTTTAAATCCACTATTTCATCATTCAGTACATGTGTATATAGCTCCCAATTTCTTAAATCTTTTGAATGATAAATCGGGATACCCGGCAGCCACTCGAAAGTGGAAACTGCCAGATAAAAATCATCCCCTTTTCTACAAATACAAGGATCCGGATTAAAGCCCGGTAGTATAGGATTAGTAATCATTTCCGGTAAAACTCCTTAAAACTTTAGAATGTGCCGTCTTTCCAAATGCCCTTTTCAAGGTCATTTACGACTCTGTCATATTTCTTATCCAAATCAAATAGCAGCATGCAAACGCAGCAAATAGCCACAGCGATAATTGGAATAACAATAACTGCTACATTGATAGCCATGATTGAAGCATCTCCTGTAGGGTCAGCATTGAAATTGCCTGCAGCAAGTATCCATCCTAAGCAAGCAGTACCAAGCCCCGAACCAATCTTAGTGGTGAATGATGAAGCAGAATTTCCCATGCCAACTGCCTGCACACCTGTGTACCACTGGCCATAAGTAATAGAATCCTGCAAAAGCCCCCACATAGTAGCTGCTCCACAGCCAAAACCAATACCCTTGATAACATTTGATACAAGTACGATACTTACATTTGTTCCTGCAAGACCTGTCAATATAAATCCAAAGCCGGAAAGTCCCATTCCAATAATAGCAAGCCATCTCTTAGGCACTTTTTTCATGATTGCAGGTGTTAAGAACATAATTCCCATCTGTGATAATGAAAGTGCATTTGAAAGTACTGAATATGCTCCGGGATTTTTAAGAACATACTGTGCATAGTAATAATTGCTTCCAAAGAAAGTAGACATCATAAAATACATAGAAAACAATAATAATACATTGAGAACCCAATACTTATTTTTTACTAATGATTTTAATGCATCTACTACTGATGGCTGATTAACGCCTCCCTCTGAATTATCTGATGCATCCTGAGCTCTCTCTTTACAAACAGAAAATGTAATCATATTGATAGCAAGAAATGCCACCATCAATATAACTGTTGTATAAGTCCAGCCTCTACCTGTATCATTTGCACCAAATGCGCCAACAAGATATGGCACAACTGTGTTGATTGTCATGGTTCCAAATGTAGCAAGAAGCATACGAACATTTCCAAGTACACCTCTCTCATACTGGTTTGTAGTCATCATACCCTGCATAGAAGCATATGGTACATTTAACATTGTAAAGAATACTGTAGACACCAGATTGTATGTGATAAATGCATATGCGATTTTTGCTCCCTCGCTAAATCCTGCAGGTACCGAAAACATCAATACTGTAGAAAGTGCAAGTGGAATAGCCGCCCTGATAAGCCAAGGTCTTGCCTTGCCCCATTTTGTATGTGTTCTATCAACCACTCTTCCCATTACAAGATCTGACACCCCATCAAATATACGGGAAATAGCCATGACCGATGCGGCAGATGCTGCATTTATGCCGCATGCCTCAGTGTAATAAACAAGCAAAAACGCAGTAATCAGTGAATAAACCAGATTGCCTGCATAGTCACCTAATCCATAGGCGATACGTTCTCCCCAGCCCAATTTCGCATTTGAGCTTGTCTTTTCAACATTACTCATGTCCATTGATACATCCATTTTTTTCTTCTCCTTTACTTCCATTTGTCTTAAACCCTCCCAGGAAACCAGCCTTCATCGACGCATTTTGCCAAATCCCAACAGTCCCATCCGCGCCATGTTGCCTGATTAGTAGGGTCCAGTAACATTTTATATGTCCAATAGAAATATCCGCTTAGGCTATCCCATGCCTTCAGCTGTGCCTTAGATAATTCCATGTAGACTTTCCGCTTTTCTTCGTCGGATACACCTTTTGCATCAGAGCTATCTACTCCATTAAGTACACTCTGACCGCCCTTTGTATCCATGCCTACGCAATAGCTGTTAAATATACACCACTCGCCAACTACCACGGGTACATACTTTTCTACCTTAGTAATCTCATCTTCAAATTTTTCTTTAATAAAAGTCTTATAAGCTTCCAGAGTCTGTTCACATCCAAGCATCTCAGCTATCATCAGATACTGATGTGTGTCAAGAATCACTCTTCCCTTGTACCTATCCTGTGTCAGATATTCTTCCCAGGCATGAAGCCTGAATCCATCATGAAATACTATATATTTGTCGTCATCTATATTAGGCAGGATTCTGTCTGCTGCTTTATCATAGAATCCTTTCAACCATTCAAATGAGATTGGTGCGCTTCCCTCAGCCATCTCTTTGTCGAGTGGAGGATATCTCTTTTGGACTCCCATATCGTTCCACATCTCTTCAGACACCGGCTCATTAATGGGCTCTATTCCGAGAAGTCCTTTTCGCTTTCCATAACGTTTGGCAAGTTTTTCCAAAAGATTAAGTACAAAGTCAACTTCCTCAGGAATCTGCGCCCATTTACATACGCCACTAAGTCCTCCATTATCAAAACCATTCTGACTCATTGGCACTGTGTGCAAATCGATAAGGATTTTCAAGTCATATTTTTCTGCCCATGAAAAAGCTCTGTCAAGTTCATCTATACATCCGATAAAAGGAGCTCTGTCACCATAGATAAAATATGGAATAGGAATTCTGACAGAATTAAATCCCATAGCCTTTATCCTGGCAAAATCTCTTTCTGAAATATATTCAGCCCGATGCATTTTTATCCTGGCCTCATACACCTTGCTATCTAGGCCTCTTGGCAAATAGTACTCATCCTCTGCATCAGTTCCTTCCCAAATAGCTGAACTCATCCATTTTTCAAGAACGAGCCAGTTTCCTAAGTTCACACCCTTTATTTTCATAAAAACCTCCGTACATCTTGTTTTTCGATATAGCAATATTAAATTAAATCAGACCTGGTCAATATCACTTTTCTCATACTATTATCACAAATCTCAGATATATGTTATAATTTTACTCATACAATCAACCGGAGGATACCATGGATATCAATATCACATATCTAATGAACAAATACAGCAGAAAGCTGCATACAATAATCCGCCATATTACTGGTGAAAAATCCATTAGCTTAGTATGTCTTCGAATGGATCTGGATGATAAGGAATTATTCACAAGAGATTTACTAAAATATATGATAGAAAATGCGACCGGCAACATTCCTTTTATATGCGATGTCGACAACCGGTTTATATATGCTTCTGTAAAACTGGGATCTGATTTTTTTATTATAGGACCCATAAAATACAACCCAAATTATTCCCTTGTAAATGTATATAACTCAAAGTCAGATGTCAGCGGCTTCAATGATATATACTCTGTAGTTTCCATTTTGGGCTGGGATGATTACTTGGAATGCCTTTTAGATTTTTCAAATATTTTTTCCTGTGATGCAGTCAGGGAAATTACTGAAATAGATATCGTAAATGCGAATTGCATCTCAAAAGATTTCTTGTACAAAATACATCATGATTTGACATACAAAATCATTGAACAGCAGGAAACCGGTCAACATCACAATCCATACGATCAGGAAATTCGAGAGCTCTCCGCCATCGAAAACGGTGATGTAGAGGCGCTTAAAAAGAGTCTTGCAGAAGACTATACAGGTCAAATAGGTACTTTGGCAAAAGACAGTCTGAGAAATATCAAAAACGTAGCTTTGATAGTGGTAGCCACCTCAAGTCGCGCTGCCATAAAAGGCGGTATATCCCCTGAGGTAGCTTTTTCCATGGCTGATCTGTATAGTCAGCAAATAGAAGAGACCACCACAGAAAATATTCCTATGCAAATAACAAGAAATGCGGAGTTTGAATACGCAAAAATGGTACGACGACTGAAGGATGAAAACTCCGCTATGAACTCTTATTCCGGCGAAGAAAATGAACATATCATGGCCACAAAAAACTACGTATTCAAGCATCTGCATGGCAAACTATCGGTACAGGAAATAGCAGATGCCATAGGTGTAAATGCCAATTATCTGTCCGGCCTTTTCAAGGAAAAAGAGCAGATTACTCTAAAAGAGTACATATTAAAAAACAAAATCAATCTGGTAAAAAATATGCTCACCTACTCAGCCTATAGCTATACTGAGATAGCATACTACCTTGGATTTTCATCTCAAAGTCACTTAGGAAAGCAATTCAAAGAAAAGACCGGCATGACCCTAAGCCAATACAGATTAAAATACCAGTTACAGGAATTTATGGACTAAAAAATCACCAAGTACTGATATTAATGGGGTAATACCTGACTTGGTGATTTTTATTATGAAAATGAAAGGAAGATATAAAAAATGAATAGAAAAAGTTATCGTTTTAACCTGATGCTGACCACAGAACAAGCCGGTAGCTTGACTGTGAATCCATAATCTGTCTTGGTGTAATCGTTAAAAATATGCTCTTTGACTTCATCCGGTTTGTCAAATGTATTATGGTCAGCCATCTTGCCTGAGATATATACAGCCTCTGACACATTATATTCCCTTGGATTATTTGTAAGCTGTATAGACACATCTTCACCTGACTCCAATGAATTATTAGTCAACGTGACTGTTATTATTCCATTTTCGTCCTCAGACACTGACTCAAATACTTTAGGTAATTCATTTTTACCCTGACCTACAGTAGAGTTTTCAAGTAACTCAGAGCCCAAAAGTGTAGCGCCCTGGTGATGACGATACATCTTAAATACATAGTACGTAGGGGTCTTAATCATCTGCGCACCATCAGTAAGCATCACAGCCTGAAGCACATTAATCATCTGAGCTATACAAGCCATCTTCACTCTGTCTGAATGCTTGTTGAAGATATTGAGATTCATACCTGCTACAAGCGCATCACGCATCGTATTCTGCTGATATAAAAATCCCGGATTAGTACCCGGCTCTACATCCGCCCAGATACCCCACTCATCTACAATTAGACCCACCTTCTTATCAGGGTCATATTGATCCATGATAGCTCCATGTTTATTAATCAACTCTTCCATGAAGAAGCTGCGCTTGAGAGTCTGATAAAATACCTCCTCAGTAAACTCAGTAGCACTGCCTTTTACAAACCAGTCATCTTCAGTTTCGGGAAGGGTGTAATAATGAAGCGACAGGCCATCCATAAAACCATGGAGGTGCTCAGGCGTATGATCAAAACATGTTTCAAGAACACCCTTGGTCCAATGGTAATCATCAACATTTGGCCCACATGCAATCTTTTTAAATGGAGCCGACCCTTCATAGCTGCGGGCATAGGTCTGATACCTACGATACTCATCAGCATAATGAGCTGGCCTCATATTGCCGCCGCATCCCCAGCTCTCATTACCAATCCCCAGATAATCAAGCTGCCATGGTTCTTCATGACCATTTGCTTTTCTCAAATCGGCCATAGGTGAGACTCCATTAAAGGTCATATACTCCACCCATTCACTCATCTCTCTGACTGTGCCCGAGCCCACATTGGCATTTACGTATGTTTTACATCCCAGCTGTCTGCAGAGCTCAAAAAATTCATGCGTACCGAAGCTATTATCCTCTACTACTCCGCCCCAGTGAGTGTTTATCATTTTCTTACGATTTTCTTTTGGACCAATACCGTCCATCCAGTGATATTCATCCGCGAAGCAACCTCCGGGCCAGCGAAGCACAGGAACCTTCATTTCTTTTAATGCTTCTACAACATCACTTCTCATACCATTTACATTTGGTATGTCACTATTTTCCCCAACATATAATCCTTCGTAAATACAACGCCCTAAGTGTTCTGAAAAATGTCCGTATATTTCCGGATTAATCGTTGTTTTTTTATTCTCATTATTAATGACTAATTTTGCCACAGTTTACCTCCGTTCTACAGGTCTTATCTACCAGCAAAAACCATTATCCTTTTACAGCTCCTGCTGTCATTCCGTCGATGATGTACTTCTGGAAAATCAAAAAGATAACAAAGATAGGTAAAATTCCAAACATTGACCCTGCTATAAGGACATCATAATTGTTACCGTAAGGAGTAAGCAAAGTATTTAGTCCAATGGGAAGAGTAAATTTCTCCGCTCCCTTTAATACAAGTAAAGGCCAAAGAATAGCATTCCACGTGCCCATTGCGCAAAGGATTCCCATTGATGCAAATGCCGGCTTAGCCAACGGCAATATGATTTTCACTGATATACCGTACTCCGAACAACCATCTATACGAGCTGCATCCAAAAGATCTTTTGGCAGTCCTGACAGGTACTGTTTGAAGAAAAAAATGGTAGATGCGCTACAGATTCCGATAATAATAACTCCCACATAAGTATCAATAAGCTTTAGTGCTATAATTTCTTTATACAGAGGCAGCATCAATATCTCAAAAGGAACCATCATTGTAGCAATGACTATGGTAAATAAAAGATTTTTAAATCTGAACTCATACATAGTAAGTCCGTAAGCCACAAAATAACATACAAGCAACGTAAGGGCTACTGATACTATGGTGATTACAAGTGAATTTTTATACCACATGAAATATTTCTGGCTGTCCGCATTGCCGCTAAACAGGTATTTGTAATTATTCAAATTCATTGTAGAGATGTCGAGATCTATAGAAAGTCCTCTACGAATCAATTCGGTACCCGGTCTGAAGGAAGCCAACAATCCTGCAAAAACAGGGAAGATAATTATCAGGCAAAGAACAACAAAGAAACCTGTTCCAAGCACTGTTCCCACCATCCTTTTTGGAGTGTGGGCAAGAGTCTTTTGCTTTGACATATCAATCCTCCCCCTTTTTGAATGTTCCATTTAAAATCAGCTGTGCAAAATTGATAATAAGAGCAACTATAAGCAATACCACACCTACAGCACATGCATAACCCATATCGTTCTTTTCGATACCTCTTTTATACAGGTAACCAACAATCGTAAGGCCTATGTTGTTCGGTGATGAGTTGCCTGCCCACAGCATGTATGACTCTAAAAACATAGCAAGACCTGCATATACCGAAATGGTTAGTACATACACTGTTGTAGGTTTTAAAAGTGGCAATGTGACGAATCTGAATTTTTGCCAACCGGATGCTCCATCAATATCTGCAGCTTCATATAGAGATGAATCAATGGATTTGAGTCCTGATAAGAAATAGAGCATATTGACACCTGTCCATCTCCAGCAGGCTACAATCAAAAGGGCAAGCATACCTGACCAACCCATTTTTAACCACTTATATGTTCCAAGGCCTAAGGCCGCTGTAATCACGTTCATCTGGCCTGTTGTATACTCAGTAAACATCAGGCGGAATAATGTACCGGAAATAACTACTGAAGTCAATGCCGGCATATACAGTATAGCTTTCCACACACCCTTAGCCTTTACCAGATTGCTGTCCATAAGTACCGCAAAAAGCATTGGGAAAGGAATAAGAAGCACTAGAGTAAAGAACATGTATTTTACACTGTTAAAAACCGCTATATGAAACACATTATCCTTTAACAGCTTTGCATAATTTGCAAACCCAATCCATTCGGAAGTAATAGCTCCTATATCCTGAAAACTCATTGTAAATGCAGTAATCAAAGGATATACCCAAAAGAATAAGAAGCTAAGAATAAAAGGTATAACAAAAACATATGGTGCTACCTTCTGAGAATATAAAAAATTCTTAATTTTCATAATGCACCTTTCTCCACTTTTTTAAATAGGGATGCCTGCCTGGGCCGGCATCCCTTTGTCAAGCCTTATAAAAAATTTTTTTACTGCTCCATATCTACAGCATCCTGAAGCTCCTGAAGAGCATCTGCTACTGAGTAGTCTGGATCTTCCAAAACTTCGTTGAGTGTAGTAGTGCACACATACTCATTGATAGTTGGGCTGATAGATACTACTGAAATCTTGCCAATGTTGTCCATACCGATTGCTGCAAGCACATCATATGGATAGTTGATAAAGAACTGGTTGTACTGGTTGCTGTCATCATGTGCAAACTCATCATCATCCCAAAGAGCTGCATTACATACATCAAATCCAAGTGTATCCCAAATATGTTGCTCACCCTCTTCTGACATCTTTGCCCAGCAAAGGAATGTAGCTGCAAGATCGATATTCTCAGACTGCTGTGTAACAACTGTACCTGTACCACCGATACCTACAGAGTTCTTCTGGCCTGCCTTGAATACAGGGCACTGTGCGATATACCAATTACCTGACTCCTCAGGCATATAGTTTGTGAAACGAGACATATACCACATAGCCTTAGGGAATGAAACAATATTATGATCCATGATATTCTGGAAACCTGCTTCCAAATCAACATGTCCATCAGGAGAAATCTCTGCAAGTCCTGACTTTAACCAATCCTGCTGCATCTCCAGCATAGTCTGAACTGAGTCAAGCTGTACATTTGCAGGATCATCAAATCCGCCTGTCCAGTCATCACCGAATTCAGCCATTGCAAGCCACAGCCAATCAGTTCCGCCTGTGTCAACTGAAGTCCAGTATTTTCCTTCTTCAGAAACATTTGATAAATACTCCTCACCAAGAGCCTCATAATCATCCCAGGTCTCAACTGCATCAATCTTTTCGATTACTTCATCCTGTGTAAGACCCATAGCCTCCGACATAGCAGCCACATTGTAATACATTACAGTGGCACCTACGTGATATGGTGCACCATAGTAGTTGCCATCAGAACCCATGTAAGTCTCCATACGAGATGTAACCATGGTATCCAGATAATCAGCAGCATAATCATTTAATGGAACAAGCCATGTATCAAGTCCCTCTACTACATTAGGGAACTGACCAACTTCTACGTCACAGATATCAGGAGCACCTGTACCTGCTTCAAGAGCTGTAAGAAGCTTGGTGTGCATATCACTATAAGGATATGTGGTACATGTAATCTCAATTGTCTGATCCGGATGTAGCTTATTCCACTCCTCAGCCATAACACCGTAATGCTGTCCGTGAAGCTCCACGAAAGTCCACATCTCCAAGTGAGTTCCATCTGGGTCACCAAATGTGTTTGTCACAACCTCAGATTCCGCTGTCTCCTCTGCAGTCTCTTCTGCGTCAGGATCGACCCCGCCTTCTGAAGCAGAACCGCCACACCCTACAAAGAGGCTGGCAGCCATTGATGTACAAAGCAGTGCACTAATCAATTTCTTCTTCATCCTTCTCCTCCTTTTAAAAAAGAAATCTGTTTTAATTGCTTTTTAAATTATCTTAGATTATGACTATACAGTTAAGTGAAATTAACAGGGGCTTGGTAGCTAATCTCACTTAAGCTTGTATAATCTCATCAATGATTATGTAATAATTATATTTCACCTATATTCAAAGTCAATAATTATTTTAGTTTTTTCTAAAGTATTTTGGTTATTCTTTTATTCTTCACAAAATACCCACAATCTATTTGGTGATTTCTGACAATAGAATTATTTGTCCAGCTGTGTTTTAGTGCAAAATCAATATTTATTTAGTTTTTCCTAAAATATTTAATTAATAGCATCTTATATTATTGACACCAATTTTTGTAAAATTTATAATAATAAAAACACTTTTTATCATTATCAAGGAGGACTAAGTGCAATGATTCATATCACTTCCCTCGATGAAGGACTGGAATTATTTAAAGCACTTGGCTCTGATGTTCGTATTCAGATCTTAAAAATACTCTTGGAAAACGATCACATGAGCATGAATCAGTTAGCCACCCAGCTCAATCTCAGCAACGGCGCGCTGACCGGCCATATTAAAAAGCTAGAAGAATGTGGGCTTATCTCCACCTCAAACGAATCTGCCAGTCATGGCAATTCCAAGATATGTTCTGTCATTCAGGACAAACTGGTGGTGGATATCGAAAAGCCTGTAGATTTGTCAAATGCATTGACTACTGACATCAAGGTAGGACAATACTCTAATTATGAAATCTTTCCTACCTGCGGGATTGCCAATGCCTCTACTGTCATAGGTGAGATTGATGACGCACGCTACTTTAGCCATCCGGATCATTTTAACGCTGACATACTTTGGTTTACAAAAGGCTATGTAGAATATGCCCTTCCCAATCTCATTCCCGGCGGCAACAAGATTACTCAGATATCCATTTCGTTTGAGATTTCATCTGAGGCTCCCGGCATAGACAACAATTGGCCTAGTGACATTTCATTTTCATTAAACGGTAAAAAACTGGGTATGTGGACAAGCCCCGGAGATTTTGGCGGCGAGATACGTGGTACCTTCACCCCTGACTGGTGGCCACCAAACTGGAATCAATATGGCTTGCTTAAATTACTCGTTATCAACAAACATGGTACTTTCATAGATGGACTGCAGATATCAGATGTTACCATAGAAGACTTAAAATTAGACTTTAGTGCTCCACTAGACTTTCGCATAGCTGTAGAAGAAGACGCAGCCCATGTAGGCGGCGTCACACTCTTTGGAAAGACCTTCGGAAACTATGGCCAGGATATTCGTGTAGCCATTAACTACACTCCGATAGAATAGATATAGAATGTAATGCATTTTACCATAGGCGCCTGGGACAGCGTGATACCTTGGCAGCTGCCCGCAGCTCCACATAGCATCCGCAAGACATACAGGTGCCTTGGTTTAGCTTTTCGCAATTTTGGCATATAGCAAGCCTTCTATCATACTCGACTTCATCTACTCTATCCTTAGGTTTTAGGACCGCCTTATATTTTTCTATCATAGAGATGTCCCCATCGATCATATCTCTCAGAAGACATCTCGTACACACCCTGTTTTCAATCATAATCAAACACCGGTCTTCCATCCTGCCAATCAAATTTCATCAACATCGCATGCCGATTGGGATTGTATAGAGGATTGCCCTCTATCTCCACCTCGGTACGTGCATGATATACAAGTATATCATCACCGGATTCATCGGTGGTAAAAGAATTGTGGCCCGGTCCGTACACTGTATGTTTTTCAGATGATGCCAGCACCGGATACCTCTCTTTTTTCCATGAAAGGGGATCTAATAAATCACTTTCTTCATCCGCCGTCAGCATCCCCATACAATAATTGATGCCGGTGTCACTGGCAGAATAAGTCATAAAAATCTTACCGTTACGTTTTAGCACAGCGGGTCCTTCATTCACCCAAAAACCATATCTCTCCCAATCGTAATCCGGAGTCGTAAGCAATACCTGATCTGTTTTTAGTGTGTAACCATTTTCCATTTTGGCTATATACAAATTGGAAATCTGTTTACCTACACTCACCTTTTCCGCCCAGATATAATACCATTCTCCCTTACTTGAAAACACCGTAGCATCAAGTGAGAATGACTCAAAAGAAAACTCATCGCTGTCTGCACGCCTCATCTTACCTCTTTCTATCCATGCATCATGTATAGGATCATTCCCTGTGCATTCAAGGACGTAAGGACGTATTTTCCATATGTCCTCCACCTCGCCCCCGGCATAGTATATATACCATTTTCCAAAAAGAAAATGCAATTCAGGGGCCCATATATGTTTGGACATAGGTCCACTTTCATGCTTGTGCCATACTTCCACCTCATCGGCATTCTGTAGACCTGCCAAACTATCACTTTGTCGAAGCACTATTCTGTCGTACTCCGGCACTGATGCCGTAAAATAGTATTTACCATCCCGATGCCTGTATACATACGGATCCGCTCTCTGCAAAATCCACGGTTTGTTATATTCAAAATTGTTATCCATATACCTATTCTCCTAATTATCAGTATTTTACTCCCCATAATGACTTGTTGCTTCCAACGGCCGAGAAAGTCATAACCTCTGTACCGGCTTCATCCCACATTTTACAGAAGACTCCGCTGTAATCCTCTCCGTCAATCGTAAGACTCATATAATAGGTTTCATCAACCATACTCCAGGAACCGCTTACATTCTTGCCGTCTAACGAGTAATCATTGTTCAGATAAATAATGATGGGATTTGCTATGTCGCTGGATATATCTGTGCCCTGGTCAATCATATAGTATCTGCCGACTACATCTGCCTCCTCGTAACCTGTATCAAGCACAGTCTCCCCCTGCGTCTGATATGGAAGCATACAAGGCCACCCTTCTTGGTTCATCAACATCTGATGTACTCTAGGCGAATGATTTTCCGTACCATCGTTAAACCTGGTATGGTATACCACATACTCTTTTCCATCGCTGTCCACAAAAGCCGAATTATGGCCCGTGGCCATATAGGCCCTTTCAAGACTAGGCAACTTATAATTGCCTGAGAGTTTCAATCCATAATTCTGATGCATAGCACTCTTTCCGGGATATTCGCCGTTCATGTCTATATATTCCCCGTCAACTTCATTTGAGCGGAATACTCTTATCTGGTATCCGCCATTGCTGGTGAGATTGCCATATGATACAAACAGATAATAATAATCTGTGTCCGGATCGTACATAATATATGGTCCCTCGATTGATATATGGCCACCTCCTATCAGTCTTTTACCAAAATAAGCATCTACATTATTTTCCTCATCAGCGGTAGGGTGTATCACAAGCCCGGTGCTTGGATCTAACTCAAGTAAAAATATTCCTCCTGACCATGAGCCATACACCATCCACATCCTGCCGGATTTATCATAAAAAACAGTAGGGTCTATAGCATTAGGATAATCCTCGTAATTATATGCCCCCGCTTTTATATATGTTTTCTTGGCGAAGTCCTCATCTACATAATCAAGGACATCTGTATATTCAATATTTCGGTTGCTGAAACCGGAATATATCAAAGCCCCCTGCCATTCAAAAGGGCCCTCCGGAGATGTACTGGTAGCGTAGCATATATTGGATGCGTTCCACGTACTTGAAGTACAGTAATACATGTAATAAAGACCTGTTGTCTCATTGAATATTACATCCGGAGCCCACACATGTGTGCCTCCATCATCTGTTTTTATAATACTGTCCTTTGAACCTGCATAGGCAAATGCCTCATCTGCTACATCATAAATCTGTCCATAGACAGGATTAGTCTTCATATAACCATCTGCAATACTTTCCCAATTAAGCAAATCAGTGCTTTTCGCTGCAGTCATATGGGAACCGTATATATAATATGTTCCGTCAACTTCTAAAATGGATGGATCATGGACAGAAACGCCCGAAGAAACGTCACCTACAGCTATATCATCATAGCTAACAGCATAATTTTTAGATTCTGAGCCTGAGCACGCTGTAAGACTTCCAACCATAGAAACCGCCAGAACACATGAGACAAACCTCTTCATGTGTCTCCTCCTTTTGTCTTATTGCATAAGTATCAAGCCCCTATTAAAAATTCATTTCTTGAATTTAAAATTAATATATCAGATTTTATTTAGATATTCAATAATTATTTTATATTTTTCTAAAATAATCCCAGTGTAATTTCCTATAAAGTAAAAAACCTCCAATCTTAAGATTTTTAAGATTGAAGGTTTTGTAGCCTATTTAGTTACTTAGAACTATTATTTATTTGATCTTCTCCAGATATGCATCTTTTCAGCCTCTGCAATAAGCTCATCTCTGAAATCAGGATGTGCAATAGAAATAATCTTCTCTGCTCTCTCCCATGTAGACAGGCCCTTTAAGCAAACCTTGCCATACTCTGTAACCAGATAATGTGTATTGGTACGTGTATCTGTCACGATAGATCCCTCGGCAAGTGTAGGACGAATACGGCTCTTTACTGTGCCATCCTTTGTAGTGAATGTAGAGGACATACATACAAAGCTCTTTCCGCCCTTTGAAAGGTAAGCTCCAAGAACAAAATCCAACTGTCCGCCGGCTCCGGAAATATGCTTGGTGCCTGCTGACTCAGCATTAATCTGTCCAAATAAATCCACATCAACAGCATTGTTGATAGAAATAAAATTATCGAGAGCTGAAATAGAACGGATATCATTAGTATAATCAACCGGTGCACTCATAAGTTCAGGATTCTCATCCATATAGTCGTACATCTTTTTGGTACCTGCACCAAAAGCATAGGTCTGACGGAATCTGTCAATATTTTTCTTAGCACCTGTGATTTTACCGGCCTTGGCTATATCTACAAATGCGTCAACATACATCTCGGTATGAACGCCTAAGTCCTTCAGATCAGACTCAGCAATCATGGCGCCTACTGTATTAGGCATACCACCGATGCCAAGCTGCAGACATGCTCCATTAGGAATCTCCTCCACAATAAGCTTTGCGACTGCTCTATCCACATCAGTAGGAGCTCCGCCGCCTCCCATCTCAAGGATGGCAGGGTTGTCGCCCTCTACAATAGCATCTACTCTTGAGATATGTATACCCTCTTCAAAACCACCAAGGCAACGAGGCATATTCTCATTAACCTCTACAATGATATGCTTTGACTTCTCAACAGCCGCCATAAGATGTGAAGCATTAGGGCCAAAGTTGAAATAACCATGATTATCCATGGTAGTAGTCTGAATCATAAGAACATCGTTTGGTTCGATATGATCTCTATAGTATCTTGGCAACTCAGAATAACGGATAGGAGCATAATAAGCACATCCTCTATTGATGAGCTTTCTCTCAGCACCTCCCATATGCCATGAATTCCAACAGAAATGCTCTCCTGCATCCTCTCTCTCAAAGATAGCAGGCAGCTTCATGATAATACCGCCACGCACCTTGACATCTGTAAGCTCATCAGTACGTGCAGCCAATGCCTTATCCAGAGACTCAGGTGTACATGTACACCAGCCATAATCTACCCAATCTCCACTCTTTACTACCTTTACAGCCTCTTCAGCTGTAGTAAGCTTTTTCTGATACTCAGCCCTAAAATCCATAATAACCTCCGCTCGTTAAAAAATTATCAATTAGCTACATTTTACCACTGTCGTCTTATTACTGCAAACAAAAAATGAAGAGCAAAATAATATTTGCCCTTCATCCGTCATTTTAGCTTTTATTTCTTGCAATGCCAATCCCTACGATATTGAAAGCTTATTTTTTATCTGCCAAAAAAGAAAGCAATAATCTGGCTGGCATGACTTTTTACATAACTAATAACTGCAGGGATGTACTTCTTTACAGTATCCCAGTGTGCGCAAACATATGGTAAAACCACTTCCTTGATAGTCTTAACAGCCTGCTCTACAGCCTGCTTGTGGGCATCATCGACTACTTCATCTGTTGTATTATCCTCTGCAGTCTCATCAGAAATAACCGGTGTATCTGCTTTTGTATCATCACCTTCTGTGACATCTGTATCATCCTGACTGTCATCAGTAGTCTCATCCTCTACTACAGCGTCTGTATCAAGAGTCTCAGGTGTAACAGTAAGAACGATATCTGCATATTTATCATTAGTTATGGTTACTTTATATTCTGTACCGGCTGTAAGCTCATCTGCGACATTATATTTGATATAGCCATTTTCTACGGCCACCTCTACAGCATCTACTACCTTTGTAGTAGCTTTGCCTACAGTATAAGAAAGAGTAAGTGTAGCATTCTCAACATCATCTCCTAAGCCTGCTACAGTAAGAAGTGTTGTGTCATTTTCATTGAAATATGTCTTCAAATCTGTAGTGTCATAAAGCGGCTTCACATATACAGGGTTCTCGAATGTATATGTATATACATCTGATGCAGTAAGATAATCTACTGATGTGATATATCCACCCTCAAATGAAACACTGGCATTTGTCTCAGGTGCGATAGCAATCTCATAAGTAGACACCCACAGCTCCTTAAGGTGTCTTACACCAAGAGAAATAGTGTTTCCGTTTGCATCTGTACCGTGAAGAATTGCGCCGTGTACAGAATTATTTACAGCATAGATATCATTATCTCTGGTCTTTCTCAAATAGTTTGTAGAAGTCTCATTTACATAAAGATGATATGTTCCACGCTTTGTAAAATATGAAAGTGTAGGCTCAGCATCCTGCACCACCACTCTCTTTCTGATGACAGCCTTTTCAAAGCTTGTTCCATCATATGGTAAGTAATATGATGGAATAGCTGTCTGATCATCGTTTAAAGATACAGTAAGTAAATTCTCATATGCAGCATTCTCAAGAACATCTGCAGCATCAAGGATTGATGCCTTGACGTATGACTCTTTGCTGATTGCTACATTGGCACCATTAAGGCCATAAATATAATATCCTGCATCTGTTACCTCTGATACATCTGTACTGGTAAAAAGTGCACTCTTTCCTGTAGTAGCAGATGATACAGCATCATAGTCTGCTGCAGATGTAATACCGCTATACAGCTGAGAATATGTAGCTGCCTTTGTACCATAAAGCTTGCCTGCTACATCAGCCTTAGTGTAATAATATACGTTAGTAGCATCTACCTGTTCAAACTCGCCAAATGCCACTTCATGATTATCCTCATCATTTTCCTCTAAAATGATAATTGTATCTTCGGTAATATCCTTGTCGGTATTGACAAAATAATAATAATCTTCGTCAAGAATTGTAATCTTATCTGCAGTAGCTGCTGTCTTGTCTACTTCATCAATGTCCTCAGCATCTGCTGCATCTGCTACATCTTCTGCATCAGTTGTATCCTCGGCGTCTGTCTCGGACTCTGTAACATCGTCTTCTAAAACTTTCTCAACAACAATATCCTCTTCTACCTCAGCGGCCTCAGTATCTTCTGCCTGTACTCCCTCTTCTACCACCTGCTCCGATTCTACAGCTATATTTTCTGTAGCCTCAGCAGCCAAAGCCGATGTGGGAAGTGAAGTAACAGCGAGACCTACTGCAAGCAAATTCGCTATAATTCTCTTCATAATTATCCTCCTGAAATTATATAAAAGATTAAAAATTTGGGATTGGTGTTAGCCTGCGCTAACAAGAACTTCTATACTATAACATATGTTAGATAATACTAACAACAAATATCTTGAATAATCTTGTGAAAAAAAATATCATAAAGATAAGATATACATTTCAGCATATCAATAAGCCTAGCCACTCCACATAACCTTGGCAAGCGCGAGGAGGTGCTGAATGTCCAGTGGACATTCGTTTAGCACCGACCGAAGTGGAACGGAGACAGGCACCATGCCGAGCTTAGGAGGTACCGCTTTAGCGGTAGGTTGCCTAAGCGAAAG
>FLNY01004568.1_pt1 | contig 34074 bp, 33 predicted proteins | sample 1140381 | NCBI WGS metagenome assembly FLNY01 (sample SAMEA3878172, study PRJEB12797) | bioreactor metagenome | biome: Moose rumen | place: Sweden | collected 2011-10 | reverse complement strand
TCTGATTTTAGGACTAGGGATTAGGGGCTAGAGATTTTATTAAATAAAAAAAGCAGGCTTGAATTGCCCGCACTAATAAATTTATTTGTTTTCAAGAAAATTTTTAATCGTTTCATAAAATTCAACTGCGTTGTTATATTGAGTTTCGGCATCTTCACGAGAAACAATATAAAAATCCTCATAATCGCAATTATTTCTAATTTCAAAAGCGTTACCAACATATTGAGAAAATTTTACATCGAAAATTTTCGTCTTAATATAATGTTGGCGAAAATAACTGATAACTGCAGAATGTTTTTTGAAGTCAATTTCATTTTCTGCTAAAAGTGCGCGAATTGTTGTAAAAATTGCGTAATATGAACGATTGATTGAATCTTTGTAACAATTATTTTCAAGCATAATTTTCGATGCTGAAAGAAATTCCGTCGCTCTCACCAGTCGATATTTTGTTAATTCACGCAAGTCTTTTACCTTCTTTCAAAATGTTCCTGTAGTAAGGAAGTTCAATAAAATATTTATCAAAGTATTCGGCTGAAATTACTTTCGGCGAAATAAATACATCATATTCCAAATCAATTTCTCCGGTTTTGCTGATAAGATTGTAACGTTTTTCGTTCCATTGCGGTTTTTCTCCTTCAACAATCGCCGCAAAATCAATATCTGATTCTTCGTCAAAATCGCCGCGTGCGTAACTGCCGTATAAAAAAATTCCACGAATTTTATCGCCGTAAATTTTTTTGTAGCAGTCAACAACTTTTTGGCAAATAATATCTAAATTCGGCATTGCGTTCATATTTTCACCACCCCATAATTTTTTTCAACAGTTCCATATTCAAATTTTCACGGACAATTTTTGCAAGCCGTTCATAACTTTTTTGCTTTTCCGCTCTGACATTTCGCTCAGATTCAAGCGGAGGCAAATTTTTTTTGCGCCGAATTGCATTTATCACTTGCCGCCGAAATTTATCATTGTCAAAAATCCCGTGCACGTACGTACCAAAAACATTTCCCGCCGAAATAATTTTTTCTGAAATATTTGTAACGCCGGAATGAATTTCATATCCCTCAAGATTTTCTGCGCTAATGTGACTGCCCAAAAAATTAAAATTTGCGTCAATCGTAACTTGTTTTGTAAATTTTTTTTCTGCAAAAGTTGTTTCAAGCGGCAATAAATTTAAGCCGTCCAATTCAACGTGGCTTGATTCAGTTTGCAAAGGATCAAAAATTTTTCTGCCCAACATTTGAAAACCGCCGCAAATTCCAATTACCGGCTTTTTCAAAATCTGTGCGACAAAATTATTTTCCTTCAGCCAAATTAAATCTTCAGAAGTATTTTTACTGCCGGGCAAAATAATTAAATCTGCCGCGTCAAGTTCAGCGGGATTTTTGGCGTAGAATAAATTTACGTCCGGTTCGCCCGCCAAAGAATCAAAATCTGTAAAGTTGGAAATTTTGTTAAGCCGAATTACAGCAATATTAATTTCGCCGCCGCTTGAAATTTTGTCGTCCAGCGAAACTGAATCTTCATCATCGACGCCAATTTTTTCAATGTAGGGAATTATTCCCAAAACAGGCTTGCCGGTTTTATTTTCCAAAAAATCTACCGCCGGTAAAAATAATTTCACGTCGCCACGAAATTTATTTATCACAATTCCTTTGACAAGTGCGCGTTCGTCTTCGTCCAAAAGTTCCAAAGTTCCAACAACCGCCGCCAAACAGCCGCCCCTGTCAATATCTGCAACCAAAATTACCGGCGCGTTTAAATGTTTGGCAACGCGCATATTCACTATATCATTTGCTTTTAAATTAACTTCAGCAGGACTACCCGCGCCCTCCACTACAACTATATCAAATTCGGTTGAAAGTTTGTTTAAAGCAATTTCAGCCGCCTTCCACGCCGTGTTAGCGTAGCTTGTATGGTATTCTGCCGCGCTCATAATTCCAACAGGTTTACCATTAATTATAACCTGTGAAGTTGAATTGCCCGTCGGTTTTAAAAGTACGGGATTCATTAAAACATTTGGCGCAATATTCGCCGCCTCCGCTTGTGCAACTTGCGCCCTGCCCATTTCCAAGCCGTCCGCCGTTACATACGAATTGAGTGCCATATTTTGACTTTTGAAAGGTGTAACTTTAAAACCTTCCCTAAAAAAAATACGGCACAAAGCCGCCGTTAAAATACTTTTTCCAACGTGCGAACTTGTGCCTTGAAACATTATGTATTTTGCCAAAAAAATTTCTCCTTTTTTTTAAGGAATAAGGAAAAAATCCCTAACCCTTAGCCCTTAATTAAAGCAACTGTTTCAAATTATTTACCGTTATTTGTAAAACCGAGCGCAGGAAGGGGAATTTCGCCTTCATTTCGTCGAAATATTCACCTTCAGTCAAAAATTTAGCCGTGCCGTTAATTCTAAATCCCGTACCGTGATAGCCGTTAAAGCCTTCGACTTCACGAGTTGCAAGCGTCAAAATAACTTTGTCATTAACAGCAATATCTTGTTCAGTGCTGCGCATTCCCGCCGCAGGGATTAACAAAATATTTTCGCCTTTGGTTACAAGGTAAGAATTCCAAGTGCAATTTACGTGCGGCTCGTCATTTCCCCAAGTTGTAATTGACACTGCGCCTTCATACTTTAAGACTTCAAAAATATTTTATAATTTAATGACAACTTTACCTGCGCGACGGGTTGAATCGTCTGCTAAAACTTTTGGCAATTCCTCAACAGGTAAAACGCTTGTAATTATCCCGTCAAATTTAATTCTGCCGCGTGAAATTAATTCAACTGCGCGCGGGAAGGTGTAAGGATTGATAAACGATGAAGTAACGGTTAATTCTTTTTTGAAAATCATATCCGGCTTAACTTTCAATTCGGCATCCGGCGATACAAGACCGAAAAACATTACGGTTGCTTTTTTACCGGCAACGCGCAGGGCGTCAGCTTGCGTGCGAATATTTCCTACGCATTCAATGACGCAATTTACATTTTGAGTTACGCCCGCCAAAAATTCGTCAAGATTTTCTGCGATAGGATTAACGGTTAAATCTGCGCCAAGTTTCAACGACAAATTTCTTTTTTCTTCGACAGGCTCGGACAAAATAACCTGCGCCGCGCCCGCCAATTTTGCAAGCTGTACAGAAATCATACCTATTGGACCGCCGCCCATTACCAAAACTGTATCGCCGGGTTTAATCTTGCACAAGTCAATTCCGTGCACGCAACAAGATACAGGCTCACTCATTGCCGCGTAAAGTAAATCAACATTTTTTGGAACTTTGAAAACGTGACTTGCCTTCATTGCAACATATTCAGCAAATCCGCCGTCAACCGTTGTACCTACGCCGATATTGTCTGTGCAGAAATTTTCCATACCGTTACGGCAAAAATAACATTTCCCACACATAATATTTGGGTCGCCGCTAACGTGATCTCCAACTTGAACATTTTTAACTGCGCCGCCAATTTTTTCAACTACGCCGGAAAATTCGTGACCTGGAATGAGTGGGGGAGTTACTGCAAACGCGCCGCCTTCTGCGTTGTAAATGTGAACGTCCGTCCCGCAAACGCCACAGTAAGCAACTTTAATCAAAACTTCGTCCGCTTTAATTTCCCGCACCGGTACATTTTCAATTTTAATATCGTTTTTCCCGTGATAAACTGCAGCCTTCATTTTTTACCCTCCTAAAATTTTTTTGCTTGTAAAAATCAAATTTAAGGCGTCTAACTTTTTCTGTTAATACAAATTCCTAATAAAAACTTTTGAAAGTGCCGTCTCGTGGAAATTTTAGCCCATTTTGGGCAAATTATTTATTCCAATCTTCACTAACAGTTCCACTTTCCCTAACTTCGCTGGCGGCTGCGTCCATATCCTCAAAAGTTTTTCTGACACCTTCTGAACTTGCCGCAAAATTTACCGCATAACGCCCGCTAATTTTAAAAATCAAAATTAAGGCATCTAATTTTTTATTTTGGTATGAAGTATCACAAAACTTTTTGAAAGTACCTTCTCGTTGAAATTTTCGCCCATTTTGGGCAAATTATTTATTCCAATCTTCACTGACAGTTCCACTTTCCCTAACTTCGCTGGCGGCTGCGTCCATATCCTCAAAAGTTTTTCTAACACCTTCTGAACTTGCCGCAAAATTTACCGCATGACGCCCGCTAATTCCTAAGGAGCCAGCCTCTGACACTGAATCCATATTTGCGCCCATAAAAATGTAATTCCACTTGTAATTTTCGGTAGTTGATTCAATCATAGATTTTACGGCGGCTTTATTATATTCAACGCTGGCATTTTCAAGCCCGTCCGTCATAATTAAAAATAAAACGCACCTTTTTTCCGGACAAATTTTTTCTTTTTCCATTTTGCCCGCAATATCCATAATTGTACGCCCTACCGCGTCAAGTAAAGCCGTTGTACCGCGTGCGTAGTATTCGGCTGAAGTTAATTCCGGTATTTCGTTCAAATTGACTGTATCCGCAATTTTTTCGTATTGGTCGTCAAAAAGTACGGTTGTAACTTCAACTTCGCCGGGCGTTTGTCTTTGTTTTTCCAAAAAAGAATTGTAGCCGCCGATAGTATCTTCAGCAAGGCTGCGCATGGAGCCGGAGCGGTCAAGAATACAAATAATTTGCACAGGCTCGGCAGTTGTTTTGTCACAATCTGCCGTATGCTTATGAGTTGGCAAAATATTTTTTTCAATTTGTGAATCCGGTTTTTCAATTTCAACTTGAGGCGTAGGTTTTGGCGTGCGTGATTGTGCCAAATTTTCAGAACCTAAAGTTAAACCTGCCAAAATCATTAGTGTAAATATTGAACCTAAAAAAAATTTGAACATTGCAACCACTCCTTTTTTAGTGGGGTAGTGTGATAGTGTGTGGTGTGATAGTAAAAACTATCCCACTATCTCACTACTGCACTACAACTATAACGCGCTGATAACTTTTCAGATTGTGCGCGCCGTTATCCTGCACTTCCAAAATAATGTGAATTGTATCGCCGGACTTTGCATCATTCGGAACTGTAAATGAAACTTTTTTGGTATTTGCGCCGGTTAATTTTACAGTGTCAAGTTTTTCATTCGGCAAAAGTTCCCTGCTGTAACTGATAACTAAATTATACCTTTCAAAAATTTATTTAACAGTAACAATGACGCGCTGATAACTTTTCAGATTGTGCGCGCCGTTGTCCTGAACTTCCAAAATAATATGAATTGTATCGCCGGATTTTGCATCATTCGGAACTGTAAACGAAACTTTTTTGGTATTTGCGCCGGTTAATTTTATAGTGTCAAGTTTTTCATTCGGCAAAAGTTCCCTGCTGTAACTGATAACTAAATTTGTACCGTCAATAAATTTTGTATCAAGCGCGGGTTTTTGGCGTTTATCGTCTTGGTAAGTATCAGCCTCAAAATACCGCCACCATTTGTAAGAAATTTTATCGCCGTCGGGGTCTCTTGCAACTGCATTTAAAGTTACTGTTTGTCCTGCGCGAGCGGTAATGTTGACGCCTTCAACAGAGCTGTAGACTTTTGAGCCAACTTTAATGCTGACATGGGGCGCGTGGTTAGCTTTTTTGTAAGAATCGGCAACGCACCAATCAGCACGCGCGGCAAAATCATTCTGCATATCGTCAAACCAACGAGACAGCGAATAAACAGAATCAAATTTTTTTGTAACGGGGTTATAATCTAAGGCGTCATTAATTGCGCGGTTGCCGTTAAACGCGCCGAAACGTCCGCCCCAGCCGCCGTAAGAAGGATTTTCATAACTGCGCAAGCCGTTTTGTGCCAAATATAAAAACGACGGAGAATCCCCTTCAGAAATAAAATCGTAAGTTACGTAATTGGGATTTTTTTCAATGTAACCTACGCCGCGTTGTTCTTCCGGCAATTCGCCTTCAATCCATTTGCCGTCATTCATTAAGGCGTAATTAGCCATTAACGCGCCCTTGTTCAGCAAATTTTTTTTGTTCCAATCTGCGTGCAAAGTTGTATTAACTTCGTCTTCATGAAATTGCCACGCGTAGGCAAAATGCCAAAAATCGCAACGGTCGTTAATAACAGTTAAGTTGCTCCAATTTTTTGCAATGTAATTGTTGTAACTGTCATCTTGATCAAGGATTATGTACAAGAAAAGTTTATCCTGCAATTTTTTTCTGATACTTTGCCATTGCGGCGTATTTTTATATTCGTCTTCTATTGACTTTAACGCTCGCGCAGTGGTATTTGTGCCGCCCCACGTTTGAACGTACAAAATTCTTTTATCGTCGTCAAGAAATAATTTTTTGAGAAATTCGGAGCCGTCTGTAATTTCGTCCATTTCGCCAACTGCGCTGATATTTCCAATGTGCGTTACTCTTCTGAAATAATCCGCAGGGCGATAATATTGGTCGTGCTTTAACAAATTGGGGTGAACTTTTTCGTAGTCGTCAAGAAATTTGTAAATCCAATTTGTACCTGTCCAGCGAAAGGGCTCAATTCCTTTTGAAGGATCGCCCGCGTAGTGATAAACTGAACTTGTAATGACAATCCCCGCAATATCCATTTCGTTTGAATAAAGCAACGCACGAATAACCGAGTTCATATCGTCAACTTCACCATCGGTTGTAATTACCGTGCGCGGCAACCTTTCGTAATAATCGGCGGGCATTGCATTTACAAAGTTGAAACTTCCGGCGGTAACCGTGCCGAGTACCAACGCGCTTAATACAGACTTTTTCATAAAAATCACTTCCTGCTATTTTCTGAAAATTTTAACTTGTAGATTTAATTTAGTCAACCATAACGGGGGCTTGTCGAAAATTAAAGTTAGCGTTAAAATAAGCCGCAAATAAAATATTGGAGGCTTTAATATGTGCAAAGAATGCGGTTGCGGCGAAGGCGCGGGCGTTACGCGCTTGCAATTTACAGCAAATGGTTACACTGCAGACAGTGCAAAAATTGTTGAAAAAAATCTGCTCGGACTGCCCGGCGTTATGTACGTTCATATTCACGCGCACGACGGCGAAACTACCATTGATTATAATCCCGGCAAAACTAAACTTACAGAAATTATCGGCGTCTTTGCCAAAAATGACGTTGAGCCTGTTTTATAAGGATTAAGGATTAAGGGCTAAGGGCTAAGGGCTAAGGAAAAAAATCCCTAGTCCTTAATCCTTAGTCCCTAGTCCTTAAAAATGAAAGGAGCGAATAACTTGTTAAAAGGAAAAGATTTAATTTCAATTCACGATTTAAGCGCGGATGAAGTTTTTGAAATTTTGGACTGCGCGGCAAATTTGAAAGTTATGCAAAAAAATAATATCCCGCACCAATTTTTGAAAGGTAAAACGCTGGGAATGATTTTTGAAAAATCCTCAACACGTACACGCGTTTCATTTGAAGTTGGAATTTTTCAACTCGGCGGCACGGGTTTATTTTTATCAAACAAAGATTTACAACTCGGGCGCGGTGAGCCTATCAAAGATACTGCCCGCGTTTTGTCAAGATATTTAGACGGTATTATGATTCGCACTTACGGTCACGACAGAATTTTGGAACTTGCCAAATATTCAGATGTTCCCGTTATCAACGGCTTAAGCGATTTACTCCACCCTTGCCAAGTTTTGACTGATTTATTAACAATTCGTGAACATAAAGGCAAAAATTTTAGAAGTTTGAAAATGGCGTACGTCGGCGACGGAAATAATATGACAAATTCCTATTTGTACGGTGCGGCGAAAGTCGGAATGAATTTAACAGTTGCAACGCCGCAAAAGTACGAGCCTAACGCATTGGTTTTTGAACAAGCTTTGACTGACGCCGAAGAAACTAAGGCTGAATTAGTTTGGACAGAAAATCCCGTTGATGCCGTGAAAGATGCTGACATTATTGCAACCGACACATGGGCAAGTATGGGACAAGAGGCTGAACACGACGAACGTAAGAAAATTTTTGCGCCGTATCAAGTCAACGCCGAACTTTTGAAACACGCAAGCAAAAACGCTATTGTACTTCACTGCTTGCCGGCTTACCGCGGCGAAGAAATTACTGACGAAGTTTTTGAAAATAACGCGCACGTAATTTTTGAAGAGGCTGAAAATCGCTTGCACACTCAAAAGGCGATTATGGCTTTGACTATGGCTGATTAAGGATTAAAGACTAAGGACTAGGGGTTAGAGATTTTTCCCCAGTCTAAGTTGTAAGTTAAAGTTGACTATGCTAAAATTATTTTGGAGGTGTAAATTATGAAACACATTAAAACAGTTAATAAACCAGTTCTTCAATCTACACTGAAAACCGGCGGCTGTGGCGAATGTCAAGCGTCTTGTCAATCTGCTTGCAAAACCAGCTGTACTGTTGGTAACCAAGTTTGTGAACGTCAAAAAAAATAATCTGCGCGAAAATTTTTAAAAGAAAAACCGTCGGAAAAAACCGGCGGCTTTTTTTATTTTACAGGCTAATTTATTTCTTGCCAAAAATTCCAATCTCGCTTATAATTTAAAAAATTACAAAAATTATTGAAGTAAATATCTTAATATAAAAAGCCCTTCCACGTGGAAGGGTTATTTAAACTAATATAAATTTTTGAAAGGAGTGCGATTCTATGAATGAAGATTTTCAATACATTAAAAACCAAGACAATATAACGCTTGCTAGATATGATGGCTCAGCTGAATATGTGGAAATTCCCGCAACGATTGAAAATTTGCCGGTAAAAATTATTGGCGCATATACATTCCTGAATTGCACTTCGATTAAAGCTGTTTACATTCCGGATTCAGTAACAGAAATTGATGAAAATGCTTTTGAAGGTTGCAGTTCGCTGGAATTTATCAGTATTCCGGATTCAGTAACTGAAATTTGGGATTATGCTTTTTACCTTTGCACTTCCTTAAAATATATTAAATTGCCAAAATATATTACAGAAATTGCTTGTGGTACTTTTACAGGTTGTAAATCGCTTGAGTGGATTCATATTCCGGAATTTGTTACAAAAATTGGCGAATATGCTTTTGCAGGCGAATTAGCCTTTGATGATGAACGCGGCGAATATTTGAAAAATTGCTGCCTTTCTTTGAAAATGGTTAATATTCCGGATTCAGTAACAGAAATTGGAGCTTACGCTTTTAGCGGCTGCAAGTCTCTTAAATCAATTAAAATTCCAAAATCTGTAAAAAAAGTTGGAGAATCTGCCTTTTATGCTTGTTATCATATTGCTATTTTGAATCTTGAATCAAAAATCATTCCTGAAACAGCTGAAGTCGGCTTAGGTTGTTTTGACGGTTGGGCGCAAATATGTGAATAAATTTTTTAATATTAATTTTAAGGAGTTGGTAAAATGATTGAACGTTACACTTTGCCGGAAATGGGCAAAATTTGGTCGCTTGAAAATGAATGGCGCACAATTTTAAATGTGGAGCTTGCCGCCTGCGATGCAATGGCTGAACTCGGCGAAATTCCCGCTGAATCAGCTAAAAATATTCGTGCTAAGGCAAATTTTACCGTCGAACGTATCAAAGAAATTGAGGCAGTAACCGACCATGACATTATTGCTTTTTTAACTTGCGTGGCTGAATACGTCGGCGAAGATTCAAAGTACATTCACAAGGGCTTGACTTCTTCAGACGTTAAAGACACGGCGTACTGCTTAATGATGAAACAAGCCGCCGAAATTATTTTGGACGATTTAAAAAAGTTCAATGAAGTTTTACGCCGTCGCGCAGTTGAATTTAAACATACGCCTTGCATTGGGCGCACGCACGGTATACACGCCGAGCCCATGACTTTTGGCTTAAAACTTTTACTTTGGAGCGCGGAAATTGAACGTGATATTGAGCGCGTCGAACACGCAAAAAAAATTGTTTCAGTTGGAAAATTAAGCGGCGCGGTCGGCACTTACTCAAATATTAATCCCAAAATTGAAGAACTTGTTTGTAAAAAATTGGAACTTGAACCGGTAAAACTTGCAACTCAAGTAATTCAACGCGACAGACACGCAGAATTTGTTACAACTTTGGCGATTGTTGCAAGCACGCTTGAAAAAATTGCAACCGAAATTAGAAATTTGCAACGTACCGATATTAGAGAGGCTGAAGAATATTTTCAACCCGGGCAAAAAGGCTCTTCAGCAATGCCGCACAAACGCAACCCGATTAATTGCGAGCGCGTTGCAGGAATGGCACGGCTTGTTCGTGGTAATGCAGTTGCCGCAATGGAAGATATTACACTTTGGCACGAGCGGGATATTTCTCATTCAAGCGTTGAGCGCGTCATTTTGCCGGATTCTACAATTAATGTTGACTACTGCACAAAAAAAATTACAAAGATTATCGACAAACTTTTGGTTTATCCCGACGCAATGTTGCACAATCTGAATCGTACGGGCGGCTTGATTTACAGTCAAAGAATTATGCTTGCCGTTGTTTCAAAGGGAGTCCTGCGCGAAGACGCTTATAAATGGGTACAGCGAAACGCAATGAAACGCTGGCTTGAAGGCGAAGACTTCCGCACAAATATTGAAAATGACGAAGATATTAAAAAATATTTGACTAAGGCAGAAATTGACGAATGCTTTAACTATGAATGGTTTTTGCGCAACGTCGATATGATTTTTGAAAGATTTGGGCTTTAAAAAAAATCCGCCCTAAGGCGGTAAATATTAGATTAAGGGGGAAATTTTATGAATACCAGAACCCACGAAATTATAAGGGAATATATTGACGTGCTGACGTATCAAGCGATTAACCGTGAATTGACTTGGGAAACTTCAGCCGGCGATATGGATATTCGCTATTCTATTAACGATATGCAAGGCAACCAACTTTTGGGCGTGTCGCGCAGCTTGCTTTTCTCCAGCGGCAAAGTTGAACTTACCATTCAAGGCGAAACTTTCAAAACTGCCAACACCGGTATTATCGACCGCGTCGAAAAACTTTTCAGAATCATTAACTACACCAAAAAAGACAACGTCATTAAAGACAGCACAATTAAATTTATGCGCAAATACATAGCCGAGCATAAATAAGGATTAAGGGCTAAGGGCTAAGGATTAAGAGCTAAGGAAAGATATTTTGAAGGTACAGAATCGGTTAGCCAAACACCGTTGGCAGATTGAAAAAATTTATAGCCGTCATTGTACATTTGCCGCGCAGAAATTTTAAAAATTACGGCGTTACCAACGCGGCGGGCAGCAACTTTTTTAGCAGTCTCAATATCGCCGCTCAAATGAACGTGCAAGCGGTTCATTTTCAAAAGTCCGCGCGCAGAAATTGATTTTAAATTTTTTTCAAGCGTACCGTGGTACAAAATTTCCGGCGGGATTTTTTCAGTAAGTTCAACGTCAACGCTTACAGAGTGTCCTTGATTGGCGCGGATTTTAGTTTTATCTTCATTAAAAGAAAAGCGTTGCTTGTCATTTTCTGCTACAACTTTTTCAAGCGTTGCCATATCGATTTTCATACCGCGCAAAATTTCAGAAACATTTGCCCAGCCGTTATTGTCAAGTTTAATGTTAATAGTTTCCGGCTTGTGTCGAAGTATCAGCGAAAGAAATTTGCTTAACTTTTTAATATCCATAAAATTCACCGTTTTTCCAGGCAATAGGCAACAGTAAAGAGGCAGTAGGGATTTGTTATAACTTTTGCCTTTTGCCTTCTGCCTACTGCCTTAATTTCGACTGAAAGGAGGAATTTCAATGTCAGAATGTATCTTTTGTAAAATTGCCAACAAAGAAATTAATTCAAATTTGGTTTACGAAGATGAAAGCGTTGTTGCCTTCCGTGATTTAAATCCGCAAGCCCCGCAACATATTTTGATTGTTCCAAAAAAGCACGTCGCAAATATTACCGAGCTTGACGATAAAAATTTAGCCGCGCACATTTTTACCGAAGTTGTACCGAAAATCGCCGCTGAAGTCGGAGTCGATAAAAGCGGTTTTCGCCTTGTAATTAACACCGGCGAAGAAGGCGGGCAAACTGTCAATCATTTGCACGTACATTTAATCGGCGGGCGCAAAATGACGTGGCCCCCGGGCTAATTTTTAGTTTCTAAACTTTCAAGACTCAAAATCATTTGTCCGAGTAAAACGTACTCTTGCATTTCTTCGTCGCGCAGGTACACAAACTCGGGCAAATATTTTTTTGGAATAATTTCTGCAATTTTTTCTTTAACTTTTTCAATATCGGGCGTCATTTGGCAGCGAAGGCAAATTAAATCGGGATCAACTACAGAAATTCCCGCGCGAATTTCAAATGCAACGCCGTCCAAAATTTTGTCTAAGTCAGTCATATTGTATTTATCCCAATCTTCCTTGCCGACAAAACTTTCAGTGGTGTAGCGAATTTCGCCCGCCATATTGTGCGCGCCGTCAAAAACTTTGCCGTTTAAAACCATTCCCAAGCCGCTTGCTCTGTAACCAACAGGGCGTGATACAAACATAATATTTTCGTATTTATCCTGTTGGACGTAGTAGCCGAGCGCGGCAGATTTTAAATTGTTGGTAATTGTAACCGGCACTTTGTATTTTTCTTCCAACAATTTTTTTAAATTAATATCCGGCGAAATAAAATGCTCCAATTCTACGTGTCCGTTGCGAATTGTACCGCCGGTTGAAATTCCTATTGCGTCAAAATTTTTACAACGACAAGAAACAGTATCCAAAATATCGCTTAAATCGTTAATGTAGTTAAGTTTATTTTTTATAACGGTTTCATCAAGAATCGGTACGCCCTTTTCGTAAATTCTGTAGGCAATTCGACTTTGAGCATTGCTGGGCATAATCGTAATTGATAAAATTCTGGCGTCGCTTTTAATTCCCTTACGAACTTTCGCAATAAATCTTTCGACGGCGGTTTTTTTCCAACTTTCCAATTCGGAGCGAATGAATTTTAACATTTCGGCTGAATCGTAGCTTGCAAAAACTTTCGGCGGGATTTTCAATACAAGCTGATTGTTCAAAACTTCCTGCGCCTTTTTTGCTTGATAGGCAATTTGCGGCGCGAGCAAAATCACTGAATAATCAAAGGCAACGCTGTAAAGTTTGTGGAAAGGCACGGCGTTAAATTCGTAATTCAGCGAAAGTAAATTTGCCGCCTCGTTGAGTTTATCTGCGAAAAATCCTGTGGTAAGCCCGCCGGTACAGCTTAGCAAAATTTTTGTACCCTGCTTGCTTTTCAAGTCAATAATCGTATCAAGCATTTCTTCAAAAAGTTCTTCGGCGTGATCAAGTTCGCGCAGTTCAAAATGTAAGTAAAATTTATTTTCGTCGTCCGCCAAATTTGTTACGCTCATTTCAACGATTGTAACTTCAAGTTCGTAAAAATTAATGTTTCCGACGGCGTAGGAAGTTTTAATTTCAATGTTGCCGCCTTTTTCTGAAATTGTTCCTTCGTCAAATTTCGTAGATAAAATTTTTTGTTTAAATTCGTTTAAAATCATTTTCCGCGCTCCTCCAGTGCCTCAAGGCTTAAAATCATTTGCCCCAACAAAACGTACTCCGCCATTTCTTCATCTTTCATGCAAACAAATTCCGGCATATATTCTGAAGGCAAATATTCGTGGATTTTTTCTTTCAATTTATTAAGGTCTGGCGTCATTTCACTGCGAATGCAAACCAATTCAGGATCAATTACGGCAATTCCTGCGCGAAGTTCTGTAGAAATTTCATCGTAAATCGTGCTCCAGTCAACCAAATTTGCCTCGTTAAAAACTTTGCCGCCGACAAGACTTTTGGTAAGAAATTTAATTTCGCCCGTGATACCGTGCGCGCCTTGAATCATTCTGCCGTTAATCACAATCCCCAAGCCGCTTGCCATAAAATTTTTTGGTCTGGACAAAAATAAAATATTGTTAAATTTTTCCTGCTGCGCGTAATATCCCAAAACTGCCGAATTAACATTGTTTGTAACGGTAACAGGGACTTTGTAGCCGTTTTCAAAAATTTTTTGCAAGTCAAGTCCAAGTGCGCCGAAATAATTCAGATTCAGCCGCCCGTTGTGAACAATCCCCGAAATTGCAATTCCTACCGCGTCAAAAGGTACGCAGCGATGAGAAACAGTATCCATAATATCACGAATATCACGGTAAGGATCAAGCTTGCCCTTGATGACAACTTCATTTAAAAGCGGCACGCCCTTTTGGTAAATCCTGTAGGCAATACGTGTTTGACTTGCGAAAGGCATAACGGCGATTGATAAAATTTTGGCGTCGCTCTTTATTAAACCTGCGCGAACTTTTGCAATAGCGCGTTCCTCAACAGTTTTTGTCCAATTATCTAATTCGGTACGAATAAATTTTATCATTGTTGCAGAATCGTAACTTGCAAAAACTTTCGGCGGAATTTTTAATACAAGTTTGTTATGTAAAATATCCTGTGCATTTTTAAGTTGGTAGGCAATTTGCGGCGCAAGCAAAATTACAGAATAATCAAAGCCTACGTTGTAAATTTTGTGAAAGGGTACAGCGGCAAATTCATAATTCAAAGATAAAAGTTTAGCCGCCTCGTTGAGTTTGTCTGCGAAAAATCCTGTGGTAAGCCCGCCGGTACAACTTAACAAAACTTTCAAACTTTGCTGATTTTTAAGCTCGGCGATTGTTTCCAACATTTGGGAAAATAATTCTTCGGCGTAAGCAAGCTCGCGCAGTTCAAAATGAAGGTAAAATTTATTTTCGTCGTCAGCCAAATTTGTAACGCTCATTTCAACGATTGTAACTTCAAGTTCGTAAAAATTAATATTGCCGACGGCGTAGGAAGTTTTAATTTCAATATTGCCGCCTTTTTCTGAAATTGTTCCTTCGCTAAATTTCGTCGATAAAATTTTTTGTTTAAAATCTTTCAAAATTTCTTTGCTCATTCAGTGCGCCTCCTATTTTTTATTTTTGCGCCAAATTTCTAACTTGTACCAGTCTGAAAGATTAGTGTTAATTTCTTCAGCTTGCAGATTTTCAAAATACCGCCGTTCATTATTTGTAAGTTCCTTAACACGAATATTTTCAATCCCGTAAAATTCACAAAGACCTTCCCTTGTAATAGCACCGTCAAAATCTGAAAAAAATACGTGGCGAAGGGCGCGGTTTTTAATTTCCAGCGGCGGAAATTTTACAAAATAAATTTTCCTTTCGGCGGCGTTTTTAATAATTTCAATTCGTTTATCATTTTCCGTGCGAAGGTTTGCAGTTATAAACAACGCTGAAATTATTGTAAAACTTAAAATTACAGCCGCGCCGCGTTTTATAATTTTGCCGGTCTGTCCTTCAAAAAGTTTTTCGTGAACTGTTGAATTTCTCAAAATTGCCAACGCGCCAATTAAAATCATCACAACTGAAGAAAAAGTTGCGCGCGCAGGAAAAGTCGGCGCGCCTATCATTACCAAATTGTTAAATATCGCAACCCCAAATAAAAATACGCTGTAATGAAAATCTTTGAATCTTAAATTGCCGTTTATAGAAATTGAACTTTTGACGCGCTTAAAAATTATCCACAAAATCAGCGCGTAAATTACAACTTCTTCAGACTTCATTATAAAATTGTCGAAACGCTCAAGAAATTTTGTTGAGACGTCAAAAGGCGGGAAAATTATTTCAGTGAAAAAATATTTGAACGCCCGCGCTAATGCATTATCGCAAAAATACGACAAAATTAAAATTCCTACAAAGACAAAAAGTTTTGCGTCAGATTTTTTTTCAGAAAATCTGTTTGCCCTGCTGAACGCGCAAATTAAAATTAAAATTACCGGCAAGATATAAATTAACATTTCGCCGTTTCCGGCAAATTGGTTGCCAATGTGAATTAAAATTCCCTTGTCTATACTTTGAACATCATAGCGTACAAAATTTCCGGGCGCGGCAAGTAAAATTATCAGCCCAAAAATATTTCCCAAATTTCCCGCAACCATCCACAGCGGCAAAAAATTTTTTCTCGACACATAAAAACTTATAGCGATTGAAAGTAAAGTTACAGTCACTGCAAGATTTTCAACCGAACAACCCGCAATTATTCCCAAAATTAACATTGCCGCCGCAAAAAAATTTGAATCGCCAAAATTTCTTGTACCCGCTAAAGTGAAATTGTACGGCAATAAAAATATCGCAACCGGTACAGCCGACCAAAGATAAACCGTGGAGCCGCTTTTCCAAATTGCAACTTCGCCAAAATGTGGAATGCACAGCCACGCCAATATCCCCGCCGCCGCTAAAATTTTTGGCTCGTCAAATTTAAAATCCCGCCGTGCGTGCCAATAAACCAAAATTATCAACGCCACGAACATTAAAGCGTTTGCCACGTCAAATATAAATTTTCCCAGCCATAAAAATAAAATCAAACAAAAAACCGTAAATGCTCTGCCGCCGTGTTCAAAATAATGTATGTACGTCGATTCAAAAACGTCCGCCGGCGAATTTAAATGCTCGCCCGTTTTCCAAATCATAGAATAATCAAAATCGTCCCTGTGTAGCGGCATTAAATGATTCAGTGCAAACATTACCAAAAAAATTATCAGCAATACCAACACTGAATTTGTTTGCCGCGAAAATTTTCCCTGCATAATTTAGCCTCTAGATTTTTTTTATTAGAATTGGCGAAAGTACCGCCAGCAAAACTAAAACTATTCCAAATGATTCAATCAAGCCAAAAGTTGTACCGAATACAAAATAACTGATTATGACTGAAGAGACAGGCTCGGTTAAACCCGTAAGCGCGGTTTCTTCCGGCGTCAAATGTTTTAAGCCCGCGTTGAAAATTAAAAAAGCTATTACCGTTCCAAAAATTATTATCCACGCAACGTCAAAAATTGTTTCCCGCGTAAAAAAAGGCGTCCAACTATAATCATTTATCAAAGTAAAAGTTATTAAGCCGCCGGTAAACATTCCGACGCTCGTCATAAACGCAGGATTAATTCTTTCTGCAAATAAAACTTTTCCAAAAATCATACTGAAGGCAAAACTTGCGCCGCTCGCCAAACTCCAAAAAACGCAAGATAATGGTATTAAAATTTTTGAAATATCGCCGCCCGTTACAAGTAAAAAAACTCCGACAATCGCTAAAATTACTGCCGCAACTTCAATTTTTTTTGGAAGTTTTTTATTCCACAATGACTCCCAAATTACAACCATTGCCGGCGTTGCTGAAAGTATAACAGTGGTTGCCGCCGCGCCGCCGATTGATATTGCTTGAAAGTACGTAAACTGCACCATTACAATTCCTATCAAGCCGTAAATGAAAAGGTAAAGCCAAAGTTTTGGCTTGCGATTCATACGCGCCGCCGATAATTTAAATTTGCCGCGCAGAAATAAAATCACCAGCATTAAAAATCCTGCGCCGCACATTCTTATATTTGTCAATTCCATTGTATTTTTAGTCGAGTGGCTGAAAAAATCTTGTACCGCAACGCCGGAACTTGCCCAGCATACGCCCGCCATTCCAACTAAAATTAAAGCAAAATTTCTGCTCAAAACTACTCCTTCAATCAGTAAAATTTTTCAACATTATATCAAAATAGTTTTGATTGTGAAATAAAAAAATCTGCGCCGTTCAAACGCAGATTAAAAATTTTTTTATTCAATAATCGTCCAAATGAATTTCAGCCTTTGCAGTTTTGCCGGTTCGTTTATCAATCGCCTTCAACTGCATTAAGCCGCTTTTATCAATCGTCATTGTCAACAAAGTTTCATCGTCTTTTTTTGAATTTTCAAGCCCGCTGATTCTAATTTCACCAATACATTTTCCTTCCTCTGGCAGATAAACTTTATCTTTGCATTCGGATTCATAAATTGCAATGTAGGTGGATTTTTCGCCGTCTTCGATATTGTAAGAAATTGATTCACCGGACGCCGGCAAATTTTCATCTTTGTAAATTATATTGTAGATTCTAAGGCGTTTCCAGTCGTGATATTTTGAAAAATTTTGAATGTACCTTGCGCCGTAAGAAAATTTACAAATATCGCGCAGATAATTTTCTTCAGTCAAATGTTCGGCGTAAATTGCCGCGCCAAATGCAATAGCTTTTTCCGGCTCAAAAAGTTTTAATTCAATGTCAGAGTATTCTTTTTTAAAAGCGGCTTTAACTTGCGGCATATTGGAACTGCCGCCGACGCAAACTATATAATCAATTTCCCCGCCGTATTCATTTTTGAGTTTTTCAACCATTTTCATTGTAGCTTGCAAAAGTTCAGAGGAATTTTTTTCAAATTCTTGCCGCGTAATTTCAAAATCGTAAAATTCGCCGTCAACTTCAACTTCAGAATAATCCTTTTCAAGTTTCGACAAATTGTGCTTAACTTCGATAGCCGCTTTTCTAATATTTTCTTCGTCACGTTTGCTAAATTCTATATCTTCATTTTCAGCGCGGCATTTTCTTTTGATTAACTCAACCAAAATATCGTCCCAATCCCTGCCGCCGATTCTGCGCATATCTGACGCAAGCACGGTATACCATTCTTTAGAATTTTTATCTGAACGAACAATCGCAACATCGCAAGTGCCGCCGCCCAAATCGTAAACTAAAATAGTTTTTTTATCTTCAGCACTGGGCGCATTGAAATAGGAAATTGCCGCCGCCACCGGCTCCCTTATAAATCCCAAAACTTTTAAACCGGCGTTATTTTCTGCCGCCTGCCGAATAAAATCAAGTTCACGAATATTAAAAGCCGCCGGTACAGAAATTACCGCGCCGTCAATTTCTTGTGAAATAAGTTGTCTCCTTTTTGTTTCTTCGCAAGCAGTCTGTACAACTTCCTTGATAATGTGTCCTACAATTTCTTTTTTGTTAAAAGTTTTACCGTCAAGAATAAAACTTGTTGCTGAAGTATCGCTGATAAACATTTTTACATTTCTGACAACGTTAGCGGGCTTTTTTTCGCCGAGATTTTCTGCGCGCTTGCCTATCAAAATACCAATTCTTTTATCGTAATAAAAAACAGACTCCATTCCATACGCGCCGCCGGGCAATAAAGTTGCAGCCGTACCATTAATTAAACCTGCCGGCAGTGAAAAAGTTGTGCCAAAATCAATCCCAATTCTCATTAATCCTGCCTCCGGTTAAAAATTTTTTGCAACTTCAACTTCTGCCTTTTCTAAAATTTTTCCTTTGTAGATAAAACCGATTTTGTTAATTTTTGTAACAGTTGAATCTAAAGAAAAATTTTCATCGTCAACAACTTTATGTTTATCAGGGTCAAAAGTGCCGCCGGTTGTGTTTATAAGTTCCACGCCGAGCATTTCCAGTGATTGAACAATATATGTTAAAAATCTGTTACAACGCTTGATTAATTCGCGGTAACCTTTTTCTGTATCTTCCATTGGGTGGCGTTTCAAATTGCTGTCAATTTTTTTATAAAGTTGAATCAGCTGATAAATTGGCTCCCGCAAAGTGCGAAAATCTAAGCCGTCCCTAATTTCAGAAATTTGTTTAAGGCTGTTTTGAATTGTTAAAACTTCATTTTGCATTGCGGCTTGAATTTTTATTATTTCGGCGATAATTTTTTCATCGTCGTTTATACGATTTTTCGCAATGAAATTTAATTCTTGCAGTAAAATTTTTTCTTCATTGGGAGCTTGAGGCAAAAATTTTTTCAACTGCATATCAATCATTGTTAGACAGTCAATTAATTTTTTAAAAGAATTTTTATCAATCGTACAACAACTAAAGATATTCGGCTTACATTTTTCAAAAAAAATGGAGCAAGCGTCAAGATTTTCTGAAAAAGCAATGTTCAGCCCTTGAAAAATACAATACATATCAAAAGAATTTTTAACGCAAGACAGGCGGCAGACGTTAATTTTTTCAACTTGAAAATTTTGACCGGAAAAATTAATTCCATTGACTGCGCACATTTCAGAAAGGAGTGGCGACTTTCTTTTTGTGGTTAATTCGTAAAAAACCGTTGTGATAATTTGCAAGTAAGCAGTCTTTACATATTCAGAATAATTGTTATTGTTACTAAGATTTGTTTGTTGCCACTGAAAAGCCGTGTTGTAAAAATCTACACTGTCAAACATTAAATCGCCTGCCCTTCGTCATTTTTTGTACCGGCGGGAATAATTACCGGCGTTGTAATTGAAATTTCATTTGCCTTGAAAACTTTTTTTTGCGGCAGAAAAATTTTTGATTCTTGAACTGCCGGAATTAATTCTAAAGGTGTTTCTTGTTCTTGAATTTTTTCAGTGCTTTTAATTTCTTCGGCAGGTTTAATTTCTTCAGTAGGTTTAACTTCAGAAATTTTTTCAACGCTTTTTTCTGAAGATTTATATTCGGCGTCAATTTTGCCAAAAGTTTCGCTCAGTACTTCAAGATTTTCCGGCACAAAATAAGCCAGCGAAATATCATCATGGCTTGCTTTTTTTGAAAGACCTGCAAGCAGTTGAGTTTCAATTTCGTTTTCTGTAGCGTTGTAGCCAAATTCCAACATATTTTCAATCATAACGCCGCAATAAAATTTATACAAATGTTCTTCGTTTTTGTAGTAGGGAAAACAATCATCAAGCCCATCTGTGCTAAGAAAAACTGCAACCGGAGAATTTACAGAAAAATCTTCACAGTTTAAAACGGCGTGGCGAATTTTCAACTCCGCTTTATTATCGCAAATGGAAGTCGTTACATTCAAAAAATTTTCCGGGTCATTTGGTACGGGCGATATTAATTCGCCGTTTTTCAGCAGTACAACGCACGAGCCGTCGCCAATTTGCAAAATTAAAATCTGCGCGCCGATTGAAATTGCACAAATTAAAGTTGTACCGTAAGCCTTATACAAATAATTTTCAACAATTTGAGGATTATCTGAAGTGTACCGCGCCTTGTATTTATCGCTTACAGATTTATAGCGAATTTCGCCTTCACCCAAAACGCCGCCGCTTAAACGTTCCTGCCAATCTTTTTTTACGGCTTTTCGCCACGATTGTACTAAATCATATTTGAAATTTTTTATCCCGTTATCGCTAAAACGTTCAAAAGTTTTTAAGTCTTTGCAAAAAATTTTTACCTGCTCCAACAAAGTCTGAATTGCGATTTTGGAGCCGTATTCACTGCGAAAATAATCCGATCCGCCGTGTCCGTCTGCAACTGCAATAATTTGAACATTTTCAAAATCTAACGCGCCGGAGCTGTCTTGACAATTCCAACCTTTGGCAAGATATTTTGTACCATGAGAAGTGGCGGCAAATTTACGAAACTTCATCATAAAGCATCAATCCTAAAATTCATCATCGACGCCGGCATTTTGGATTATAGCTTTTTGTTTTTGCAATGCATCGCCCAAATTTGCAGTATTACCATCAGTATCAATCGGATTATTCTCATCTTCCGCATTATCGTCCGGCGAAACTGTTTTAGTTCCGCTGCTTGCAACTGTTGAAGAAGTTATTGTTACGAATTGAATCAGTTTCAATAATTCTTTTGGGTCGTTTGTATGCAAAACTGTTTCAATATTACCGGTAAATTCGCGCAGTATATCATCATTTGAATCGCCGTAACCAATGGCAACTTTTGAGGCAACTTTATACCAATTATTTGTCTGCAATATTTTTAAGCCGGATTTATAATCGTCATTGGGTTCACCGTCAGACAAAAGAAAAAGTACAGGCGCAACCGAGCCTGAGGCGTGCTGCATAAAGCCATGACTTACAGAAAGTTTTTGATTCAATTCTTTGAACGCCGCGCCCATAAAAGTAAGCCCGTCTGCATCCAAGTCTTTCCATTTCGCTTGTAAATCTTCCGGAGAAATTAAACCTGTTTCACCGGTTACCCATTCAACATCAGAATCAAAACTCAAAACTGCAATTTTAATTTCGGCGTCTGCATTTTTTTCATTCATTGAAATTAATTCCGGCAATGAATTTTCAATCGCTGCATTTACCGCGCCGATAGGATGACCACGACCGGTAGTATCGATTGACATACTAAGCGAAGTATCAATCAAAAAAATTACAGGGCACATTCTCTTGGAGCCAATTTCAGTTTTATCTAACATACTGGGCATTTTTTATTACTCCCTTCAATAAAAAAATTAATTAAGAATAACTTGTGCGGTATTTCCGCCGCCAAAATTTATGGTAAAATTTGCGCCCAAAACTGCAATTTCGCCGGGCTGTCTGGTTGCCATTTTACCATCAGGTGCGGTTATAGTCCAACTGCGATTAGTTTTATTTTCTAAGCCGAATTTTCCATTTTTTTCTTTAATCAGCGCGGCAACATTTTTAAAATCTTCCGAGTTATCAACGTGATAATTGTAAAGAACGGCACCTTTAAAAATTGGAACGGTTACCAATCTGTTTGAACGTTTATCAAAATTTAAATAACCGACAGGTTGAACTTTGTGGTTGCCGCAAATTGTTTCTCTTGTACTTTCCAAAAAAATTTCCGCGCCGCATTGAGGACATTTTACGATTGAACTTTTTAAACGCATTAAAATATGAAACCAATCTTGATCCAATAAACGCCCGTGAGCATTCAATAAACTTTCTTGACTGAAAGCCGCTTGAAACGCCGCTTTTATAAATCCCGGAAAATATTTCCAAAGGGTAATTGCATTTTGATGAAGTCCGGGAATTGGGGCATTTGAATTATCATTTTTATCATAAATAAAAAGCGGCTCCGTTCCAAAAATTTTTTTATCGTATTTATCAGTTAAGACAGGTACATTTGTTTTTTGCCCTTCAAGCGGGTGATCTCCTATCAAAAGCATAAACAAAACTAACGACAATGAATATCTGTCTGTATTTTTATCCGGCTGTTTTTCGCCGCGCACAACTTCAGGAGCCATATATCTTTTTTTGCCTTCAATACCGGAATGTTCGCCGTGTCCCATAATATTATCATTATCGCAAATAAAAACATCGCCGCTATCCGGATTAATCGAAATATTTCCGTCGTTTAAATCTTGATAATTGTAACCTTTGCTGTGCAGTGCATTGAACGCTAACGCCATATTTAAAGCGGCATTGACCATAGCTTGTACGCTGTGAAATTTAACTCTGGCGTTGAGGAATTGTGGAAATTCTTCGTAACCTTGCGGGAAAATTTCCATAACGTAACCAAAAGATTCATTGTCATTCCAAACTGTCAATTCTTCAGGCCAAACAAAAGTCTTTGAAGGTGAGCCGCCTTGAATATTGGAGGCTAAATGATTGTAAAATTTTTTGGGATTACTCAAATTGTCTCTGAAATACCATTTTAAAGCTTTTTCTTCGCCTGTATCGTCAAAAATTACGCGGTAAACTATGCCTTGCCCGCCACTGCCCAATTTGCCTGCAACTGTAGCAGTTCTGCCGGAATTAAATTCAACTTGTTGATCTTTCTGCAAAAGTGCAAAATCTGCCATAAAATTTCCCCCTCCTTATATTTAAATCAAAATTCGACACACGCCAATAAATTCCTTTGAATATCTTAAAATCTGCGCGAATATTAAAAAATCTGCGCACCTTGTCTAGAAATAATTTTGCTGGTAAAATGTACCAAAATTTTTTTAGAAATTGGGATTTAAGGGCTAAGGATTAAGGGTTAAGGATTAAGGGTTAAAGTTTTAGAAATTTTAAAAATAAAAGGCTCAAAACGGGCTAAAATTTCAACGAGAAGGCACTTTCAAAAGTTTTTTACTATACTTTATACCAAAATAAAAAGTTAGACGCCTTAAAATCCATAATTTCTAAATTTTGGAGGAAAAATTTTATGAAAAATAAATTAGCAAAATTTTTATTGGCAACAGGAATAATTTTAACTTTGCCCACTTCAACGACTTTTGCGGCAGAAAATAATTCAGAGCCGCCGGAAAAAATCCATTTTCCGATTGAACACAGAGAAACCGAGCCGCCGGAATTTTTAGTAAAGGGCGCACTGAAAGATATTACTCAAAAAATCCTTCCAATTTCGGTTGAGGCAAGATTTTTCGCACCGCACATGGATTTAAGCGCAAAATCTGACAAAATTTTTTATAACAGCGGCGAAGTCAGCTTAAAAGACAATTTGGGATTTGGCAACGATAACGCGCCGGAAGTTATTTTCCGTTACAAACGTTTTACTGCAGATTATTTAAAAATTCACGGCTCCGGCAGTACAAATATTGGCGGCAGTAATGTTTTTAATTTTGCCGGCAACCGTTATCATGGCGCGGTTGATTCTCAAAGTGATTTACACTATCTGAAATTGCAAGTTACAAATCCGATTGTAAATGTTTTGGGTAGCGGCGTTGATTGGAGTTACGGCTTGACGGGAATTTATTGGAAGGGAACTGTAAACGGTACTGAAATGAATAGCGGAAATTCTGTAAGTGCTACAAGAGAATTTGGCGCGCCTATTCCTACACTTGGAGTTGGGGCACACGCCTCACTTTTGGACACTTTACTTTTCAATGTTCATCTTTCAGGGATGCCGCTCGGCGGGTACGGGCATTTTTATGATTTTGAGGCTGGTATTCGTTACAATCCCCTTGATTTACTTTCAATCAGTGTTGGCTACAGAAAAATTCACGCTAATCTTAAACACAAAGATAACAGCGGTACACTTGATTTAAACGGACCTTACGCGGGCTTGCGTTTTGATTTTTAAATTTTTTGAAGGGAAAGATTTTAAATGCTTAGGACTATCAGAAAAAATCTTACTAAAAAAAATTCAGATAATCTAAAAAAATTCTTGCTTGTTGGATTTTTAACCGGCGGCTTAATTTGCCAAAATTCAGTTGCCTTTGCCGACGGAGAAGAAGAAATTTCTGAAGAAGAAAAAAATCAAGAAGAACATATTGAAGAAGAAAATTCCGAAGATAAAAATCTTAGCAACCCTTATGCTTATAACAATATCGAAGTTGACGATACTACAATAAATTTCAATGGCGTTTCCAGAGAATACGACGGCAATTATTCCATGACGATTGAAGATAAGGAAGGCACGGGCGATGTTCTCTCTAACAAATTGACTGTCAACGGCGGCGAATTTAATTTTTCGGTTATTGGCGGTAATTTCAGCGGCAATTTTCTTGAAAACCAAATTATTTTCAATGACGGAAAATATTATTTTGATATTAGTGAATCGACTGCTTACAGCGGCGAAATTTCCAATAATAATTTCAGCATTAACGGCGGAACTTTTTCAAATGAATACACCGAATTTTCACATGTAACAGCCCAAAATAATATTTTCAATATTTCCGGCGCGCCCGATATTTCCGGCGCGTATATTTACGGCGGTTTACTTGGTGATGTTGAAAATTCTTCCGGCAACACTTTAAATTTCAATTCAAGCGGCTTGACTGCCAAAAATATTTACGATTTTGACACGATTAATTTTAATATTCCAAACGGCGTAACTAACGGCGCAACTTTGCTGACTTTGACAGAAAAAAACACCGACCTTTCAAATACAACTGTTAATGCAAATGTTTCTGGCGGTACTTCATTAAATTCCGGCGATAAAGTCAATTTAATTTCAAATGCAAACGGTTTAACTTCAAGCGGCGAAAATAATTTAAATATTGCTGAAGGTTCAACTTTGACGTACGAAAATTCTACAATCACAGACGACGGAAATAATTTAATTTTGACTCTCGGCAGTGCTACAGTTAATGAAAAGACACGCGCTTTTTCGCAGGGCGTTATGAATACCGGCGGAACAATTTCACGCGGTACTGATAGAATTATTGATTGGTTGCCGCCTGAAGAATTGGAAGAGGCAGTTGCTGACGGCGAAAGTATTTCTGAAACAGTTAGCAATAATTTTGGGATTTTCGCAAATATTGAAGGGGCGAAACTTAGAATTAAAACCGGCGCGGGGTCATACGTCGATTCAAAAGGCGGCGGTATAGATTTAGGATTTGCGCGGGCGATTGAAGATTCACGCGGCGGCAGTTTAGTTTTTGCGCCGCTTTTCGACTACGGCAAAACTTCTTTTGACAGTTACCTTGCTGACGGTACGCACGGTAGCGGGCATTCAAGATATTTTGCCGGTGGAATTATTGGGCGAAAAATTTGGAAGAATGGCGTTTATTTGGAAGGAAGTTTTCGCGGCGGCAGTGCCAAAACTGATTTTGCCTCTGATAATTTACTTTCAAGCTACAGTGAAAGTGCTCCGGTTTTTGCCGGACACATTCGCGCAGGGCGTCTTTTGCGTATGAATAAAAATAATCTTTTGCATTACTACGGGATTTACGCGCACAATCATTTGAACGGATTTAGCGCAGATTTATCTTCCGGTGAACATTATGATTTTGATTCTGTTGACAGCGGCAAATTTAAAATTGGTTATCGTATGACAACGCGAGTTAGCAACCTTAGCAAAATTTATACCGGGCTTGCTTATCAATACGAATTTAACGGCAGTACAAGCGCAAATTACAAGGGCTACACTACAACAGAGGCTAAAGTTAAAGGCTCCAGCGGAATGTTAGAATTGGGCTGGCAAATGCACAAAAATAAAGAAAGTGCGTGGCTTGTAGATTTTAATGTTACAGGTTGGGCGGGAGTTCAAAAGGGCGTTACTGCCTCTGCAAAAGTGAAAAAATCTTTCTAATTTAAATTATTTTAAATACAAATTCCCCTAATTCCTAGAATTTGTTTACAAATGTAATATTTGAAGTATCGAAGGACGCCCGCCGCACTCCGTTTTTGCTTGGGACTTTAAGATTAGGAAACGTGAGAAAACGCGGCTGTATACTTTAAATTGTAAAATCTTAAACGCGAAAAACGCAGGCGGGCGAATGTTTTTCTTTGCTAGGCGTTTCTTTTTGCGCCAAAAAGAAATGCCGACTTGTTAAATATAAAAAATTTTTAAACAACTCCTAAAACCTAATCCCTAACACCTAAAAAGGGGGTGCAAGTTATGAAAAAATTTTTAGTAATTGCGCTGGGAATTTTTTTATCAATGTCAAATGTTTCAGCTGAACAACCAAAGGCGCAAGAATACCGAGAAATTTTATCTTCAGAAAAATTTTACGTTGAATACGATGATGCTTATGTAAAAAAAATTATCGTCGAAGAAGACGGGCGGCGAATGTCAAGAATCGCCCTAAACAGCAAAAATCAAAATCTTGTAGATGTTTTAAATCCAATAGCTAAACTTTTTGAAGGCGGCTTTTCAAAATATCCGGACTTTATGTACTACAAAGGCAAATATTACAAATTCAGCGAAAAAGAATCTGCGCTAATGATACGCACTGATCAACTTGAAAATATAAATTTAAATCCCAATGAAGGCTGGAGCGTTATCGACAAAGAACTTTCACTCCCTGACGAACTGGCGGTTTTTAATTGGAATGGAAAATTTCATAAAGTTGCGCCCGGAGTTGCCGCGCCAGTTTTTGCCAACACGCTGAAAAAAATTATCGACAACAAAGAGTACACCTGCGACCGCTATGAATCTGAAGTTAAAAATTCTAAAGGCGAAAAAGAGGCTACGATTATTTTTGATATGTGCTACGATTCAAAAGGCGAGCTTGCACTTGTTCAATCTGCGATTTTTGCGAACGGCAAAGAGTACGGAATTAACAAATTGACTGTAAAAAAAATCCTGCGCGAAATTCCAAAAGACGCAATTATTTTAGATAAAAACGCCAAAATTTACGCGGCAGGAATTGGCGATATGAACGACCTTTTAGAAAATCCCGTACTTTTGGGCAAACTTTCTGAAATTCAAGATTCATGAGGAGGCGTCAAAATGAAAAAAATTTTTTTACTGCTGTTGACAATTTTAATTTCAAGTTCGACAGTTGACGCGGCAAAAATTGACGCCTACAGAGAAATGATTTTGAATCGCTGTTATACTATTCGCTATGATAATTTGACGCCCGCGCCCCGCGTTACAAACAAAGATGTTGCTGAACTTTATGGGAAAAGCGGCTTGCTTGTTGAAACGAATGATTTTTTTGTTAATCGCCCTTTAAGCGGGATTATTACTGAAAATGGCGATAACAAGTATGAAGAAATTGGCTACAAAGATTTTTATCAGTGTCGATTAATGCGCGGCGGCGAAAATTTTATTTTTACTCATTACAAAAATAAAAAAGGCGTAACTGAATATTTCGGCACAAAAAAAGGTAAAGTTGAGGCTAACAGCAGAAATTATCTTTCAGAATTAATGACGGGTAAAAGTTTTGGCGATAAAAATTTTACCGAAATGATGAACGCGCTAATTTCAGACTACAAATTTATAAATTCCGGAAATTTGGACGGCGGCTTGACTTTTGAAGATTTTTTATTGCAGGAAGAAAATAAATTAAGTGCTATTCGATATTATTTTGAAGGCGATAAACTCGTTAAAATTTCTTTTGCATCATACGGCATAGATAAAAACGGCGAAGTTTTGGGCAGTAAATGCATTGTTAAAATTTTAGAGTTTACAAATTTACCAACTGAAAATTTATTGCGCTTGCCTGCCGGTCTGCAAGACGTTACAAAACGCTAAAATTTAAGGACTAAGGGTTAAGGACTAAGGATTAAGGATTAAGGATTAAGGACTAAGGACTAAGGATTTTTTTATTGGAAGAAGGTGGCGTTGTGAAAAAAATTTTTTTAATGTTGATAATAATTTTTTCGATAAGTTCAAGCGTCAATGCGGCTGAAAATCCTTCTTGCGTTTTGATGAAATTTACAGACGATACGCGCTTTGATTTAATAGAATCTGCAGAATCACTTTCAGATTTAGTTATGGAAAAATTAATTGCCAGCAAAAAATTTCGGCTTATGGAAACAGACCCCATTGACGAGGATATGGAAATTAAATTGTATAATGAAAAACTGCGCGACTTAAAATCTTTGGAAGATGCAGTTCAAAATTCCACAGGAAAAATAAATTTGACGCCGCTTTTTGAAGGCGTAGGATTTGACGAAAAAAGAGCGCAGTCAATAGCAACTGCGCAAGTTGGACAAATTATAGACCCCGAAATTACTTCAGCTATTGGAAAAGAACACGGCGCGGATTATCTTATTCAAGGTACGATTATAAATTTGGGGACGGGTAATTGGTGGAATGAAGATTTTGAAAAAATTTCCGGCGCGTTAAATACACTTTCCGGACTTGCAAACACTTCAATACCTTTAGGAATGGTCGGCGATATTTTAAGCGGGATTGACGTTGGAAAAATTGGCGTCGGCGTACAGTGCGATTTGCGCGTTATAAAAGCTGAAACGGGCGAAGTTGTTTGGAGTCAACGAGTTGTCGGCGTCCATGATCAAGTTAATTTGAATTTGGGCGTTGTTTCAATCGGCAACAGAAAATTAAATAATAATTTCTACGCAAAGGCAATGGATAAAGCCGCACAAAAAATCGTTGATGCATTGGTTGCTGATTCTAAAAATATTTTTCAATAACTTTCACAATTCCGTCATGGTCGTTATCGTCGGTTACAAAATCGGCGAGTTTTTTTATTTCGGCGGTAGCATTGCCCATAACTGCGGCAATTCCTGCAGTTTTTAAAACTTCAATATCGTTAGGCGCGTCTCCAACTGCCACAGTTTCAGCAATATCAATTTTCAAAAAGTCGCAAAGTTCAATTAAGCCGGACGCCTTTGAAACGCCTTTAGGGGACATTTCAAGCGCGGTTGTTTCTGCAAATGCAAAAGTTAAATCCAAATGTTTCAGCCGTTCAAAATTTCTTTGTCTGGAGTCCGGCGAGCGGTGGTACAAATTAATTTTAATAATTTCGCCGGGATTTTCGCTAACATAATTTTTAAAATCGTTACAGCGTGTGCAAATTCTATCGTACATTGGCGCGTAAATTGACATTTGAAAATCAGCCGCGTTTTTAATATCTTCGTCCCTCATTACTGAACTTGTTAAGCCCAAAATGTGAATCATTGCATGTTCAGAAATTCCCGCGTCGATAATTTCAAAGGCAATATCTGTTTGAATAGGATGAACTTTGACAGGCTTTTTTTTGAAAAAATCGTAGACTGCGCCGCCGCTTGAGGTAACGCCGTAATGCATAAATTTTAATTCGTCTTTGTAGTCTTGAAGTTCGGCAACGCCGCGCCCCGTCGATACTGCAACAATAACGTCGCGCTTTGAAAGTTCAGAAATTGCCGCCGCAGTTTTTGGGCTGATTTTTTTTTGCGAATTTAAAAGCGTACCGTCCATATCCAACGCCAAAATTTTGTACTTCATAAAAATTTCTCCATTCGTTTTTGTAAAAATTTTACATTGAAGGCGGATTTTTTTCAATAAAAATGCTAAAATAATTTTGAGGTGTTAAATTTGCGCTTTATAATTACCGCTCCCAGTCAGCCGCACGTTGCCGCCATTGCAAAATCAATTTACGAAACTTTGAAAGATTTTTGTTCTGAAGGCGATATGAAATTTTTGACTTTGCCGGATTTTTACGATAATTGCTCCTACTTTGAACGCCGAATTACTAAATTTGGGATAAAAAATTTTGAGCGAAATTACAATAAAAATTTGACGGCTGAACTTGAAAATTTCTGTGAAAATTTTAAGCCGGATTTTATTTTGGTTTTGAACGGCACAAATATTCCCGTAACGATTCAAAAACATTTGGCGCAGTACAAAATATTTTTATGGTTGTGGGACACGGTAAAAACTTATCCGCGCCTTCAAAATTTTGTAAATTGTGCGGACAAAGTTTTTTGTTTTGAATATGACGATATAAAATATTTGCGTGAAAAATATCAAATTGACGCGCAGTATTTGCCACTCGGCGCGGACGAAAAAATTTTTTCGCCGAATGAAAATTTGGCGCGGGATATTGATATTTCTTTCATTGGCACGGCATCAAAATCTAGGATTAACATTTTGGAAAAAATTTGCACGCGGGCGATTCAAGAAAATTGGGCGGTAAAAATTGGCGGGCTTTTTTACGATACAAAACATTTTTGGAAAAAATATCTTTTCGATTTTAAAAATTCCGCGCTTGCAAAATTTTTGGATAATCGTTATTTTAATCCCAATGAGGCGGCGAATTTGTACAGGCGCAGTAAAATTTGTCTGAATATGAATACCGTACAACACAAAAGTTTAAGCCCGCGCACTTTTGAAATCTGCGCGACAAAAAGTTTTCAGTTGATGAATAGCGGGCAAAATTCGCAGGGCTTGATGAATCTTGAAACAGATTTAGCAACTTTTGACAGCATGGAAGATTTACTTGAAAAAATTTCTTTCTACCTTGCCAATGACGATTTAAGGGAAAAAATTGCGCTTGCCGGTTATAATTCTGTAATGAAAAATTGTACGCTGAAAAAATCCGTTGAAAAAATTTTGGCGCAAAGTGCGAGGCTTAAAAATGATTGAAATAAAAAATGTAAGTTATACCTATATGAAAAAAACGCCGTTTGAAAAAACTGCATTGCAGGAAATTTCTTTTAGCGTCAAGGAAGGCGATTTTTTGGCAATAGCAGGGCATACCGGCTCCGGAAAATCTACGCTAATTCAAATTATCGCAGGGCTTATCGATTTAGAAATTGGCGCGGTAGAAATTGACGGCGAATCAGTCAAAAATAAATCTGCGCGCCAAAAAGTGGGGATTGTTTTTCAATATCCTGAATATCAACTTTTTGAAGAAACTGTGGAAAAAGATATAGCGTTTGGACCGCGCAATTTTGGATTAAGTGAAAGTGAAATTTCAGCCCGTGTTGATGAGGCAATGAAATTTGTTGACCTTGACGCAAATTTAAAAAATGTATCGCCGTTTGAACTTTCCGGCGGGCAAAAAAGGCGCGTTGCAATAGCCGGAATTTTGGCACTTAAACCGAAATATTTAATTTTGGACGAGCCAACAGCGGGCTTAGACCCAAAGGCGAAAAAAAATCTTTTGTCCGAAATAAAAAAACTCCATCGCTCAGGCGTTACGATAATTTTTGTTTCACACGCAATGGAAGATATAGCCGCGCTTGCAAATAGAGTAATAGTTTTGGCGCAAGGAAAAATTTTATTTGAGGGAACGCCGCGCAAACTTTTTGGGCAAGCTGAAATTTTGGAACGGGCAGGATTATTACCGCCGCCGATTACTCAAGTTATGCAAGAATTTCGTCGCGCAGGTTTTCCCGTTTCAACAGAAATTATTACGCTTGACGAGGCAGAAAAAGAAATTTTGCGGCTTAATTTTAAAACCGCCAAAACGGGCTAAAATATCCACGACAAGCCGTCTTTGTTTGTTTCTTGATACTTTTCCCTATAGAATTAATTTTACCTATGTAATTTTAAGAGTTTTTCTAAAAAACGAAAGGCTGTATTAGAGAAAAATTAAATAATCTGAAAATTTGTACTTGATTTTTTTCCTGTGTAGCTTTAAAATTATAGAAATTTATTAGTAATTGGAGGTATGAAAATGGCACTTCTTGACCCCCTCGAATCAGCACAAAAAACAAAGTGGTATCCTTTTTATCACGTCGCGCCGCCTTATGGCTGGTTAAATGATCCTAACGGTTTTTGTTGGTACAACGGCGAATATCACATTTTCTATCAGTATCATCCCTATTCCACAGATTGGGGTCCCATGCATTGGGGACATTCCACAAGTAAAGATTTCTGCCATTGGGAACATCAACCTATTGCAATTACGCCCGGCGCACTTTCTGAAGGGCACGAATGGTACGATTGGGACGGCTGCTTTAGCGGTTGCGGCTATGAATTTGAAGGCAAACTTTGGCTCATGTACACCAGTCAACGTTTCAATGGTCCAGGCGGCGTTAATTCTTCCGCTAATCCTTCAGATTATAATCCTTCCGGCAGTTCCGGCGGTGGCAACGTTACCGAGCGTCAATGCTATGTTTATTCTGAAGACGGCATTCACTTCACAAAGTACGAAAAAAATCCTGTAATTGATATTCCGAATGATCATTTGGTTATTGCAAATATTGACTTCAGAGATCCTAAAATTTGGGATCACAAAGGTAAATATTATTGCGTCATTGGTAACAGAATCCGCGACCGCTCTCGTACGCAAATTGTACTGTTTGAATCTGATAATTTCTTTGACTGGACTTATAAATCAGTCGTTGCAATTTCAAAACCGGATTATTCTGAAGGTACCATGTGGGAATGCCCGGGCTTTGCACATTTCGGCGATAAATACGTAATGATTATTTCTCCGCAACACGTCCCGCCGCAAGGTTACCTTTTCCATAATATCCACCAAGCAGGCTACATGGTCGGAACTCTCGATTATGATCAAGGCGTTTTCACTCACGGCGATTTCTACACCTTCGATTATGGCTTTGACTTCTATGCAACCACAATGATGAAAGATTACCGCAACGGGCGTTACTTTATTATTGCGTGGCTTGCTGCGTGGCAAAGTCGTTTCTGCGAACAACCGGACGGCTGGGCAAATCTGCTGACTATTCCGCGTGAACTCAAAATGCGTGAAGACGGCAAAGTTTTAACCTCCCCGCCTGATGAACTTAAAGGCTTGCGTAAAGAACGTTTCAGCTATGAAAATGTTAAAGTCGATAAACCTACAAAACTTGACGGCGTAAAAGGCAGCGTCGGTGAACTTATCGTCAACGTTGACACTAAACAAGCATTCAGTATTGAATTGCGCGTCGGCGAAGGCGAAAAAGTTGAAAAAACTGTTTTCAGCTATGAACCGAATGAAAGACTTGTTACACTCAACCGCGACCAAGCAGGCGAAGGTGACGGCGGTATTCGTCAATTTGTAATGGATCCTTGCGAAAATATGGAATGGCGTTTCTACCTCGACCGCTCCTCAATCGAACTTTTCATTAATGACGGTGAATACGCAATGACAACCCGTGTTTATCCGCGCACTGAATCCGATGATATTGTTTTCGTTGCACCGGAAGGTCAAACTGTTGAATTTAAATCTGTCGATTATTACAGTTTCGTATAATTCACTTAGAAAAAATATTTTTTCGCTCGCAACTGCGGGCTTTTTTTTTGCCAAAATTAGAATCAGATTAAAAATTTTTTTAACCTTGCCAAAAAAAAATCTTGTGCTATAATAAACATATAGTTCGGGGTTTGGCGCAGGCAGGTAGCGCGTCTGATTTGGGATCAGAAGGTCGTGAGTTCGAATCTCACAACTCCGACCATTTTTTTTGCATAGGAATGTTTTATAATTGAAAAAATGTCAACTTTGCGGAAAAGAATTTCCTTTTATCGTCGTTATAGATGGTAAACCTAGAACGTATTTACAAATTTTTCTTTTTTAAC
>FLNY01003890.1_pt1 | contig 34149 bp, 40 predicted proteins | sample 1140381 | NCBI WGS metagenome assembly FLNY01 (sample SAMEA3878172, study PRJEB12797) | bioreactor metagenome | biome: Moose rumen | place: Sweden | collected 2011-10 | reverse complement strand
GCTTTAGTATATAATGTTATCATCATGACAAAATATGCAATTTGGAGGTTTGATTATGCAAGGTCAAATGGAAACAGAGCTTGGAAAGATTATTATAGACACCGATGTTATTGCAACATATGCAGGTTCAGTTGCTGTTGAGTGCTTCGGTATTGTCGGTATGGCTGCCGTCAATATGAAGGACGGTTTGGTCAAGCTTTTAAAAAAGGATTATCTAAACCACGGCATTACTTGTGTTATTGCTGAGGATAATTCTATTTCATTAGATTTTCATGTTATCGTTTCATACGGTGTTGGTATCGAAGCGGTTGCTGCTAATCTTATCGAGACTGTTAAATATAAAGTATCAGAATTTACCGGTCTTACTGTAAAGACAATTAATATCTACGTCGAAGGCGTAAGAGTTATAGACTAAGGAGGATTATAATTTGGATATCCAAACCATCGATGCGTCTTTGCTATCAAAGATGTTTCTTTCGGGAGCCAAGAGTCTTGAGGCCAAGAAAGAGCTTATTAATGAATTGAATGTTTTCCCTGTACCTGACGGTGATACAGGAACAAATATGACTATGACAATCATGTCTGCTGCCGGTGCTGTATCTGAGCTTTCAGACCCGGATATGAAGACATTGTCAAAGGCTATTTCTTCAGGTTCTCTCAGAGGCGCCAGAGGTAATTCGGGTGTTATTCTTTCACAGCTTTTGAGAGGTTTCACCAAGGTTGTCAGCAATTATGACGAGATTACTGTTGAGATTTTGAATGAGGCTTTCGAGAAGGCTGTTCAGACTGCATACAAGGCAGTTATGCAGCCAAAGGAGGGTACAATTCTCACAGTTGCCAGAGCAGCTGCTGACAAGGCCGCTCAGATGTCCGCCAAGACTATTAATATTGTAGAGTTTGCAGAGGCTGTTATAGCTGAGGCAGAGGATACATTAGCCAAGACTCCGGACATGCTTCCTGTATTAAAGCAGGCTGGTGTTGTTGATTCAGGCGGTCAGGGACTTGTCCAGGTTCTCAGGGGCGCTTATGATGCCCTCATTGGCAAGGAGGTTGATTATGCTTTAGAGGAGGCTCCTGCCAAGGCAAAGCAGACAGTTGAGTATCATATACAGTTTACTCTTACATCTGACAAGGAATTATTGGCATATCAGCTTAAGGAGATAAAGGCCAATTTAGAAGGCGTTTCCGTTGGAACAGTTTCGGATGTTGCTATCGAGACCAAGGATGGCGAGCCTGTAAAGGTTGATTCTGCAAAGGATAAGGCACCTACTACTCCGGCTGAGCCTGCTAAGGAGATGGGATTTGTATCCATCGCTACAGGCGAGGGACTTTCATCTATATTCACCGAGCTTGGCTGTGATTACATGATTCCGGGCGGACAGACCATGAATCCTAGTACGGACGATATTCTTAGTGCCATCGATCATGTTAATGCTAAGACAGTATTTGTTCTTCCAAACAACAAAAATATTATTCTTGCCGCAAATCAGGCTGCTGCAATTTGTAAGGACAAGAAAATTATCGTTATACCTACAAAAACTATTCCTCAGGGAATTACAGCACTTATTACCTTTGCAGCTGATTCAAGCGTAGAGGATAATGAGGCTGCCATGAATGAGGAGATTTCCAATGTAAAGACAGGTCAGGTGACATATGCTGTTCGTGACACCACGATTGATAACAAGGAAATCAAAAAGAATGATTGGATGGGTATGGGCGATTCAGGACTTCTCTCTGTAAACGCTGATATTTCTGTAGCTTTTAACGAGATGATTGATGCCATGGTATCCGAGGATTCTTCCGTTGTTTCTATATACTGGGGCGAGGGAGCTGATCAGGAAAAGGCAGAGGCTCTCGGCACTGCAGTCGAGGAGAAATATCCGGACCTTGAGGTTGAGATTTCTGAGGGTGGTCAGGCTGTTTATGCCTACATCGTCTCTGTGGAGTAGATTATGGAACTGTTGTCGCCTATTGATACCATTAAGGGTGTTGGAGAAAAGACAACTAAATTACTTAATAAATTAGGAGTATATACCATAGAGGATATACTCCTTTTTTTTCCGCGTACATATTTAGTTTATCCATCACCTTCCATCCCTTGTCAGGACAGTGTTAATTCTTTGATAAGCATCCAGGGAAGACTAAAGACCTCGCCTAGATTTTTTAAATCCAAAAATCGCCTTGATATTTTATCTGCCACCATATCAGTTGGAGATATTTCGGTTGATGCAGTGTGGTTTAATTCTAATTATCTAAAGAATACATTAATCCCCGGTAAATCGATGATTTTCTATGGCCGATTATTATATGAGAACAACCATTTTAAACTGTCACAACCACTTATTTTTTCTCCTGAAAAATATGCTGATTTACAAAAAGAAATTCAGCCTATATATCCACTTACCAAGGGACTTAGTAATAATACAATCGTCAAGATTGTAAGGGAGGCATTTGAACATTGTAGGCTTGATTGCAATCGATTGCCCGATTATATTGAAAAGAAAAACAATTTAATGTCGTATGACAAGGCCTTGTATTCTTACCATTTCCCGGAGAATTATGAAGTGCTGAGACTTGCACGAAGGCGACTTGCATACGAAGAAATGTTTTTCTTTATCTTAAATTCAAGATTACAGGAAAATGGCTCAGGTTCATATCCAAATGAATTTAATATTTTGCATCACGATGAAACTGACAAAATTCGTGATAACCTCGGTTATCAATTGACTAATGACCAAAGCAAGGTTTTGCAGGATATAACGTCTGATTTAACGGGAGAATACGTAAGCCAAAGACTAATCCAGGGGGATGTCGGCTCAGGAAAAACTATTGTCGCCTTTCTTGCAATGATTGATGTTACACTGTCCGGTTATCAGGCAGCGATAATGGCTCCGACAGAAGTTTTGGCTCGTCAGCATTATGAGACATTTGTAACTTTAGTATGCAAAAACAACATTGATGTTTCAATAGCATTATTTACAGGCTCCATGAAGCTATCAGAGAAGAAAGCGATGCAAAAACTTGTGGACGAAAACGACAGCTGCTTAATCATTGGTACCCATGCTCTTATTTCCGAGGGGCGCCGGTTTAAAAATCTAGCGCTTGTAATAACGGATGAGCAACATAGATTTGGCGTACAGCAAAGAGATTCTTTATCATCAAAAGGCAATCACCCACACTCTATAGTGATGTCTGCTACACCAATTCCAAGGACTCTGGCCATGATTTTATACGGAAATATGCATGTATCTGCTATTAAGGAGCTCCCTGCGAATAGATTGCCTATAAAGACATGCGTCATCAAGGAACATATGCGTCCCACCGCTTACAAATTTGTTTCAGACGAAATACAAAAGGGGCATCAGGCATATATTATATGCCCGCTTGTAGAGGCGTCTGAGACCACGGAGGCTCAGAATGTTATTGATTACAGCAAAAAACTTATAGACTATTTCAAGGGTAAATATTCAATCGGATTGCTTCATGGCAAAATGAAACCAAAAGAAAAAAATCAGGTGATGGAGGAATTTGCAAATCATCAGATTGATATCCTTGTCTCGACAACAGTTGTTGAGGTTGGAGTGAATGTACCAAATGCAACTGTCATAATGATTGAAAATGCCAATAGATTTGGACTTGCAGCATTACATCAGCTGCGAGGCAGAGTTGGAAGAGGTGACGCGCAAAGTTTTTGCATATTAATGAATTCGGGCTCGGCATCACGTGATAATGATAGATTAAATATTATGCTAAAATCCAATGATGGCTTTTATATTGCCAGAGAGGATTTAAAACTCAGAGGTCCTGGAGATATGTTTGGTGTCAGACAGAGCGGCGAATTTAGCTTTAGAGTAGCAGATATATATCAGGATTCAGATGAACTTGAACTGGCATCTGCGGATGTAGATGATTTATTAAATAAAGACCCGGAGCTTGAATCTAATCAAACTCTCAGGTCTACATTAAATTCATTCCTCACTAATCAGTTTTACGTGCTCTAGAGTGGGAGTGGCAATCATAGAATAATTTGTATAATATACGACAAAACCTGCTACTGCGCTGGCAGGTTTTTTTACGTTCTTTTTCTGAAGGTAATCGATCTCGACCTTATCTGTGTCACGACCTGATGAATAATATGCAGCAAGCTCTGCGGCATGTTCATAGGTGCTATCAGGTAATTCTTTCCCCTCGGATTTGACAATTACATGGCTTCCGTGAAGCTTCTTAGTATGGAACCACCAATCATTGCCTGTTGCAAATTTAAATGTGAGTTCATCGTTTTGGTAATTGTTTTTGCCAACATAAATATTGAATCCGTTGTCGTCCACAAAATGTAACGGCTTGCTTTTTTTTGACTTTTCCTTCTTGCCGCTATTATGCTTTTTGATGAAACCATGATCGGAAAGCTCTCGTCTGATATCGGACAAATCACTTTCTGTTTCTGCAATATTTAGTGCAGCTTCGATTGATTTGAGTAATTCCAATTCATTTTCCGATTGGGTAATATATGTATCCAAAGCCTCAGCGGTACGTTTTAGCTTGGCATATTTGTCGAAGTATTTTTTGGCATTTTCACTTGCGGTCATATCCGGATCAAGAGGAATAGTGAGTTCTTTATTATCGTAATAATTTAATACGGTTATAGATTTATCATTTGGTTTTGCCTCATATCCATAGGTGTGAAGCAGCTCACCATATATTTTGTATTTATCTCTTTTTTGGGTATCCTGCAATTGTTTTAGTTGCAAATCTAATTTTTTTGAGGTCCTTTCAATGTGATTTGAAAGGATTTTTCTAAGATCTGCTGATTTCTGGCGAATATTAGTATATTGATTTCTCTTGGCATAGAAATCGACAAGAACCTGTGACATTGTAGGATAGGTTTTGATTTCCATATCCTGATACATTTTGAGTGTGACAGGAGCATATTCAATAGGCTGACCTTTTTCTTTGTCCAGGACAATGTTGTAATTATAATTATTGGCTGTAACATCGTTTATTAATTCACTAAATGTATCAAACAGTCTTTCTTTATGTTCATCAAATAAAGATGCACAGCTGACATCGGAATCTATATTTGCCCTGTAGCATATTTCATTTGCGATGGTTGGACTAATTCCGATATACGACGACATAAGCGCTCTGAAAACGGATTCACTGCGCTTTAACACAGTATTTTTGAAATAATCTTCGGTAGTGCTAAGAGGATTAATTTTCCCCTCCTGAGCAGGTATAAAATAATCTCTCCCCGGGAGGACTTCTCTGACGGAGCTGACGGATGAAGGGATGTGCTTTATTGAATCTAAAATGACATCATCCTCATTGCAAAAAATAATATTGGAATGCTTGCCCATTATCTCCACATACAAATGCTTGAACGCAACATCACCCATTTCATTTAGGTGCTGAATTTTGAATTTCACTGCACGCTCAAGCCCGATTTGAGATATTTCTACGATACGTCCGGCGCCGATATGCTTTCTTAGAAGCATGCAAAATCCCGGCGCTGTGGCAGGAGCCGGCTTATTATCCTTAGTGATATACATAAATGGAAGAGAAGCATTGGCTGATATTAATAATCGCTGGTTTCCGTTTTGGGTATTGATTGTTATAAGAAGCTCCTCGCGTTCAGGCTGAGAAATTTTATTGATTTTACCATTGAGTAATTGCTCATTAAATTCATGTACTAATGCATGAATTGATATTCCATCTAATGACATAATTATTTCCTTTTCTAGTTTGTGTTATTGACTAATATCATACATTTAATTATAATTTAATACAACTATGCAAAGTGGATTATTCTGCGATAAAAAGGAGACTCACATGGTTCGTAGCATGACTGGTTATGGCAAAGGATTTGCCGAAAATCCCGACGCAAGAGTGACAGTCGAGATGAAATCTGTCAATCACAGATATCTCGATTTGAATATCAAACTTCCCAAGAAACTCAATTTCTTGGAGAGCACAATTCGAAATAAAATCAGCGAAAGTATATTCAGGGGCAAAGTAGACGTGTATATTACTCTTAATGAGCATTCAGATGCCTGCTATCAGGTGTCTGTTAATGATGCAATCGCCCGCAAGTATTATGACTCTATTTCACAGATGGCAGCATCTCTCGGAATCGAGAATGATATGAAGGCCAGCAGCATTTCTCGTCTGCCGGATGTCATTGAATTAGAGGAGATTGAGGCTGACGAGGATTCTCTTAGAGAATTGGTTTTACAGGCTCTCGATGATTGTATTGCTCAATTTATTGATTCCCGTATTTCTGAGGGGCAGCGTCTGCAGACAGATCTTATTTCAAAGATGGATGAGATGATTTCCCTTATTGAGCGACTTGAGGCCAGGAGCCCTCAGATTATTGATGAATATCGCAATCGTCTCAAGGAGAAGATATCTGAGCTACTAGAGGATACACATATTGATGAGAACCGCCTGGCGCAGGAGGTGACCATCTATGCTGACAAGGTATGTATTGATGAGGAGATGGTTCGCCTTAGGAGTCATGTTATTGAGACCCGTTCAGTATTTGAGCAGGACAAGGAGGTAGGACGCAAGCTTGATTTTCTCGCCCAAGAGCTCAATAGAGAGGCCAATACAATTCTTTCAAAATCGACAGATGTAGAGATAGCAGATATCGGAATTACACTTAAGACACTCATTGAAAAGGTTAGAGAGCAGATTCAAAATATCGAATAATTATGGCATTTGTTAATATTGGATACGGAAATATAATAAACAGTTCAAAAATTGTATCAATGGTATCTTCGGATTCGGCTCCGGCCAAGCGACTTATCGCAAGTGCTCGGGAAAAGGGCAATATTATCGATGCGACTCAGGGTCGCAGGACAAGATGCGTGATAATTTGCGATGACCATGTTGTTTTATCCTCGTTGATGCCGGATACAATAGCTAATAGAATTAGTGGAAATATAATAAAGGAGGATCCGGATGATGCATGATAAGGGTTTAATTATTGTTTTATCTGGTTTTTCAGGTGCCGGTAAAGGCACTATTATGAAGCATTTGTTGGAGGCTCATCCAAACGATTATAATCTCTCTATTTCTGCCACAACCAGACAGATGCGAGCCGGCGAAAAGGACGGCAGAGAGTATTTCTTTAAAACTCGTAAAGAGTTTGACGAAATGATAGCCAAAAAGGAACTTTTGGAATACGCCACCTTTAACGGCAATTCATACGGTACGCCGAGGGCGTATGTGGAGCAGCTTATCGAGCGCAAAAAGGATGTTATCCTTGAAATTGAGATACAGGGCGCGCTGCAGGTCAAGGAAATGTATCCTGATGCGCTATTGTTATTTACCATGCCCCCTTCTGCCAAGGAGCTTCAAAACAGATTGGTAGGCCGTGGTACCGAGACTCCGGAGGTTATTGCACAAAGACTTGCAATTTCCTGCAAGGAGTCCCAGATTATGGACAAGTATGATTACCTGATAATCAATGATTCCTTAGACAAGGCTGTTGATCAGGTTCATAATATAATTCAGGCTGAGCATTACAGAGTTACAAGAAACAAATCAGCCATTGCCAAAATGCAAGAGCAATTAAAAATGTTTGAAAGGAGCAATTAATTATGATACATCCATCTTATGTTGAGTTAATGGAAAAGGTAAATGAAAATGTTGAGGTTGGAGAGGAGCCTGTTGTAAACAGCCGTTATACTATTGTTGCTGCAACAGCTAAGCGCGCGCGTCAGATCATCGATGGCGCAGAGCCACTTTCTGACTACAAGCCGGGTGAGAAGCCACTTTCTATTGCTGTAAAGGAGTTAAATGAAGGCACCATCAAAATTATTAATGATGATACATTGAATTAGTATTTTTATGAAGGTTTTATTTGTTTCACTTGGCTGCGACAAGAACCTCGTCGATTCCGAGCACATGCTTGGTGATTTGATGGACAATGGTTTTACCATTTGTGACGATGAGGCTGAAGCAGACATTATAGTTGTTAATACCTGCTCATTCATAGCGGATGCTATGGAGGAGAGCATTCAGACAATTATTGATTTGGGTACATACAAGGAGCAGGGCAATCTCAAGGGGCTGATAGTTTCAGGTTGTCTGGCTCAGAGATTTACCGACGAGATTCTCAGTGATTTGCCTGAGGTAGATGCCATAATAGGCACCAATTCGTACGACGAATTGGTGAATGCAATCAATATAGTTCTCAAGAAAAACGGCGAGAAGCCTATTTACAAAAAGGAGCTTGTGGGCATCCCGCGTAATGGTCGCAGAGTACTTACCACAGGTGGTCACTATGGCTATCTCAAGATAGCAGAGGGATGCAATAAACGATGCACTTATTGCATTATCCCATATATTCGCGGCGACTATCGTTCAGTGCCAATGGAGGAACTTTTATCTGAGGCGGCAGCGCTTGCTGCTGACGGAGTCAAGGAATTAATTCTTGTCGCTCAGGAGACTACCGTATACGGTACAGATATATACGGGCGCAAGGCACTACCGGAATTACTTAAAAAGCTTTGCGATATTGATGGCATAGAATGGATTCGTATCCTATATGCATATCCCGAGGAGATAACTGATGAATTGATTGAGTGTATGGCATCATCGCCAAAGATATGTCATTACATTGATATGCCGATACAGCATTGCAATGACGAGATTCTCAGACTCATGGGGCGCAAAACCGACAAGGAAGATATCATGAATATTGCCAAAAGGCTTAGGCAGGCAATGCCGGATATCAGCCTACGTACAACACTTATTTGCGGTTTTCCTGGTGAGACAGAGGCGATGCATAATGAGTTATTACAATTCATAAAGGATATGAGATTTGACAGACTGGGCGCCTTTACTTATTCTAAAGAGGATGGTACCGTTGCTGCCACCTGGGATAATCAGATAGACCAGGGACTCAAGGATAGGTGGCTTAATGAGGTTATGGCTACCCAAAAGGATATATCCTTAGCCAATAACAAGAATTATATCGGCCGTACAGTCAGGGTTTTCATCGAGGGCAAGCTTCCCGAGGATGGAGTTTTTATCGGCCGTACATACAGAGATACACCATCGGTCGATGGCTTCATTTTTGTCAATAGTGATGTAGAGCTCAGTAGCGGACAGTTTGTGGATGCTGTTGTTACCGGCTTCGATGAATATGATTTAATAGGAGATATGATATGAATTTACCAAACAAACTTACTTTAATCAGAGTCATTCTTATTCCGTTTTTTGTATTCTTTTTGTTAATCAATCCAGATGTGACTGCACTTCGAGTTATTGCCGACTTGATTTTTATCGGTGCATCTATCACGGATATGTTGGATGGCAAGATTGCCAGAAAGTACAATCTTGTTACAAACTTCGGAAAGTTTATGGATCCTTTAGCTGACAAGCTTTTAGTATGCTCGGCCATGATTTGCCTTGTTTCTACCGGCCAGTTATACGCATGGTTCGTTATTATCATTGTTGCCAGAGAGTTTATTATTTCAGGATTTAGACTAATAGCAGCTGAAAACGGCATAGTTATAGCTGCAAATATTTTTGGCAAGATTAAGACTGTGACACAGATGATAATGATTATATTGCTTGTTGCCAATTTTAAGCCTGCATTTTTCCAGATTCTCGGTTCGATATTTACATGGGTTTCACTTGTTATGACAATCCTTTCACTTGTTGTTTATATTTATCAGAATTCTGATGTTCTTAAGGAGCAGAATTAATGGCTGATATAGAATCTATTATCAATAGGTTAATACAGGATGGCTATACAGTTGCCACAGCAGAATCGTGTACCGGAGGTTTGATTGCCAGTTCGCTAGTTGATATTCCGGGAGCCTCTGATTGTTTTAACGAGGGTTATGTCACGTATTCCAATGAGGCTAAAATCAAAAATCTGGGTGTTAAAGACACTACTCTTGAAAGAGTAGGCGCTGTCAGTAGAGAAACAGCTCTTGAAATGGCTCTTGGAGTTAAAAATAGAGCTAATGCTGATTTTGGAATTTCATCTACCGGAATAGCCGGTCCGGGAGGCGGATCCCCTAAAAAGCCCGTTGGACTTGTTTTTATCGGCTGCGCATACGGTAATAATCAGGTACTTGTAAAAGAATTGCATCTAAAAGGCAATCGTAGTCAGGTTAGGGCTGAGGCTGCACATGAGGCGATGTTGCTTTTAGATGAGTGCATTACAAAATTAAAGGAAAATAAATAATTGCGAATTATTTCAGGTAGTAAGCGGGGGATGAACCTTGTCACCCCGGAGGGCATGTCAACCAGGCCGACTTCAGACAGAATTAAAGAAACATTATTTAATATGATTGCTCCGGATATATATGATTCATATTTTTTGGATTTATTTTCCGGAAGTGGACAGATGGGCATAGAGGCTTTAAGTCGAGGTGCAAAGGAAGCAATATTTGTTGAAAAGGACAAAAAAGCAATTGTTGCTATTGAATCCAATCTTAAAAAGACAGGATTTGATGAAAGTTCAATTCTTTACAAAAATGATGTTTTTTTTATTTTGTCGCAGTTAAGAGGGCATGAGCCTTTTGATATTATTTTTATGGATCCTCCATATAATCATTTAATAGAAAAACAAGTTTTAGAGCAATTATATAGATATGATTATGTGTCTGAGGATACGCTGGTCATTGTTGAGGCCAGCTTGGAGACATCATTTGAATATGTCTCGGAAATAGGTTTTTCTATAATCAAAGAGAAATTATACAAAACCAATAAGCATTTATTTTTAAAGAAGGCGTAATAAAATGAAACGTGCAATATATCCCGGCAGCTTTGATCCAATCACCAATGGCCATTTGGATATAATAGTTAGAGCAAGCAAATTATGTGATGAACTAATTATAGGAGTTCTTAACAATAGACAAAAAAATCCGTTGTTTTCAGTTGATGAACGTGTTAACATGATAAAGGAATTGACTGAAAATTTTGACAATGTAACGGTAGAGTCATTTGAAGGTTTGACGGTTGATTTTGCCAAATCAAAAAATGCTCAGGTTATCATTAGAGGTCTTAGAGCTGTTACTGATTTTGAAAACGAGATTCAAATAGCTCAGTCAAACAGGGTTCAGTATCCTGATCTCGAGACGTTATTTATGACCACTTCACTTCAGTATTCATATTTAAGTTCGACAGTCGCAAAGGAATTTGCGTCTTATGGAGGAGATATCAGCCTATTTGTACCACCACAGGTTATACCTCTCATACAAGAAAAATTTAACCACAAGGAGAAGTAAGACCATGGCAAGTTCTAGTAAAATCGAAGATATCATCGACGAGATTGAAGCTTACATCGACGAATGTAAGCCTACAGCTTTTTCCACAAGTAAAATAACTGTTAATAAAGACGAATTAGAGTCTCTACTTTCTGAGCTTAGGACAAAAACTCCTGAGGAAATCCGTAAATATCAGCGAATGATTGCCAACAGAGAGCAGATTCTTGCAGATGCCAAAGCAAAAGCTGATGAAATAATCAATCAGGCTCAGATTCAGACAAATGAATTGGTTTCTCAGCACCAGATTATGCAACAGGCATATGCTCAGGCTAACGAGGTAATTCTCATTGCGCAGAAGAATGCTCAGGAGACTATAGATAGAGCCACCGAGGATGCTAATAATATTCGTATGGGTGCTATTCAGTATACTGATGAGCTTTTGGCAAATATTCAGACTATACTTGCAAATTCTATCGAGACAACTCGTTCTAGAAATGATCAGTTTTTGTCTACAATGCAGGTATATTTGGATACGGTGGATGCTAATAGAGCTTCCTTGGTACCGGACTCATTAAATGACGGTGATTCCGATCCTGCCGCTACCTTAGAGAAGGAATCTGTTGCCGAAGAGAGTGTGCCTGCACCTCAGGCACATACAGATACAGTATCTAAGGAAGAGGATGATCTACCACCTCTGGATATCCCGGACCAGTTCTTTAATAGAGATTAGAATAGACATCATTATACCAAAGGCATCCTTAGGGGTGCCTTTAATTGATTTTGAGTTTTTGGAGGTAATATGGCTCAGTTTTTGCCCGTTTGCAAAAAGGATATGGAGGAACGCGGTATATCCCAGTTAGATTTTGTTTATGTATGTGGGGATGCATATGTGGACCATCCATCTTTTGGAGCGGCTATTATTTGTCGAATATTGGAATTACACGGATATTCCGTTGGTATGATTGCTCAGCCCGATTGGAAAGACGACAATTCCATCAACATATTAGGAGAACCTCGATTAGGATTTTTTGTCAGTGCAGGAAACATGGATTCAATGGTTAATCATTATTCCGTTTCAAAGCATAAAAGAGATTACGATAATTATTCTCCCGGTGGCAAAGCCGGGCTTAGACCGGATTATGCCACAATCGTTTATTGTAATCTAATACGTCACACCTACAAGAATAAACCGATTATAATTGGAGGAATCGAGGCGTCATTACGTCGATTGGGTCATTATGATTATTGGTCAAATAAGGTTAGAAGATCTATATTACTTGATTCCGGTGCAGATATAATTTCATATGGGATGGGAGAGCGCTCTGTAGTTGAAATTGCCGACTGTCTTGCTTCCGGCATGGATGTTATGGATATAACATTTATTGATGGCACAGTTTACAAAACCCGCAACAAAGATTTCGCTGAGGATGGGATTATTCTTCCTTCATTTGAGGATATTAAAAGAGACAAAACATCCTATGCCAAAAGCTTTTATATTCAGTATCAAAACACAGATGCTTTTTCTGCTAAAAAGCTGGTTGAGACCTATGATGGAGCAATGTATGTAATACAAAATCCACCTCAGAAGCCACTTTCTCAAATGGAAATGGATGATGTATATGCAATTGAGTATATGCGTACCTATCATCCCATGTATGAAAAAGACGGTGGAATACCCGCTATCAAGGAGGTTAAATTCTCATTAATCAGTAATAGAGGATGCTTCGGTGGGTGTAATTTCTGTGCTCTTACCTTTCATCAGGGACGCATTATACAATCGCGAAGCCACAAGTCTATACTTGATGAGGCAAGATTAATTACAAAAGATCCGGATTTTAAGGGATATATTCATGATGTAGGCGGTCCAACAGCTAATTTCAGAAAGCCGGCTTGCCAAAAACAATTGACAAAAGGAGCTTGCACTAATAAGCAGTGTCTTTTCCCTACTAAATGTCAAAACCTCCAGGTTGACCACAAAGACTATGTAAAGCTTCTAACAGAACTAAGAAAGATACCAAAGGTAAAAAAGGTGTTTGTTAGGTCTGGAGTGAGATTTGACTATGTCATGTACGATAAGGATGATACATTTTTGCGCGATCTTTGCAAATATCATGTCAGTGGACAGCTTAAGGTTGCTCCCGAGCATATCTCAAACAACGTATTAAAATATTTGGGTAAGCCTGACATTTCTGTCTACGATGATTTTTGTGCTAAATACGAAAAAATCAACAAAGAGCTTGGACTGAAGCAATATTTGGTTCCATATCTTATGAGTTCCCATCCCGGCTCTACATTAGATGATGCCATAGCTTTGGCAGAATATTTGCGAGATCACCATTTGAGCCCTGAGCAGGTCCAGGATTTTTATCCAACTCCAAGTACAATTTCTACCACAATGTATTATACTGAAATTGACCCACGAGATATGAAGCCGGTTTATGTGTGCAAGAATCCTCATGAGAAGGCTATGCAACGAGCATTAATACAATATAAACGTACAGAGAATTATGACATTGTCAAAGAGGCACTTATTAAAGCTCATCGAGAAGATTTAATTGGATTTGGCCCTAATTGCCTTATTCCACCACGCAAAATTAATTCTAAGCATAAATCAAATAAAACTGGAAAAAAGAATGAAAGCAATAACAATAGACGACGCAAATAGCAATCAAAGATTCGATAAATATTTAAAAAGAATATTATCCAATGCTACCTCATCCTTTATATACAAAATGTTGCGCAAAAAAAATATAACACTTAATGACAAAAAGGCTGATGGCTCTGAGAAACTTGTAAAGGGTGACATTATAAAAATATGGTTTTCTGATGAGACCTTTGAAAAGATGTCAGGACAAAATGAATCAAGTCCCGATTTTGAAAAATTAAAATTAATCAGTCACAATATTGATATAATCTATGAAGACAATAACCTAATTGTCATAAACAAGCCATCAGGAATCATGTCTCAAAAGGCACAGGAGAATGACGTATCCATAAATGAAATGGCGCTTTCCTATATGATTGCAAATGGCGAGCTGACAGAAGAGTCTTACAGGATATTTCATCCCAGTATATGTAATAGACTTGATAGAAATACATCCGGTATAGTTTTATTTGCCAAGAATTTACGGACAGCCCAGCGCCTTGGAGAGGCTTTAAAGGAACGAACCTGTAAAAAGTTATACCACGCCATTGTGGTAGGGCAAATAGAAAGCCCTCAAGAGATTGACGCGTATTTAAAAAAGGATGATGCATTAAATAAGGTTGAAATATTATCCAAGCCATCTGATGATACTAAGCATATTCGCACAGCTTATCGTCCAATAATGGCTTTAAAGAATAATCTTACATTGATTGAAATTCATCTTATAACCGGGCGCACCCATCAGATTCGAGCCCATCTGGCTTCTATCGGACATCCGATTTTGGGGGATATGAAATACGGGAATAGAGATTTAAATCACAAATACAAGGCTTCATCGCAGCTATTGCATGCTTATTCAATAGAATTTGAAGATGGCAGTAAATATATTGCCAAGGAGCCGGGGGAGTTTAATGCCTACATTTAAATCACGGGGCCTTAGAGGCTCTACATTTGAAGAATTTATTAACAAAACAAACGAAGTGTATGAAGAAAATAATCTAGCCTTGATACAAAAAATTCCTACGCCCATTACACCGATAGAAATGGATTCAAAGACAAGGCATATTACACTTGCTTATTTCGACCAGAAATCAACGGTAGACTACGTTGGCGCAATTCAGGGGATACCTGTGTGCTTTGACGCCAAGGAGTGTAATAAGGATACTTTCCCTCTTCAAAATATCCATGAGCATCAGATTAATTTCATGGAGCGTTGGGAAAAACAGGATGGAATAGCATTTATTCTTATTTTTTTCAGTGAAAGAGATATTTATTATTACCTTCGATATAAGGAGCTTAGGTCATTTTGGGACAGAATGACAGATGGAGGCAGGAAGAGCTTTACGATTGATGAGTTAGATGAGGAATTCTTTTTTTCGACAAAACCTAATTTGCTAGTACCGTATCTTGATATGATTAATATTGATTTGAAATACCGTGAAAGTTGACTTTGCGGTATTTTTATTTTATAATCACTTTATTACATTATCACATTAGCGAGGTAAAGTATGAAAAATTTGACACTACATACTCCGGAAGGGGTACGGGACATCTATAATAGCGAATATGAGCGCCGTCTAGATGCTCTCTATAATTTAAGAAAATGTTTTAGCGGTTATGGATATTCACCTATTTCCACACCTACTTTTGAATATTTTGATACATTTTCAAGGGAGGTTGGTTCATGCAAATCGAATGAAATGTTCAAATTCTTTGACAGAGATGGCAATACACTTGTTTTACGGCCTGATATTACACCATCTGTTGCTAGAGCTGCCGCAATGTATTTTAGTGACACGGATAATGCTGTAAAGCTATCCTACGAGGGTAATGTATTTATTAATTATCATAGTTTACAAGGTCGATTAAAGGAGAGTACTCAGGCCGGTTGCGAATTTATTGGAGACAGTACCGTCGAGGCTGATGCGGAGATTCTGACAATAGTTGTTAACGCTCTCAAAAATCTTGGCCTAAAAGAATTTGAAATTGGTGTAGGGCATGTAGATGTTGTCAGGGGATTAATTGATGCCGCAAGCCTTTCGGACGAGAATGAAGAAAAGCTTATAAATCTTATTTCAAACAAAAATTTCTTTGGTGCACGAGAATTGCTTGAGGGTGCAGGCGTATCTTCAGGTTTAGTTGAATTATTTGATTTGACAGGTAAAATTCTCAATTCTCCAAAGGAGTGGAATTCATACTTGGACAAATCAAAAAAATATAAAAAAGTACATGATGCCTTAGTGTATTTGGAAAAGTTATTTGAGCTCTTAGAAAAGAACGATGTCATGGATTTTATTTCTTTTGAGCTTGGAATGATTTCTGAGTACAAGTATTATACCGGAATTATTTTTACCGGATATTCCTATGGAATAGGCGAGCCACTTGTTAAGGGCGGCAGGTACGACACACTGCTTAGTCATTTTGGAAAGGAAGCTCCCGCTATTGGATTTGCGATAACTGTTGATCAATTGATGTTGGCATTGGAGAGGCAATAATGAGTGATAGATATTTAACTTTTGCTCTTGGAAAAGGGCGTCTTGCCAAGCAGACCTTGGCTTTATTTGAAAGTATTGGAATTACCTGCGAGGAAATGAAAGATCCTGATACAAGAAAGCTCATCTTTACTAACGAAGAGTTGAAATTACGATTTTTCCTTGCCAAGGGTCCGGATGTTCCTACGTATGTAGAATATGGCGCAGCCGATATAGGTGTGGTAGGAGAAGATACTATATTAGAAGAGAATCGCAATATATACGAAGTACTTGATCTAGGGTTTGGCAAATGCAGAATGTGTGTATGCGGTCCCACCGAAGCGCAGGAACTTTTAAAGCACCATGAGCTTATAAGAGTTGCATCAAAATATCCCAGAATTGCCAAGGATTATTTTTACAACACCAAAAATCAGACTGTCGAAATCATAAAGCTAAATGGTTCGATTGAATTAGCACCGATTGTCGGTTTATCTGAGGTGATTGTAGATATCGTCGAAACAGGTTCAACTTTAAGAGAAAACGGGCTTGTTGTCTTAGAGGAGATTTGTCCTCTATCTGCCAGAATGGTGGTAAATCAAGTTTCGATGAAAATGGAACACGACAGAATAACCCAACTAATTGAGAGATTGAAGGGAGCACTTGAAAATGAAAAAGCTTAATTTAACACCCGATTCAATTGATAATATATTAGAGTCTCTTCTTAAGCGCAGCCCTAATAATTATAGCGAATACGAGAGTACGGTTAATGAAATCGTAAATAATGTCAGAGAAAATGGCGATGCTGCAGTTTTTGAGTATACCCAAAAATTTGACGAAGCAAATATAACCTCTGAAAATATTGTTGTGACCAAAAGTGAAATTGATGAGGCGTATTCGCTTGTTTCAGATGAGCTTGTTGATGTTATTAGGAAAGCTTTGATAAATATAAAATCTTTTCACGAAAAACAGCGACAGAACAGCTGGTTTACATCAGAGGAAGGCATTATATTAGGACAAAGAGTGACTCCACTTTCAAAGGTAGGGGTTTATGTCCCCGGAGGAAAGGCCGTTTATCCGTCATCAGTTCTCATGAATGTTATGCCGGCAAAGGTAGCGGGAGTAGGTACAATTTATATGACCACACCATGTAATAAGGATGGGAAGGTAAACCCAAGTACTCTTGTTGCAGCCAATGAGGCCGGAGTTGATGTAATTTATAAATGTGGGGGTGCGCAGGCAATAGCCGCTTTGGCTTTTGGCACTGAGTCTATTGAAAAAGTTGATAAAATTGTTGGTCCCGGAAACATTTTTGTTGCACTGGCTAAAAAAGCAGTATTTGGCTATGTGTCTATCGATTCAATTGCAGGGCCATCGGAAATTTTAGTTCTAGCAGACGAAACAGCTAATCCAACATATGTGGCTGCAGATTTATTGTCTCAGGCAGAGCATGATGAAATGGCTTCAGCTATTCTTGTCACTACAAGTAGTAAGCTGGCAGATGAAGTAGAAGCTGAAATTGAGCGATTTGTAAAAATACTTTCCAGAAAGGATATCATCCAAAAATCTCTTGATAATTTTGGCTATATACTTATAGCAAATAATATGTCGGATGCTTATGATTGTGTAAATGCAATTGCTTCAGAGCATTTAGAAATAGTTACAGCAAATCCGTTTGATTCAATGACTTATATTAAGAATGCTGGGGCGATTTTCCTCGGACAATATTCATCAGAACCGCTTGGAGATTATTTTGCAGGACCAAATCATGTACTTCCAACCAATGGAACTGCTAGATTTTTTTCCGCACTATCTGTAGATGATTTTATCAAGAAATCGAGCATTATTTCTTACTCAAAAGAAGCACTAAAAAATGTCTATCCTGACATAGTAAAATTTGCAAGCAATGAACAGTTGACTGCACATGCAAATTCCATTAGAGTAAGATTTGAGGAGTAGAATTTGTATATGGAAGAACGTAGAGCGAAAGTAGCCAGAAAAACAAAAGAGACAGATATTACCGTAGATTTTTCTATTGATGGAAGCGGTCAATTTGACGGTAGTTCAGGCATAGGTTTTTTTGATCATATGCTTGATGCTTTTGCACGTCATGGACTGTTTGATTTGTCTGCATCCATAAAGGGAGACTTGCAGGTAGATTGTCATCATACAATCGAGGATACTGGAATTGTTCTTGGCAATGCTATCAAAAAGGCTTGTGGTCCTAAAAGGGGCATGAAGCGCTATGGCAGCTGTATATTACCCATGGATGAGGTCCTTGTGCTTGTAGCTGTGGATTTATGTAACAGGCCATATCTTTCCTTTGAGGCAGATTTTCCTACAGAAAAAATCGGCTATATGGATACGGAAATGATAAAGGAATTTTTCTATGCCATAAGTTATTCTGCATCCATGAATCTACATATAAAGATTCTTACCCCGGGTAATTCTCATCACATGTGTGAGGCTATATTTAAGGGTTTTGCAAAGGCTCTAGATGAAGCTACCACAATTGATCCAAGAATTACTGATACAATGACCACGAAGGGGTCAATATAATGGACGGAGGAGTTTGACAAAATATGGAGCACAAAAATATTGTGGCCACAATTTATCTAAAAGATGGTATGGCTGTCAAAAGTCCAACAGAGCTGGACAATAAAAAAAATGTTCTTGAGCTTGCATCAGCTTATGATGATAGCGGTATAGATAAAATCATTTTGTATGATCTTTCAACAGATGATGAGGAACATGAAAAAAATATTCTTGCAATCAGAGAGATCAATAGAAATATTCAGGTAAAGACTGCTGGGGGCGGCAACATAAAAAGACTTGAGGATGTCAAAAAGCTTTTATATGCAGGCTGCATAGAAGTGATTCTAAACGGCTCAAAGCCCGAGACGATTGATTTAATAAAAGAAGCATCAGCAAGATTTGGGGCGAAGAAAATGCTTGTCAGTTTATCTACTGTAGATTTTCTTTTCAAGACCAAGGATTTTTTGCAGGATAATGTTCATGAATTATTAATCATGAACAAATCGCTTTTGGAAGGCCTGGAGAATATTTCAAATATTCCTTACATAGTTCAAATTGACGATTATGACTTTGATTATATAGCAAAGCTTCTTAAATCAGACAAAATTCGCGGTATTTCCGGCGCATTTATCAATGATATGCAAACAGATATAATGCAGATTAAAAGCGATTTTTCTGATGCTGGTATCAAAATGGATAATTTTGAACCAAAGCTATCTTGGGCAGACCTTACGCCTAATTCTGATGGGCTTGTTCCAACGGTCGTGCAGGATTTCCAGACCGGAGAGGTCCTCATGGTTGCCTATATGAACGAGGAATCGCTAAACAGTACCATCCGCACTGGCAAGATGACTTATTATTCACGTTCCCGCCAGACGCTTTGGGTAAAGGGAGAGACCAGCGGTCATTTCCAATATGTCAAGTCATTGACTGCTGATTGTGATTTTGATACTATTTTGGCTAAGGTGTCTCAGGTTGGAGTTGCATGTCATACCGGTAATCCTACATGTTTCTTCAATGAGATAGTAAAAAAGGAGTATGTTGAACGCAACCCTCTTAAGGTATTTGAGGATGTGTATGCGATTATTCTCGATCGCAAGGAGCATCCTAAAGAAGGCTCATATACAAACTATTTGTTTGACAAGGGCTTGGACAAGATCCTTAAAAAGGTTGGCGAGGAAGCGACAGAGATTGTTATTGCAGCAAAGAACCCGGATCCAGAGGAAACCAAATATGAGATATCTGATTTTCTGTATCACATGATGGTTCTCATGGCTGAAAAGGGTGTTACCTGGGAGGACATAACCTCTGAGCTTGCTCAAAGATAATTATTTATGAAAAAACTTGCTTTACCTGACGATATTCTGATGCAGATCGACAAGCCTGCAAGATATATCGGCAATGAATTTAATAGTGTTATCAAAAATCCTACGGACGTAGATATCAGATTCGCCATGTGCTTTCCTGATGTCTACGAGGTAGGTATGTCTCATCTTGGCATTGCCATATTATATGATATGCTCAATCGTCGAGAGGACACATATTGTGAAAGGGTATATTCTCCATGGCCGGATTTGCATAATCTGATGAAGGAAAGGAATATACCTCTTTTTGCGTTGGAATCACAGGATCCAATAAAGGATTTCGATTTTATCGGAATGACTCTTCAGTATGAAATGTGTTATACAAATATCCTTCAAATACTTGATCTGGCCGGTGTTCCTCTTGAATCCAAGGACAGAGTAAATAATGATCCAATAGTTATTGTGGGTGGCCCATGTGCTACAAATCCTGAGCCTATAGCAGATTTTATAGATATTGCATACATAGGAGAGGGCGAGACCAGCTATCCTTTACTCTTGGATTTATATAAAGAATGTAAATCAGCAGGTTTTGACAGAGCTGAGTTTTTACGTAGGGCATGCAAGATTCCCGGAATCTATGTTCCAAGCCTTTACGAGGTGGAATATTATTCAGATGGCACCATTGCCAATTTTCATCCAATCTATGATGATGTGCCGGCAAGAGTTGAGCGTCAAGTTGTAAAGGATATGGATACAACTCCTTATCCTACCAGGATGCTAATACCATTTGTGCGAGCTATCCAGGATAGAGTTGTTTTAGAGATTCAGCGTGGATGTATAAGAGGATGTCGATTCTGTCAGGCAGGTATGATATATCGTCCTAACAGGGAAAAATCAGTTGATGTATTAAAAGAGCAGGCAAGAGCACTTTTGGCATCAACAGGTCATGAGGAAATAAGCCTTAGTTCATTGTCATCCAGTGATTATCATGCATTGGGAGAACTGATGGATTTTCTTATAGATGATTGCTTGTCAGAAGGGGTTAATGTTTCTTTACCGTCTTTGCGTATTGATGCATTCTCCCTTGATGTAATGAGCAAGGTGCAGGATGTCAGAAAATCCAGCATTACTTTTGCGCCGGAGGCGGGCTCTCAGCGTATGAGAAATGTCATCAATAAGGGCCTTACTGTAGATGATATTCTCGGTGGCGCAAGACTTGCCTTTCAGGGTGGTTGGAATAAGGTTAAGCTATATTTCATGCTTGGTCTTCCGACGGAAACCGACGAGGACATGAGGGCTATACCACAGCTTGCAAATGATATTGCTGCAGAATACTACGACACTGTTCCAAAGGATCAGAGACAAGGCAGATGTCAGATTACAATATCTACTTCATTTTTTGTGCCAAAACCGTTTACACCGTTCCAGTGGGCGCCAATGTATGAGGCAGGAGAATACCTAAGACGCGCCAAGGTTGTAAATGACGAGATGAAGCAGCAGCTTAATCAAAAATCATTAAAATATAATTGGCATCATTCAGATGTGACAGTGCTTGAGGGCGTATTTGCGAGAGGTGACAGGAAGCTTTGTCCCGCCATTTTAGATGCATACAAAAGCGGTTGTTTCTTTGATGCCTGGGGAGAATATTTTGATTTCGACAAATGGCTTACGGCCTTTGAAAAAAATAATATTTCCATTGATTTTTATGCTTATCGCAAGCGCTCACTCGATGAGATACTTCCATGGGATTTTATTGATTGTCACGTCTCAAAGGATTTTTTGAAAAAGGAATGGAACAATGCAATGGAAGGAAATGTAACTCCAAATTGCAAAATGGCCTGCTCGGGATGCGGCTCAGCCAAAATTGGTTCGGGGGTATGTCATGCGCGTTAGAATTAGATTTGAAAAAACCGGCATAATGAAATATGTGGGTCATCTTGATCTTATGAGATTTTTCCAAAAAGCAGTTAAAAGAGCCGGTATCCCTATTAAATACTCAGAGGGTTTTAATCCTCATCAGATTATGTCATTTGCCGCGCCGTTGGGAGTTGGCCTTACTTCTCTTGGCGAATATATGGATATTGATATCAAGGAGCAAATATCATCTAAGGAGGCTATCAAATTCTTGAATGACAATATGGTTGAAGGCCTTTCAATTGTCAGCTTTAAATACCTTCCGGATGATGCGGCAAAGTGCATGTCGGCTGTTACAGCCGCAGGCTACACCGTCTCATATAAGGATCCTAAGGATGATATATGTTATATAGATAATCTTCATGATCTAAAGACTAAGTTCTTTGACGAAGCTCAATCTATTTATATTGTCAAAAAAACTAAAAAAGGCGAGCGAGAGCTCGATCTTAAGCCTTTGATTTACAGATTCAATCTTAATATAATAGACAATATACCTGTATATGATTTTTTACTTTCGAGCGGAAGCAGTGACAATATTAAGCCTGAACTTGTTATAAGAGCATTTCATGAATATCTTGGACTGCCTGAGTTTGATGAGAACTCCCTTTCTATCGAAAGGACAGATATGTATACTGGAGAGGTAGAGAAATTTATTTCTTTAGGAGATATTGGGGATGAGTTGTAAAAGAGTTATAATTACAAAAGGAATATATATGGATAAGGAGCTTCGGCTCCTTGTTTCATTTGATGAAAATGACAGAGCTATAGATATTATAAATCTTGACACAACACTCGTAGGCACAGAATACATGGCTACCGTAGAGAAGGTTCTTAAAGATATTGATGCATCTATTCTTGTCCTTGATAATGGACAAAAGGGATTTATTGAAAACAAAAAGCTTCATCCTGATGAATTTGTAGAACGGCACTCTCTTGAAAAAAAGGTCTGTCAAGGCGATAAATTTAAAATAGTTATCAGTCAGGATAAAAAGGGCTCAAAGCCATACTCCTGTAATTTTATTGGAAATACTGATTCTTTTGGAAGGGATTTTTTAGGATACTATTTTAGTGAGATTATAAGCGATTTGGATTCTATTGAGATTGTATCTGATATAGACAGTGTATGCGATAATTACAGTAATATTCGCAGATATCATGATGCCGGCATTTTACTATGGAATCTTTATGATTTAACCAAAGTTCTCGATAAGGCACTCTCAAAAGTCGTCCATCTGAAAAATGGTGGCAATATTGTTATTGAATCGACTGAGGCGCTAACTGTAATTGATGTTAATTCCGGCAAAAATTACGGTAAAAGCAATCCAATGGAGACAAATCTACAGGCTGTAAAAGCCATTGCCAGGCAGCTTAGACTCAGGTCGATATCAGGTATAATTATTATTGATTTTCTTAAGGTATCTAAGGATGAAGAAGAGCAAATAATCGGGAATCTGAAAAAGCAGACAAATACAGATATCGCAAAAGTAGCTGTTCATGGATTTACAAGGTTAGGGTTGCTTGAGATTACGCGTAGCCGAATTCTTGCGCCTTTAACAGAAAATTTAGAATAAATTAAATCAGATTTATTGGAGGGGTTACAATGGATTTAGGTGAAATTATTCGTATCATGGAGGTTAAGGCTCAGGATATTGCTCAGCAGGAAATCGTAAACTATGCAAAAGACCGTCCGGAGATTCAACTGGATGACAATATCAGGACGGCTGTAAAGGAAAGAGCAGTATCACAGCTTACTTTACAAGTAAGCAAATTCCGATTTAAAGAAGGATTGGAATTGGATGAACAGTTCAACAATTGGTTTGCAGCAAACGAAGAAGATGATTTGCGTAGAACCTGTCGACACTGCATTGAGGATGAAGTTAATAACATTTTAGAATCTAGTGGTAAGCAAATGTCATCTCTCGACAAATACCTCAAAGAACACTTAGGAGATGCCCATCAGATTAATTGATGAATAGGTTATTGACGTGGTTGCAGGTCTGTGTTATTATACATGAGTATGCCGCTCAGTGTGGTTATTCAAGTGTATCTCATAGTGAGATACCACCGAAACTGGCGAGTAATGATAAAAAGGAGGAGCAACCATGTACGCAATTATTGCAACAGGTGGTAAGCAGTACAAAGTTTCTGAAGGCGATATCATTACCATTGAAAAGCTTGGTGTAGAGGCTGGTGAGAAGGTTACTTTTGATCAGGTTCTTGCTGTTAGCGACAAGGATCTCAAGGTTGGCGACCCTACAGTTAAGGGTGCAACAGTAGAGGCTTCTGTTGTTAGAGAAGGCAGAGGTAAGAAGGTAATCGTTTACAAGTACAAGAGAAAAACAGGTTACCACAACAAGAATGGCCACAGACAGGCTTTCACACAGGTTAAGATCGAAAAGATTAACGGTTAATTATGATTTCCGTAATTATTACCAGGGACAAGAATTCCTATAGAGGAGTTTCTATATCAGGTCATGCTGGATATGCTGACAGTGGTCAGGATATTGTATGCGCAGCTGTTTCTGTGCTTGTTCTCAATACTTTCAATAGTATCGAGATGTTCACGCAGGATGAATTCGAGAGTCAGGTTCAGGAAGATGGTGGTTATATCACTATGAATTTTCCGGGAGTTGTTTCCGACAATACAAAGCTGTTACTTGATTCCATGTCACTTGGTTTGGACGAAATTCAAAAACAATACGGCGATGAATATATTTCATTGCAATACAAGGAGGTGTAAGACATGTTACAGATGAACCTTCAGTTCTTCGCTCATAAAAAGGGTGTTGGCTCTACAAAGAACGGTAGAGATTCAGAGTCTAAGAGATTAGGCGCAAAAAGAGCAGACGGTCAGTTCGTTAAGGCTGGCAATATTCTTTACAGACAGCGTGGTACAAAGATTCTTCCAGGCAACAATGTAGGTCTCGGTGGAGACGATACACTTTTTGCTTTAGTTGACGGAGTACTTCGTTTTGAAAGAAAAGGTAGAGACAAGAAGCAGGCTTCTGTCTATCCAGTAGAACAGTAATTATTGACCCGACTGATTTTATAATTGGTCGGGTTATTTTTCTTTTGTTTGGTTTTATTCGTTATTATTAAAGGAGACTACAATGTTTGCTGATAGAGCAAAAATTATCATAAAGTCCGGCAAAGGCGGTGATGGTCACGTTAGCTTTCGCCGAGAGAAATATGTGCCTAATGGCGGTCCTAATGGCGGAGACGGTGGCAAGGGCGGAGACGTGATTTTCGAGGTCGATCCCGGATTAAACACCCTCACTGACTATAGACATCGCCGCAAATTCGCAGCAGAAAATGGTCAAGAGGGTGGTAAGGATAATTGTCACGGCAAAAACGGTGAGGATATTGTCCTTAAGGTTCCTGAGGGCACAATTATTAAAGATGCAGAATCTGGCAAGGTTATCGCTGATATGTCAGGCGACAACAAGCGTCAGATGGTATTACCGGGAGGCAAGGGAGGCCTTGGAAATCAGCATTTTGCTACATCCACCATGCAGGCACCCAAATATGCCAAGCCGGGTGTTGATGCAATTGAGCTGGAGGTTATTCTCGAGCTGAAAGTTATTGCGGATGTAGGTCTAGTAGGTTATCCAAATGTAGGCAAGTCAACGTTTTTATCTCGTGTAACAAACGCACAGCCTAAAATTGGTAATTATCATTTTACAACTCTTAGTCCTAATTTAGGTGTCGTAGATGTGGATGACATCAATGGGTTTGTTATTGCAGATATTCCGGGGCTAATCGAGGGAGCTTCAGAGGGCGTCGGATTAGGTCATGAATTTTTACGTCATATTGAGCGCACAAAGGTCATTATTCATATGGTTGATGGTGCTTCAGTAGAAGGGCGTGATCCTATCGAGGATATCAAGAAAATTTCTGCAGAGCTTGAAGCATACGACCCTACTTTATTACAAAAGCCACAGGTAATAGCTGCCAACAAAATGGATGTTATCGCCGACGGCTCAAATGAGGTATTAAACAGCCTCAAGGAAGAATTCGAGCCTAAGGGAATAAAAGTATTTGCTATCTCAGCAGTAAGCGGTCAAGGTATCAAGGAATTGCTTTATGAAGTGGTTAGATTGCTTGATTCCTGTGATGATGCACCTGTCATTTATGAGCAGGAATTCGACCCGACTATTCGTGCATTCAGTGAGGAACCTTATACCATCAAAATCAATAACGAGGGCGATTATGTCGTTGAGGGTCCACGAATTGAAAAAATGCTAGGATATACCAATCTTGAATCTGAAAAGGGATTCTTATTCTTCCAGAATTTTCTGCGCGAGCAGGGCATTCTCAAAGAGCTTGAAGAAAAAGGTATTAAGGATGGCGATACAGTCCGCATGTACGGTCTTGTATTTGACTACTATAAATAAATCAGAGGTATTATCATGACAAATAAACAAAGAGCATATTTATCATCTTTAGCATCGGATATGAGCCCGATTTTGCAAATTGGCAAGGCATCGTTAACACCGGAATATACTTCTGCAGTCAACGAGGCTCTTGAGGCAAGAGAGCTCATCAAAATAAATGTTTTGAAAAACTGCTATGATGACCCAAAGGAAATTTCACAGATTCTTGCAGAGCGTACACACTCTGAGGTTGTTCGTGTTATTGGTCGCAAAATCATTCTTTATAAGCCATCCAAGAAGCCGACAATTAAGCTTCCACAATAATCATTTTTCAGGAGATTTGACATGAGGATAGGTATATACGGCGGGACATTTAATCCAATTCATAATACTCATATTGAGATTGCAAGAGCAGCCCAAAAGCAGTTTAATCTTGACAGGGTTGATTTTCTTGTTGCCGGTACACCTCCTCATAAGAGCACAAGTGATGCGATTGCAGACTCTAACAGAGTTTCAATGGTACAACTTGCAATAGAAGATGAGCCTGATTTTTTCATTGATGACAGGGAAATTTATCGACCGGGCAAAAGTTATTCCTATATTACATTTCAGGAACTAAAGAAAGAGCATCCCAACGATGAATTGTTTTTTATCATGGGCAGTGATAGCCTTACCAACTTCAAAAATTGGGTACAACCATATAGTATTTCTGAATGTTGTACAGTAATTGCCGCGCCACGGCTTGGTGATTCTACCGATGAGCTAATCCATACCATACATGAATGTAAAAATATGTTTGATGGCGACTTTTTCCTGATTGATTACACGGCAAATAATATATCATCAACTACTATACGCAAAGATTTTTATAAAAATACAGCTGTTAGAGAATGTCTGTCCTCATCAGTTTGTGATTACATTATTGAGCATAATTTGTATTCAGAGTACACATATGATTATGACTTTATAAAAGATCTCGATGATAAGATGCACCACGAGCTTAAAACAGGGCGTTATATACATACAGTTGGAGTTGCCAACATGGCATATTCAATGGCGCTTAGATGGGATTATCCTGCCTACACAGCAATGGTGGCGGGCATGCTTCATGACAGCGCTAAATGCATTTCAGATGAAAAGCGCATTAATATCTGCGAGAAAAATAACATTCCAATTACAGATATTGAATATAAATATCCTCATTTACTACATGGTAAAGTCGGTGCTTATTTCTGTAAGAGTAAATATGGTGTATTCGACCCACAGATATGTCACGCAATCTCTGTTCACACAACAGGTTGTCCCGGCATGAATTTACTCGATAAAATTATTTTTGTGGCCGATTATATTGAGCCGGGAAGAGATAAGCAGCCAAGATTAGATGTGCTTCGCAAAGAAGCATTTATAGATTTAGATCGTTGCGTTTATATGATTTTGGAGGATTCTGTATCATATTTGAATAACAATCCGGATATGGTTGATCCAACTACAATCGACACCTACAACTATTACAAAGAAAGGATGACAAGATAATTTATGGAATCAAGAGAGATGGCAAAGCTTGTTTGTAATGCACTAGAAGACAAAAAAGCAATTGACGTAAAGGCAATTGATATATCAAATGTCAGTGTAATGGCAGATTTTTTTATTGTTGCATCAGCTTCAAACCAGTCACAGCTTAATGCTATGCAGGATGAAGTAGACAGAGTTTTATACGAAAAGGGAATACATGTAAAATCAATCGAGGGAAATCGCCAGAGCACATGGGTACTTATGGATTACGAGGATGTAATTGTTCATCTGTTCTCAGAAGAAGATAGATTATTCTATGACTTAGAGCGTATTTGGAAAGATGGAATAATCATCGATGCAGCGGAGTTATAATAACAACTATCTGGAGGATTTATATTATGCATTACGATTTTGAGACTTTAAAAGATAGATCCAAAACTGATTCATTAAAATGGGATATAAAAGACGGAGAACTTCCAATGTGGGTCGCTGATATGGACTTTGTCACTGCACCTGAGATTCAGGAAGCTATACTCGCTCGCGCTAATGAGGGGATATATGGATATGGTATTATTCCGGATGAATGGGCAAATGCCTATTCTTCATTTTGGGAGAAGAGACATCATTATAAAATTCCTGAAAGTAGTCTTATATTTGCCACAGGAGTTATTCCTATTCTTTCAAGCGCCGTAAGAAAACTTACTACGCCTGCAGAAAATGTGCTTATTCTAACACCTGTTTACAATATTTTCTATAACTGTATTAGGAATAATGGACGAACAATATTGGAATCTCCTCTTAAATTAGAAGGGCGTGAATACAGTATTGATTGGGATGATTTTGAGGAAAAATGTGCAAATCCTCAGACATCACTTTTGATTTTTTGTAATCCTCATAACCCAATTGGCAAGATTTGGGATAGGGATACTCTTGCAAGAATCGGTGAAATTTGTAAAAAATATGATGTTATTGTTCTTTCAGATGAGATTCATTGTGATATAACTATTCCCGGTAAAGAATATATTCCATTTGCGGCCGTATCGGATACATGCAAAGAAATCAGTCTTACCGCAATAGCAGCCAGCAAGTGTTTTAATTTGGCAGGGTTGCAGAGTGCTGCTGTTTTTTCAGAAAATAAACAGTTGCATCACAAGATATATCGAGCGCTCAATACTGATGAAGTCGCTGAGCCTAATGCCTTTGCAATTTCAGCTACAATTGCAGCATTAAATAATGGACAGGCTTGGCTGGATGAATTAAGACAATACCTCAGTGAGAACCGCAAATACGCAGAGGACTTTGTAGCAAATGAAATTAAAGAGGCTACTGTTATTCCTGGTGAAGCCACTTATTTATTATGGTTTGATATGCGAAATATTCAAAAAGACAGAGACGATTTGGCATCATATATTCGCAAAGAAACCGGCCTATGGGTATCAGACGGAGCCGCCTATGGCTCAACCGGAAAAGGCTTTTTAAGGGTCAATATAGCATGTCCAAGACGATTGGTAGAAGATGGTATGAAAAGACTTAAACAAGGTATTGAAGGCTATATAGCATTCACACAAAACTAATTAAATTAATAAACTAAAAATAACCGCTATAGAAGCATTTTCTATAGCGGTTATTTTGTAATATGGTATTAAAAGAATCGGAAGACACCGAATACTTTTCCAATAATAGAACAATCCTTGACAATAATTGGGTCCATTGTATCATTTTCAGGCTGGAGTCGAATATGGTCAGCCTCCTTATAGTAAGTCTTGACAGTCGCGCCGTCGTCGATAAGAGCAACAACCATATCGCCATTTTCTGCAGTAGTCTGTTGACGTACAATAATTGTATCACCATCAAGAATACCTGCATTAATCATAGATTCACCTCGAACACGAAGCATAAAAGACTGCGTATTCGGCATGTGCTCAGCAGGAATTGGAAAGTACTCCTCAATATTCTGAACTGCGAGAAGAGGCTCTCCGGCTGCAACACGTCCTACAACAGGTACATTTACAACTTCTCGTCGGACCATATTAAAATTGTCATCCACAATCTCGATTGCACGAGGCTTGGATGGATCTCTACGAATATATCCGTTTTTCTCAAGGGTCTCTAAATGTGCATGAATAGATGATGTGGATTTAAGATTAACCGCATCACACAATTCACGAACAGTAGGAGGGTAGCCTTTATTCATAATCTCTAATTTTATACACTCAAGAATTTCGCGTTGTTTAGCTGAAATCTTTCCATATGCCATAGCAGATTCTCCTTTCTAAATTTATCTAGAATTAGGATATCATACTGAACATATATTTGCAAACAAATTTTCCGAAACAATGTTCGAAAAAAGTGTTGACAAACCTTTGTTCGTGAATTAATATGTTTTCAGAACAAATGTTTCGAACGTTCATTTGAGTATTGGAGGTATGATATGCGTGAACAGGGAGTTTATGAGAGTAATGGATTATCAATTATCAAGAGTAGAATAGTACCGGTTGTGTTATTTATAATTACAATAATTATAGCCTTTATATTTTTTAGTTTACGAGCAAAGGCCGATACCACAAGAGATACTTATACATATTATACCAGTTATGAGATTCAAGCAGGTGACACGCTTTGGACCATTGCGGATAAGTTTATGACCCCAGAGGATTCTGATAAGTCTGATTTTATAGAACAAATTAAAAGAAATAATCATATGCTTGATGATGACATAAGAGAGGGAGATTATTTGGTTATTGAGTATACCTGTGCTCGCTAGGACATTATGCACATATGATGAAATTCATTAATCCTTATGATACAATATATATTAGCACAACATATAGTGTTAATATTGTACTATTAGGGAGTATGTAGTATTTATGTTACGGTTTTTGATTGCGATATTACTTAATGCAAAGCGCGGCCCTGAGATATTACCTACTATGCGCAAGATGATTAAGCACAAGGACAAGTATCCGGAAAAGACCAGATACGCTTATGCCATTCGGCTGATTCGTTTTCTCAAGAAAAGCGCACGCATCACTACAGAGGTATATGGCACCGAAAATCTTCCCGAGGAGGGTGGTTATATCATGTATCCCAATCATCAGGGGAAGTATGATGCGCTCGGTATCATGTATGCCCATCGTAATCCATGTACATTTGTTATGGATAAGGCGAAATCATACGGCTTCTTAGTTCGAGAGCTGGTAGATTTACTTGGGGCCAAGCGGCTTGAATTAGATAATGTCCGTCAGAATTTCAAAATAATGAATCAAATTACGAAAGAGGTAATCGAAGGCAAGAAATATATTTTATTTTCTGAAGGTGGTTACGATAGAAATGGCAATGTAGTCCAGCGTTTTAAGCCAGGCAGTTTCAAATGCGCAATGAATGCGAAGGCTCCAATCGTTCCTGTTACATTAATTGATTCGTATTTAGCATTCAATAGCCTTAAATTAGGCGCTATAACTACCAAAGTAATATTTGGCAAGCCTTTATACTATGAGGATTATAAGGCTCTTAAAACCCACGAGATAGCAGATATCGTGCGTAATACCATTATTGATACAATGGAGGAATTCGGGGTTTATGTAAATAACCCAGAGAAACATCCGGATTTTGATTTAGAATAAGAAATAATCGACAATAATTAATAGCATTGTTATAATTCCAACAATTATGGAGCATATTGTATTTAATTTATTTCTTTTTCGATTAAATTTTCTTTCTTCTAGATTTTTAAATCCATTTATAAATCCGGAATAATTTCTGTAAATCATTATAAGGGCAGATATAACCATTACAAGTCCGGTTATCCGGTCATATTCTATAAAACCAAATGGAATAGCAAATACAGTAATAGCTACAGCTCCGAGCGGCAATAATCCGGTTAATATCGTAATTATGCCACCACTTACAGCTGATACTACTCCGCCAAATGGCATTAAAGCAATTATCCATGCACATGTCACAGCTACACCTTTTCCGCCTTTGAATCGGCGCCATATCGGGAAGTTATGTCCCAGTAATACTCCCAATCCTGCAAACACCATGGCGTATGATCCGATTTGTTCTGTAAACAGGAGATTAGTAATCCCCATCGCAAGGAAGGTTTTGGTAATATCCCCTACTAGCACAATAACTCCGGGAATTTTACCTACATTACTCATTATATTTGCCATGCCAGGATTACCGGATCCAATATCAGCAATATCTTTTCCTGTAAATCTTTTGGCTATAAAATAGGCTGTCAAAAAACAGCCAAACACATATCCGATAGCTACACTTAATAATATATACACCATATTCATCTCCCGTAATTTTATAGGCTTCAATCATAACAATGTAAGCCTTTCACAAAATTTGTATTTACTTAATTGATTAAAAAACTAATATTTTCTCTGATAATATAAACCATATCTAATCAACAATCCTGGCAGAAATGCCGGAATTATTGATATTTACACCCATAAAATCTACCATAGCCTGATAAAATTCATTCAGGGATTCTTTACATTCATTTCTAAACCATTCCATAATTCCATTAAGAGTAGCGCCTGAGGCAAAGTAAAGATTATATCTCTTTATTGAATTATATGGTATTTCACCTCCAAGTTCTATATTAGCCTCATTGAACATGGTTTGTACCATTCCAAGATAGCCTGTATTATCTAATAGCAGAAATTGTGCGCGATATTTTTTCATAATTGTTAGAAATACATAGCCATATTCTTTTGACCAAAATTCGCATTCTTCTGGTAAAGATTCTTTAATTTCACAAAAAACAGACTCAAGAAAATACAAAATAATATCGTTTTTGCAATTAAAGTTTCTATAATAAGCCATCCTTGAAACTTTAGATTGCTGTGAAATCATAGTGATAGAAATATCATCAACGTTATATGACTTCAACAATTCAAAAAATCCTTCAACTATTGCATTTTTTACCCGTAAATTTTCTATGATTCTTTTATCCATTTTCTCGACCTTCTAAATAATATTTTGTGATAATAGTAAGTTTATATCTGTTACAAAAATGTGCTAATTGCTACGTGTTGTTATATTGATATATTCAGGATGGCTGATATGATATTAATATAACCCGTTACAAATTGCAACACATTATAAAGCGTTATAAAAGTAGATTCTATAAGGAGGTCTAATATGAAATCAAAATTAGTACTATCAGCTGAAGAGGCCAGGTTAGAGCCTACGGCTATTATGGGCAATGAATCCGGTATTTATTTTACATTTATGAGTGATTTAGCAGTAATAGCGGATATATTACCAGAACCTTTGGAACCGGCATTTCCACTTGTTTCAGGATATGTTGTGGAGATAAATAACCCTTCTTTTGGCGAACCATATAAAGAAGCGATGCTAGGAGTGTATGTGAAAGTAAATGGAGTGGTTGGAATGTATCCGGTATCATTTCTGTTAAGTGGCCCTGGGGCTGAGATGGCTACATATCTAGGAAGAGAAAAAACAGGACTTTCTAAGAAAATTTGTGATAAAGAAGATGATATTAAGCTGGAACAAAAAGGAGATGTCCTGAGAGGTACTGTAAAAAGAAAGGGAGAATTGCTTTTAGATGTTTCCCTTAAACTTGGAGAATATAATGATCCTTCTGTAGGAAATATTTATAATAATCCGACCCCGGGGAAAAAATGTGGTGGAACTAGCTTTTACTTTCATACATTTCTAGAACCGGACGAGAATGGAAAAGCGGTATATAAAAAGGTAAATCTTATCTCTAATGAAGCGGAATATACCTATAAAGAGTGGAAACCGGGAAAGGTTTCAGTAAGGCTGTATTCAAGCAAAGATGATCCATGGGGAATTTTCCCTGTGTTTGCAAACATGGGTGGAGCCTATAGTGAAAATGATCTAGAAATGAAAGATTTGTTTATTATAGGAAATCCTTCGCCTGAAAAAGTAATGCCAAAGTTAATGAGCGTGCGTTTTGATAAAGCGGCATTAGTGAAAGGAGATAAGTAATATGGGTATAGAAACACAAGGCAAAATCGGAAATTTAACAATAAAAAATAGATTAATAATGACTGCTATGGGCGTCGGCTTAGGAGAACACGAAGGTCGAGCAACAGATGATTTTATAGCCTTTTACGGTAGAAGAGCAAAGGGAGGTTGTGGACTTGTCATTACAGAAATTACAAGAATCTGTGA
>FLNY01001958.1_pt1 | contig 34150 bp, 28 predicted proteins | sample 1140381 | NCBI WGS metagenome assembly FLNY01 (sample SAMEA3878172, study PRJEB12797) | bioreactor metagenome | biome: Moose rumen | place: Sweden | collected 2011-10 | reverse complement strand
CGGGGGCGCAGATAGACGGCGAGGGCAATGCCGTGGTGAAGTCGCTGACTGCCCGCGACTTCTTCGCCGCTCCCGAGTTCCGCTTCAACCGCATCTCCGTTACCGACGGCGAGACGTGGACGACCAACGGACTCGGGCTCATCGAATCGGTGGAGGTGATGGGCGACCTGTGGGGGAGAATCAGGCTGAAGCTCGAAGAAAACGAATACGGAAGCGTGGCGGTGGGCGACATCTGCCGCGGGCTCTTCAACGAACTGGCGGGAGACGGCGAAGACGGCGTGGCACGCGAGGGCGTGGACGACCTGAGCGACGATGGCGGTTTCGACGGCTGCGGATTCCGCATGAGATACGGGTTCTTCACCAGTTACTTCTGGATTACGGAGATTGAGACCAACAGCGAGGGCGAGTGCGTGTTCCTTTACGAGCTGAAAGACGCAGACACTCCGCACCCTTGCAAGTTCATGAAGTTCGCCCAATACGGAAGCTTTACCAACACCCAGAGGCAATCGAGCGCATACGAATGCACGCGCCCGGGCTGGTATCGCGTGATATACCACGGAGTGTGCCAGTGGCAGGTGCAGGCGGAGAACATAAGCCAGATACAAGGCACGCTGACAGGCTTCAAGCTGAAGCTCAAGAACGGCAACTACCTCACGTTCGGAGATGGGGAGCGGGGCATATACATAGACAAGAACATCTATTTCGGCGAGACCCTGCAACAGATAGACCCCGCCACGGTGGAGGACTTGCAAGAGCAACTCGCCTTGTACCACGTGGACCAGGACAGCCAGTCGGACAACGTGACGGTGGATTCCGTGGGCAACGTGATTGGGGGATTGAGGACAGTCACCACCTACGAAGAGGGCGGGGTAACGAAACGAGCCGTAAACTACCGGTTGCACACCTCCCTCAGCGTGACCCGGGGGGAGAAGCGCTTGCTCTTGTCCGACGCCGCCACCATGGCGACATCCCCAGAGGGCAAGTATTCCATAAGCGCCTTCAGCACCGACTGCGACATATACATACGCAAGTCAACCGTTTACGTCACGGCAATCCACAACGTGAAGGACGGCGTGGCCGGCACTTACGATGACGTGGACTTCGACTACGACTCGATGAGGGCGATGAAGGAATGCCACGTGACCATAACGGTGAACTGCGAGGGGGCGGCCCAGTTCGTGCGCACCTACAACATAAACATAGACCATGTCGAGACCCCATACATCGGGGCGGACATGGTGAACGAGCAAGCCAGCGTGCGTTGGGATGCGCACAACGCTACGATGGTGGGAGTGCCCTACGAGTTCTCCGTGAACGCCCGGCACGGCAACGAGAGCCTGAAACTATCGGGCTTGTCGATTGGCGCGATGACCGGGCTGGATTACAAGCTGGCGTTCAAGACCGCCCCTGCCTGGGGAGGCCAGACCATAGCGGAGATAGAGCAAATCATAGACGACGACATAGAAAGCCGTTCCACCACGGAATATCTCGTCACGAAAGCCCAGCACGAGCTCTTCGTGTCTGAGGGCGTGATAGTGGAATACACGGGCGTGGTCGTAGTCACCGCACTGCCACGCATCGCGGGCGTGACACGCGAGTTGCCTGTCACCCTGTCCGTGAACTATGCGGGAGTGGATTACGAGCGCACGCTTACGCACCGGGTCAGGTTCGCGGGTGACGAGTACCTGTACGAGTTGCGACCGTCGGTGGACAAGATTTGTCTGGGCGACGGCACATCGACGGTGTCGGCACTCGCTTGCGACGTGCTCTGCACCCCTCTCGACGGCAGCGAGTCGTTCTACATGACACAGAATGACATTGACGACCTCGGCGATACGGGTGCGGCCATGTATGCCAAGAAACGCACGCTTGCGGGGGCAGAGACCATCATTTTCTACGAGGTGGGCGACAGCATCTCGGCTTCCGAACTCGTCAACCTGCTTGACGTGACGTTCTACTTCGTGAGAGACCCGGACTTGATACAAGGCGAGATATCGGGCGACATCCTGGACACCGAATGCGTGCCCGTGATACGCGACGGCGAGAGCACGCCCGAATACCACATACAAAGATACATCTGGGCATCGGACGAGACGACGGCGAGCCCAACCACCGCGCCATCCCACACATCGGGGAGCTGGACGGCATACATATCCTCCAGGCCTACGGGCTATGACTACCTCTGGATGAGAGACCAGTACTACGTGCTTAACGGCGGTTCGTACACCCTCTCATCGACAACATACGTGAGGCAAAACGGAAAGGATGGGGAAAACGGCACTGGCATAGAGTTCACCGGCACGATACCATCCACGGAGACGACGGAGAGCGCACAGGGGACATGGCTCGGCGCAAACGTGTCGAGCCCCTTCACCGGGATGTGCTACATATCCGAATACGACGGCTACCTGTGGGTGTATGCCTCGCAATGGCGGAGAACCACGCAGGTCAGGGGCGCGGACGGAACGTCGCAATACTTGCACGTAGCATGGTGCGACAAGGTGTATGGCGGCACTGACTGGAGCGGTCATGCCGATTCAGGCTTCACCACCACCAAGGCTTCCGGCGTAGATTACAAGTACATGGGCGTACTCGTAAACACCACGTCGGGGAGCGACCCCGACATCACCCATGCCGGGGAATACGCGTGGAACGAAATCAAGGGCGAACAGGGCGATGCCGGGGACGACGGCGTGGTGTTCACCCTCATGCCGTCGCTGGACGTGGTGAGTTTCGTGTCCCTCGACGGAGAGACATACACCCCGGCAAGCCAGGCCCTGCACTGCGACTACATCAAGGCGGTGGGCGGCGTCATCACCCCATACGACGGCACGGACAGGGACAACCTGAGCGGACGGACGACCATTGACGGAGAGACGTTCGGCACGGCTGAATACAACATGTTCTACCGCTGGGGGACGGGAAGCTACGCATGGATGCGCGACCACAACGACAGCCACCACACGGGCGACAAGAACACGATCGAGCTCAGCGTGCCGAGCAGTACGGGCATAAGCACTATAGAGTTCGTGCTCTCGTCGGCGAACACATATTCCCTGGTGGACTCCTCCAACATCGTAGCGAGGGCGACCGTAGGGGTCGTGAAGTCGGGCCTGGACGGTTCGGACGGCACATACTGGGAATACATATACAAGCTCACGGCCACCGACGGGAGACCGGCAACCCCGACCACATCGTCACAACTGGACGGAGTCGTGCCTGCCGGATGGACCGGCGACCCGACGGGCGTAAGCTCTACTTACATGTACGAGTGGGTGAGCGTGAGGAGGAAGACAGGCGGCACGTGGGGCGCGTTCTCCACGCCGTCGCTATGGAGCAAATGGGGTGAGCAGGGCGAGAAAGGCGACGATGCCGTGGCTTATTCCCTCGCACCTACCGCCACATCGCTTAAGTTCGGCTATAGCGGTGGAGCATACACCCCCGCAAGCCAAGAGATTGGTTTCGGCTACGAGAAGGTGGAGGGCGACACCCGAGAGGTGGTGACCGGTAATTTCCGCAAGCAGGACGGCGCACCATACAATATGCTGTGGCACATCAAGATGAATGACGGCACTCGCCTCCCGACATCGGGATGGTGGTGGATGTATGACCCGCGTACAAGCCAATCTACACGCGGCTGCGTGGAGCTTGACGGCGGGGTCATGACCGTATATGGCAACTCCGACCTCGCAAGCATCGAGGTCATCCTCACCTCCGCGACAAGCTCGAGCGGCGTGACCGACCAGAACACCGTCGCAAGGGTGAGCGTGCCGGTAACGAGGGACGGCGTAAAGGGCGACACCGGCTTGACCGGGCAGATGGTGCGCATGCGGGGCGTATGGATGCCGAGGACGAGCTATTACAACGACGCGCAATACAAGGACGTGGTGCTGAAGTGGGATTCCGCGAACGAGCGATACGACTACTACGAATGCGCCGTCACCGACACGGGAGCGAGCGACGCCACATTCCCGACGGGCAAGTTCACGCTGATGAACTGGCTGGACAACGTAGCCACCTCATTGCTCGTGGCTAACCGGGGATTCGTACAGATACTCGGCACTGGCGAGATGTTCGTGGGGCAGACGGAAGACGGCGACGGCTGGGAGATAACCCGGGGCAGGATACGGCACACCGGGTCGGGCTTGACGCTGACCGCGGACGGCGACCTTGAGATGGGCGGGGGCAACCTCACCCTCTCCGCAGACCGCATACTCGCCAACGGACTGCGCATCGACGCTTCGGGCAACCTCGTGATGAGCGGCGCGGTGAACAACGGCGAACTGGTCGTCACCGGTGACAACGTGGGCGACTACATACTCGGCGGGACGAAGTCGTACATAGACGTGCTGAGGTGTCCCCCTACGGTCATCTTCGGCGACGGGCTGACCGCAAGCAACCTGCCGAACGAGATATGGCTTCCTTGCGCATACCTCCCGAACGAGCCGAACGCGACGACCGCAAAGGAGGGCTACACGAAGCTGGACGTGTTCCACCAGGGCGAACAGGGCACTTGGTTCGGCATGAACCTGTCGGACTTGAGAAGTCTCATAGGGCGCAAGATACGTTTCTACAAGACGCAATCGGTGAACCCGGAAATCGCCCTGTACTGCCAAATACTCACGCGGAGGGGCGACGATTACGACGGAGCGGTAACGAGCTACCATATCGACACCGAGCGCGAGGTGCTGGCGTATCCGGGCTTGTCGGCGGCTTCGGTGACAGGCGTAGGCATGGCCGAGGGAGGTATGGTGGAGCTCGAATGCAAACGGGGCGTGTGGCACGACTGGGAGTGCATCTACTGGGAGGCTACGGACACGGCTTACATGCTTGAATAACCAACATAAAAAATAGGAATATGGCAACTATAGACGGAAACAACGCTACTTTGACGCTTACGCCATCGGAGGTGCTCGCCCCGTTCTCCGCGGAGACGGCGGTGGACAGCCTCGACTGGTTCCTCATACAGGGAAGCGACACGGTACAGGGCACTACGATGAGCACCGCCGTAAGGGTGGGCGCTGACGTGGTGAAGGCTTACCTCCAAGACGGACTGGTAAGCGTCGATAACCAGGGCAGGATACTCGTCGGGAGTTCCACGATAGACATCAGGCCCCAATACAGGGAACGCACGGTGAACGGTGCGAAGACCTTGCAGATGAGTTACGACGGCACGAACTGGAGTACCATATACACGCAGAACGTGACGACGACGACCATAGTAAACAACCTCACGACGGGAGGCACGTCGTACGCACTCTCCGCAGAGCAGGGAAAGGTCTTGAAGGCCCTGTGCGACACCAAGCCGAACTATGAGGGGAGCGACAACACGAATTATCCAGAATACTAAAAACGAACGGCCATGAACATAAAGCACGTATATGGAAACCCCCTTTCGTTAGCCATTCCGCTGACGGAGAAAGTGACGAGGCTCGTGGATGGGCAGGAAGTGACAGAACAGCAAGATTTCTACCCGCAGGGCGAAGTGACGGTGGTCTTGCACTCTCTGCTTTGCAAGAAAGAACTGACGGCGGAGGTGGAAGGCAACCTCGTGACGGTGAGGTGCGACGGCCTGCCATGCGGCAATTATGCCGTTGAGGTGCTCTGCGACGACCAGTCGGGAGAAAGCAGGCGCTATTTCCAGCGGGAGGCGCTTACCGTGGTCAAGGCGACCGCGGACGCAGGCATGGAGGCGGGCGTGGAGTTCGACGCCGAGACCTACACCCTCGAATCCGCGGTGTTCTATTATGCCAAGGGAGACAAGGGAGACAAGGGGGACAAGGGAGACAAGGGAGATACGGAAGTCATCGTGGACGGTGACAGCCAAGACGAATATCCAGAATACTAAACACATTAATCGACATGGGAAAGATAAGAAACCTGAAGACAAGTGACGGCACGGAGAGCATATACCCGAAGACCGTCACGAACGCCGTCTATGACACGATAGGCGGAAACGCGACCACGCAGAAGCAGATAAACGAGGATGTCCAGACATCCCTGTCGGGCAAGTTGTCGGGACCTGTCGTCATAGACGGCACGACGACCGGCATATACGGTCTGAGCCTCGTGTCGGGCGACGGGATCGAGATAACCGCGGATGATGACGAGGTGACCATCGCCGCCGACCTGCCCGACGCAACGCAGAGCGCCGCCGGACTGATGAGCGCCACCGACAAGGCGAAACTCGACAACCTCACGCTGGATGCCGCAAGCATAGACTTCGATGACACAAACGCCCAACTGCAAGCCGACGACGTGCAAGCAGCCATAGAGCAGACACTCAAGACCACGCTGGGCGCGGTGACTCTCGTGGCACTCGGCTATGACGTGTATGAAAGGGGCGCAACCTTGCCACTCGACCAAGAGGGCTTGCGATATGCCTTGCAGATGGACAGGACGGCAAGTGGCAATTGCTACCAGAAGTACTACAATGACACCAGCCTCGTCTATATGCCAAAGGTGGACTTCTCGGGTGTCACGCGCCTTGACAGGGCTTTCAAGGATTGCTCCAACCTGCAGACGGTACAGCCTACATTCGACATCAGCGGACTGACAGTCAAAAACCTGTCTTACCTGTTCGATGGTACGAAGCTCAAGAAAGCCCCCGCCATGGACACCGCGGGGATAACAACCATGAGTTACATGTTCCAGAGCACAGACATAGAGACAGCGCCTGACTATGACATGGACGATGTCATATACGCCAACTCCATGTTCAAGGGATGTGCCAAACTGAGGGGCACAGTGGATTACGACCTGCCCGCTTATACCACCGTGCAAGGCATGTTTTACTATTGCGGCAACGTTGAGGAGATATACCTGAGGAACACCGCCAACGCAAGCGACTTCCGATATCTCGTCTCTGGCTGTGCCAGCCTGCGCAGGTTGGAGGTGGACTGGTCTGCCATCATGAATGGCAACACTGGAAATAACGCTTTCAATCAGTGCTCCAGCCTCCGCTACATGAAGATTGCAAACCTCGGCAAGTCACCCGAAATAACGACATATTCATGTTTCAGCAATTCACAAACCTGCCCCAACTGGGGTGACGACACCACGCGGGTCCCTGATGCCCTCGACAGCCTGAAATGGACTTTCAACAACCTGTATGACAGGGCGGGCGACAACCTCGACAGTTGCACCATAAGCCTTTACAGGACAATCTATGACAGGCTCATGGGTGCGCTCACCACGGCGGAGATAACTGCGATTACTAACAAAGGTTACACCATAACAAGGATTTAATCATGAAGATAACGGCAAATGAAGGCAAGTGCCTTACACAAGTGGCTGACGTGCCAACGGAGGATAGGGTGTATTGCACAGAGTTGATATGCCCCGACGGTGACGGGGACAAGTGGAAGCAAGTAGATGTGTCGGAATACGAGGCATGGCTTGAGGCACAAGAGGAAAATGAAACCGCGGGAGGGGAGTGAGCCATGCTGCAATATTTCTTAGACGGCGAAAGCCGTACCGTCATCGACGAGATACTGATGCGCGTGGGCGTGGTGCTGCTGGCATGGGTCATGATACTGGCCGCCTGCCTCGTCGATTTCTGGTCGGGATGCTCCACGGCACGCGCCATAGGGCAGAGACTCAACTCGCACGGATTCCGCAAGACGCTCGAGAAGGTGGGCGACTACATGAAGGTGTCCGTCGTAGCACTGCTCTTCGACATACTCGGCTCGCTCTTCACCTGGTATCAGCTCCCCTACGCCACCATCGTGGTGGCGGTGGGAGCGATACTCATAGAGGGCACGTCCGTATTCGAGAACTCAAGACGCAAGAAGTCCAACGCCGCAAAGCTCACCGACATGGCGCAGAAAATCGTCAAGGCCGTCACCGAGAAAGACGCGCAAGCGATAATCGACGCCATATCGAAGCAAGCGTCCGACACTGACAAAAACGCAAAATGGCAGGACAAGCAAGCCGACGGAGGTCGGGCAATCTGATTTTTTCACAGTTCATTAGGTTTAGGTTATTGGTTAATTAAGTGTTTTCAGGGCAGACGGTGCGGAGAGCATAGCCTGTCCGTTTCCAAAAGACACCGCCGACAATAAAAAATCCGAAATCTTTGACAATCAAACGTTTGACATTCCAAACAGCGTGCTTTTGTCCAGCACAGACAATAACATCAACAACTTAACACACACATCATGACAGCAATAATAGCATTTTTCGCAGGCGCGTTCCTCGGCACGTTCTTCGTCGGGCTGTTCAACAAGCGCCGTCCCACGGCCAGGGAAGCCGCAAGGCAGGCATACTACTCAATGATAGCCATGGGCATCAGCCAGTCGACCGCAGAACTCGCAAGGCAAGACATAGAAAACCGACTCGCCGACCTATGGAGCGTAGAAGAATAATAGAGGTGCTCACGGAATACACGGAGACGAAGCGCGAACAGAGCCTGCTCAACCAGTCGTACGAGCAGGAGAGGCTGCTGCGGATAGCGGTCGCCCATGCCGTACGTCTGCTCGTGTACGACGAACGCCTCATCAACGAACAACAGGCGCGATTGTGCCAATTGCAAAACAAGTAAAAACGAAACGGATATGGAACTACTGAAGAAAGGAAGCAAGGGCGACACCGTGAAAGTGTTGCAAGAAGCACTGAACAAGAGAGGTCACAACTTGACGGTGGACGGCATATTCGGCGAGATGACCGAAAAAGCCGTATGGGCGTTCCAGGCCTCAAGATACCTTCAGGTCGATGGCATAGTCGGCCCCAAGACCTGGGAGGCTCTGGGCATTGTGGTGGACGACATCGACATCGTGAAGGGTTACATCAACACCCACATTACACATAGCATAGGCAGACCCGTAAAATACATTGCCATCCACTACACCGCGGGAGCGTCGAGCAAGAACGGCTCCGCGAGGGCGGTGAGGAACGTGTTCCTGAAGAGGGAGGCGAGTGCCGACTTCGTGGTCGATGATGACAACATTGTGCAAATCAATCCCGATCTGAGGAATTACTACTGCTGGAGCGTGGGCGACAAGAAGAACGTATATACAGGCGGCGGCGGTCTCTACGGCAAGGCAACCAACAAGAACACAATCAGCATCGAGATATGCTCTAACTTGAAGCCTGGGACATCGTCAAGTGCCGTGAACCATGAGGGGTGGTATTACACTGAGGCGAGCCTTGACAATGCTTTGAGACTGGTTAGGTGGCTTATGGGCAAGTTCGACATTCCTAAGGAGAGAGTGGTGAGGCATTATGACATCAGTGGCAAGGCATGTCCCGGCATGATAGGCTGGAATGACGGACCTCTATATGACGCCAAAGGTAACAAGACTGACAAGAGGAACAACTCCGGGGAATGGGAGCGTTTCTGGAACAGGATATGACGGGAAGCGTCCCGACAATGTGTTTTCATGGTATTAGATTTAAGGTTAATGTTTTGTTCATTAATTTAGTTAATTTTTTTGGTTAATAATTAGTTGCGTCCCCGTCGGTTCGGGAGAATAGGCGGGGATTTTATCAGACCGACACGAGGGCGTTGCCCTCAGTAACTCAATCGCTCTTTGACATATCGGAACTACCACATTTTAAAAATGTTGAAAATTTGCGACTTTATATTTTTCTTCATATATTTGCAAAAAAACAAGTAATTATGGATGATAAACTATCTAAAGATTTTCACTACTACCTCGCCAATCAAGACGAGCTGCTGAAAAAATATGAGGGTCGCTATCTCGTCATCGTCAACTGCGAAGTTATGGACGACTTTATTGACATGGACACGGCGATAAAGGAATCATCAAAGAAATATGGATGGGGTAATTTTCTTCTTCAATATTGTTCAAAAGGCGACAGCGCTTATACTCAACGTTTCTATAACTCTTACGTAAAATTCTGAAATGGAAAGACCTTATTTTGCCTTCACAAGTAAAAATCCAAATAATTGCCGCTCTATCATAACAAAAGTTTCGGTAGGCAGGGTCTCGGAGGGAAAAGAAGGTATGTTTGAAACAACGGCTCTGTGGGATACTGGCGCTGAGAGTAGCGTCATAACCCCCGATGTGGTCAGGGCTTTGGACTTAAAACCTTTGGGAAGGCGCAATAATATCCATGCCGGAGGCATATCGGAGGTAAATATCTATGCTGTTGACATCCTATTGCCAAACAAGGTGAAAATTAATAATGTCTTGGTAAGTGAATGTGCAGAGCAATATGGGAGGTTCGGACTTATCGTCGGCATGGACATTATATCAATGGGTGACTTCTCAATCTCCGGACCTACACAAGCGAGAACCGTATCTTTTTCAATCCCATCTAACTTGGTTGTTGATTTCGTACAGATTTTCAACAACGATAATAGATAACAAAGATTTTATGATATGAAAAACGAAGCCTCAGAATTATTCCGTAAGTGTGTTGAGGCTGTACCTGAGGATATGAGGATTAAGGTTGACTTGTCTTTTGACATATCAACCCGTATTGATTTCCTGATGAAAAAAGAAGGATTGACTCAAAAAGAGTTTGCAAAGAGAATGAACAAGACGGAAGCGGAAGTCAGCAGATGGCTCTCAGGTCGTCACAACTTTACACTCGCGACGCTCGCTAAAATATCTGCCGAGCTCCAAGCGGATATAATCGAAGTCCGTAAGACTCTTGAAAAATAAAAGGTGTTTGCCGAGTTCTGCCACTCGGCAGTCCACTCCACAAGACTGGACACCTCCTTTCTGCGATGAGCGGTAGTTCCGATAACGAGGGCTACCGCTTTTTTTGTGCTCATCTTTAAATTATAACGATATGAATGACTTTAGGAATATGAAAACCATCATCACGCTCATTGCGATGATGTTGCTGCTGTCGCTGATCTATGCGCTGCTGACCGGGTGCACCCGGACCGTCAAGAGCGTAGTCGAGGTGCACGACACTACGTATCTCAGCCACAGGGACAGCGTGAGGCACGACAGCTTAGTGAGCAGGACTGACACTGTGTATAAAGTGCGCACCGACACCGTCCATGAATACAGGGTGTTTAGGGATAGTGTATTAGTCAAGGATAGTGTGTATGTCCGCGAGAAAGGGGACAGCGTCTATATCTACAAGGAGAAGTGGAACACCAAGGTCGTCGAGAAGACCGACACCATCTACCGCTCCAAGACCGACACCATCTATAAGCAACGTTCCGACACCATCTACATCAACAGGTACGTATCAAGCGCAGACACCACCCGTCATGCCGTCGACACCAATAAGGAGACCGTCAAGCAGAAGCGTGACTGGCTTGCGTGGTCAAAGTGGTTAGTGCCTCTGCTCTTCGCTGTGGGCATTGGATGGCTTGTGTGGAAATACGTCAAGGGTCGTTAGTCGTAATCCCCGACGATGTGGAATAAATTTTATGATCTATAGCATAGATAAAACTGATTATGAAAAATATAGATTTTGTTGTTACATACGTAGATTCCCAAGATCCAGAATGGAGGATTGGTTATAATAAAATGTGTGAGAGAAAGGGCGTTTTAAAAATACTTTCCGCAAACAGGTATCGGGAATGGAATACCTTGAAATTTATATTTCGTGGAGTGGATAAATGTATGCCATGGATAAGAAATGTCTATCTTGTTGTTCAAAGACAATCACAAATACCATCTTGGGTTAATACGGATAATGTTAAGGTAGTGTTTCATAGCGACATAATACCAGAACGATATCTTCCAATTTATAATTCAACAGGGATTGAGTTGTTTCTTTATAAGATTCCAGGGCTTGCGGAAAAATTTCTTTACGCAAACGACGATATGATACCATTGTCCGATTTATCTCCAAGCGATTTTTACGACAAAGAGGATAATCCAAAATTGTGTTGTGTAAAAAGGGAATTTAACAAGAACAGTTCACAATATATGCATCACTTACATAACGGATTATCACTTGTTTGTGAGATTCTCGGAGAAAAGATACCGGAGAATTACATAATTACAACGGGACACAGCATTGCTCCCATGCTAAAAAGTACTTGGGAATTGCTGTGGAGAGAGAAATCGTCGAATTTATCAATGTCTATATCCCCATTCAGAACTCACGACAATATTAATCAAGACGTAGCTCAATTCATGCAAATATTAACAAATAAATATACAACCAGTATTAGAAATACAAAATATATGGAGATGAAAGATATTGAAAGTGTTTGCAAGAATATAGAAGAAAGTAATTCTCAAATATTATGTATAAACGATCAAGATTCTATATCGTATGAATATGCAAAAAAACAAATAACAACGTCCTTTATGAGACGTTTTCCCTCAAAAAGCAAATACGAAAAATGAATATACTTATAGTTAATTACAACACGCAAGATATAACTGAAAATTGTATTACGAGCATTAATCGCTATTGTGAAAACCCTAATATATACGTATGGGACAACTCGGATAGATTGAAATTTGTAAACAGGTTTAAAAATGTAACCGTGTTGGATAATACAGCAGGACAACATATAGATTTCGAATCATGGCTTGATTCCTTCCCATACAAACATAAATACACAAACAATAATTATGGAAGCGCAAAGCATTGTGTTTCTGTGCAGAAATTTATAGATATCTTAAGAATACCATTCATACTACTGGACTCAGATACGGTTGTAAAACGTGATTTATCTCCCTTATGGGATGAGAGGTATTTATTCACAGGAGAAATTGACAACTCAACAAATCACCATATCAACATACCAAGATTGTTGCCATATTGTTGTTTTATAAACGTGCCCGTCTGTATCAGCAAAGGAATTACATATTTCAATTCTGAATATATGTGGAAGCTGACAAGAAAGAACCCTGACAGATTCTATGATACAGGTGCCTGGTTTCTTCTCTCTTGTATTAAAGCGGAGCCAACATTATTCAAGACAATACATTATACTGATTATATAGACCATCTTGTAGGTGGGAGCTGGAAATAAAAATTCCAGACCATATTAATATATGATACAACGTTTTACTTGTATTCTTTAATATAATCAAGAACTCTCCTGTTTGCCTCATCAATTTTTTTTAATCTGCGGTTAACGTAAATATCGGTGGTCGCATAAGGATTGGCATGTCCGAGTGCTTGGGCTATTACGTCAATTGGTATGTCAATATCCGCCGCAATGGATGCCCATGAATGGCGTGCATAATACGAAGAGATGTCTGGAAATAAAGGAGTGCCACCCCATCCTATTCCTTCGGCATAATTCATACCCACCCTTTTTAATTGTTGATTCATTCTTTTCAGCGGTTGATGATAATCGGAATTTTGATCCATGAACTCAAGAAGAAAATCTTTCCCTTTATATTTGTCTATAATTTGCCGGGCTTCTGGCTCTATCTTGATAGAATAGTATTTTTTTGTCTTTTGGCGGTAATATTCGATACGGCCGTTATGGATGTCGGAATTTTTTAAAAGGAATAAATCACCCATATTTATTCCACACAGATAAAACGACAGCATAAAAAGCTCAACATATTTCTTTTGGAATTGGGGGCATGGATAATTGCAAAGAGTTTTAAGTTGAGCCACACTCAAGTCACGCTTTCGGGTTTGTTCGTGCTTTATCTTATATTTTCGGAAAGGATAGTTTTGTGTTATGTCGTCATCTAAGGCGAAATTAAAGATGGCTCTGAGGTTGCGCATATGGAGTGAAACCCCATTTGTGTTTGCACCATCTTTTCTCAAATGTGCCTCAAACCTTTCAAGCCATTTTTTGTCTATGTCATCAAAAGAGACTTTTTTATCAAATTCGAGTATTTTCTTTAACGTCCGCATATATATAGCTTTCGTACCTTTGTATTTGTTTTCCGAGAATTTATGAAACATTGTCTCGACAGAATTGCAATCCGTGCTTTTCCCGGTTACAAGGGTTGTAAGACCACTTTTCAATTTTGAGTACGAGAGATCCTTGTTATAATATACATACTCCTCACACTCTGTCAAAATTTTTCTAAGGCGGAAAGATTTTGCTCTTGCTCCTTCCTCTGAAGATGGGAAGTTATAATCATGAGGCTCATTAAAACACTTGATGCCAGTCGCCAAAATGAACGCTGGTTGGTTTAAAGGTTTAAATCTAAGTTTCACGGGGAATGTCCCGTCTGTTTTTTTTCTTCTTTTGTCGATATAAATACTTATCTTCATAATTATTATGATTTATGGGTTAATGAATAATTTGCACAGAATTTGCACAGTTTGGTATCTAAATATACCCTTTTATAACCATATTTATGTACGATATGAGAACAAATAGTGTTCATAATTTCCTATTAAAAACAACAAAACCAAGCAGTTTTTTTTCATCTAACTACTTGGTTTTCAGTACTTGTGAACCGGTTGGGATTCGAACCCAAGACCCACAGCTTAGAAGGCTGTTGCTCTATCCAGCTGAGCTACCGGTCCATCCTCAATTTTGAAATCGAATGCAAATTTACACTTTTTTTTTCATGTGACAAAAGAAAATTCAAGTTGAATTCAAATTATTTGATTTGATTTAATATAAATACTTGAAATATGTTGTTTTTTTAGTAAATTTGCAAAACATTTAGATTATTTGATTATCAAACAAATATGTTGGGGACATTTGTTAATACAGCTTGCATTATAGTCGGTTCCTCTATCGGCTCTATACTGAAGAAGAAAATTTCGCCCAACTACCAGGAGTGTCTCTATACTGCATTAGGACTTTGTTCCATAGCCATCGGGTTGAAATCCTGTATTCATAACATGTCCGACAGCAAATATCCAGTACTTTTCATAGTCAGTCTGGCCATTGGTTCTGCAATAGGGACCAGACTGAATTTGTCTGGTCGTTTCTACAGTCTTATAGCCAAGCACTCCAACACTGACAAATTAGTCGAAGGTTTATCGACAGCTATACTTCTCTTTTGCATAGGAACACTGTCTATTCTAGGTCCGGTTCAGAGTGCATTGGAGAATGACAATACGTATCTATTTACAAATGCATTGTTAGATTTGGTTACATCTGCAGTACTGGCTTCCACATACGGCATTGGAATAATGTTGGCAGCTCCAGTGTTATTTTGTTGGCAAAGCATTTTCTATGTAACTGCCACTATTTCAGTATCAGCCATAAGTCCATCTCTGTTGACAGAACTTCAGATTGTTGGAGGCATTCTTATTACCGCTACAGGGTTGAGTATACTTAAAGTGAAAGACTGCAAAACACTAAACATGATACCGTCATTATTTGTGCCAATAGTGTTTTTTATAATATTGCATTTACTGGGCTATGCATAATTTTAATATTTAGATAAAATTAAAATACGTAATAACTATATTATGGAAGAGGTATTTAACAATATAGAGGATGTATTAAGTGATATAAGTTCGTTTCTTTGGGGTATGCCAATGGTAATATTATTATTAGGTACACATATATTCCTGACATTCAGGCTAAGGATTCCCCAAAGGAAGTTGTTTACTGCCATAAAGCTGTCAGTGACAAGAGAAGAAGGCTCAACCGGTGATGTAAGCCCCTTTGCGGCCTTGGCCACAGCATTGGCAGCCACCATAGGCACAGGAAATATCGTAGGTGTAGCCACAGCCATTTCATTAGGCGGTCCAGGTGCGGTATTGTGGTGTTGGTTGACAGGAATATTTGGTATGTCAACCAAATACGCAGAGAGTTATGTGGGAATAAAATACAGGATAAAGACAGAAGACGGTCAGATGTTGGGTGGTCCCATGTATGCCCTAGAAAAGGGATTGGGTAAAAAGTGGTTGGGCACGCTATTCGCAATACTGACAGCCATAGCTGCCTTTGGCATAGGAAACAGTGTCCAAGCAAATGCGATAAGTGAAAACATCTGCGAAATGGTTTCTATTGACCCAATAATAACCAAGCTGATAGTAGGGATATTGCTAGCCCTATTAGTAGGCACCGTAATAATTGGTGGAGTAAAAAGCATATCGAAGATATGTACACGTCTTGTTCCTTTTATGGCCTTGTTCTATATTTTAGGATGCATATACATATTGTTTTTGAATTACGATGCCATTATTCCAGCCATTCAATGGATATGTAGCGATGCTTTCTCTGGTGAAGCCATAGGCGGTGGCGCAACCGGGGGTGGTATAATATTGGTGGCAAGATATGGCATAGCCAGAGGTCTCTTCTCAAATGAAGCAGGTATGGGTTCAGAACCAATTGTAGCCGCAGCGGCTCAAACACGCAATCCCGCTCGTCAGGCATTAGTATCATCCTCAGGAGTGTTCTGGGATACAGTTGTCATCTGTGCGATGACAGGTTTGGTAATCGTAACCACATTGATAGAGCAACCAGATTTAATTAACCATAGCGGTTTGCTTACAAAGAAAGTGTTTGAAGCAATTCCCGTAGTAGGCATGCCATTATTGTCGTTTGGCATGTTGACTTTTGCGTTTTCCACCATACTTGGATGGAGCTATTATGGCGAACGTTCAATGGAATATTTGGCTGGCAGAAGAAGCGTAAGATACTATCGTATAGCATGGGTTCTTGTTGTATTTATCGGTTGTGTTATGAGCTTGGGCATTGTATGGAACTTCGCTGAAATCATGAATGCATTGATGGCATTGCCAAACCTCATAGCAGTTCTGTTCCTATCAAACTTGATAGCGCGAGAGACCAATTACTTTGTATGGAAGAAGAACCTTCATAAGCGTCATGAAGATTTTGTTTGACAAATGCAATTGTAAATATTCGGCTTGCAACACATGCCAGTATGTCGAAGAGAATCTGCCATCAACCAACATTGTTCTGGCATAAGGATTAAAGACTGATAATGGTTAATGTAACAGAATTGTTACATGTTCTTGTATCGCTCCCAATCCTTACGAATATAATTTACATAATTATACGTTTCTCCCCCACGGAAATATCCGTAATGCACAACCGGGTCATTAAAACAATCAGGATTTGACATATAAAGGACAAATTCATCGACATTGTCTTTCCAGACATTCGGGTCTTTACCACGTTTTTGCGCCAATCTGCGAGCATCATCCACATGTCCGGCTCCTGCATTATAAGCGGCAAGTGCAAAATTGATCCTTTCGTCAGCACTAGGCACAGAAGAATAATGTGCCAAAAGTGAACTCATCACTTTTGCTGCTCCCCAAACACTTTGTTCAGGGTCAAACGCATTTGAAACTCCATATAACTTGGCAGTTGACGGCATTAGTTGCATAAGCCCCATAGCCCCCATGTATGAGACAGCATTAGGATTAAACGAAGACTCATTATAAGCCATGGCAGCTAACAATTTCCAATCCAATCCACAATAAGGGGCATATCTCTTGAACAATTCATCGTAGTTAGAGATAAGTCCTTTAGAATATACCTTAGTGTTGGAAGTTCGATTATTCGTCGTATAAGATGAGTGTACCGGTTTGGTCCCCTGAGGCTCCCCATGAAAATCATCGAAAAATGGAATATCAGGAAAATATTCATTGCTCACATAAGCAGTATAATGACGATTGTCGTTAGGTCTTGGTACATGCGGTTGAGATAAAACCAACATATTTTTGCAATTATTCCCACTCAACCAATCATCCAATTTATTAGCCAATTCAATAGCCGAAGACCTAACCGCCCACGCCACCTTGCAGTTTCTTTTGATCGAATTGTCATGTTCCACAACAGACAGTGTATCAAGGAATTGATTTAAAACGTCCTTACCACAAAAATGTAGATTTTCATTAAGAGAATCAACAGGTAAATCATAAGCAATAACATCGCCATCACCTTTTACTAGCTTGTCAATCAATTCCTTTTCAGTCTTACAAACAGAAATACGAGCTTTTACTCCTAAGGTTTTTGCAAAAGCCTGGGCAAGACGATATTGATTGCCAAACTCCTCACCCTTAAATTCAAAATAAGTGTCAGGACCATAAAGAGACAAAACAATCAACTCGCCACTAGCCTGAATATCCCTTAAATCAAAGTCATCACCCCCATAGGTTGAATCATCCGAAAACACGCCATGGACCGTAGGTTTTATTTCGTCTCCACAATGAACAAACAATATAGACGTACTTAAAATAATAAAATATTTGAACAAAAATCTTAACATGAACAGATTCCCAACGGACTACAAACTAAAAAATATAGTATAAAATTATGTTTTGCAAAATTAGTGTTTTTTTAAATAAACTGAAAAAAAAAGACAACATTGTTTAAAATAAAAAAATAATATGTAAATTTGCGTTATTGATATCTTAAATCTAAATTGAAAGGACCAATTTAAATCATTAAATATACATTTACTTATGAAAGAAACTATTTTAGTAACAGGTGGAACCGGTTTCATTGGTTCCCACACCACTGTTGAACTTCAAGAAGCAGGTTATAATGTAGTAATTGTGGACAACTTGTCTAACTCCAGCGAATCGGTTGTTGATGGCATAGAAAAGATTACGGGCATCCGCCCAGCATTCGAAAAGGTAGATTGCTGTGATATTGAAGCTTTGGAAGGAGTATTCAAGAAGTATGAAGGTATTAAGGGAATAATCCATTTTGCCGCGAGCAAGGCTGTTGGAGAATCCGTAGAAAAGCCACTTCTATATTATCGCAACAACATAAATTCCCTGGTTAACTTACTAGAGCTCATGCCTAAATACGACACAAAGGGAATCATATTCTCATCATCCTGTACAGTATATGGCCAGCCAAGCGAAGACAATCTACCTGTAACCGAATCGGCGCCGATACAAAAAGCGTTATCGCCATACGGAAACACAAAGCAAATAAATGAAGAAATCATTCAAGATTACATTCATAGTGGTGCACCTATCAAATCCATTATTCTCAGATATTTCAATCCAATCGGTGCTCACCCAACAGCATTTATAGGCGAATTGCCAAATGGCGTTCCAATGAACCTTATTCCTTTTGTAACCCAGACAGCTATAGGGATTCGCAAACAATTAAAGATATTCGGCAATGATTATGGCACTCCCGACGGTACATGCATCCGCGACTACATATATGTAGTAGATTTGGCCAAAGCTCATGTAAAAGCAATGTCTCGCATATTGGAAAACGACGACACAGATTCCGTCGAGGTGTTCAATATTGGCACAGGGTGCGGTTTGAGCACACTTGAAGTAGTAGAAGGCTTCGAAAAAGCTACAGGCGTGAAATTGAATTGGGAATTTGCTCCAAGACGTGAGGGTGACATTGAAAAAGTATGGGGCAATGTAGATAAAGCAAATAAAGTGTTAGGCTGGAAGGCAGAATCCAACATTGAAGATGTTTTGCGTTCGGCATGGAAATGGCAGGAGAAGCTACGGAAGGACGGAATACAATAAAATCTCCGGTCGACTACCATAAATGTATAACAAAATACATCTGTCATAATTTGATTTTCAAATTATTCCATCATATCAGATTGGTACATATATTAAATGCGGGAATCATAACGAAATGGTTCCCGCATTTAACTTTATATTTAACTCATTCTTTAATTTGTAATACTTGTAAGAATGAGAGAAGTGATAAGCATATCGTTGTTTACTATAGCCGTTGCATTATACCGTCTTTCCGTTTCTTGATTAGTGTCGGTTTTAGTAGGTTTGTTCATTTCTTCATACAAATGGAAATTTACATTATACAAAGGCTTATCTTCATCATACGGCATCTTTTTTATCACGAAGTCAGAAGTCTCAAAAGTGATTTCCCTTCCAGGTGTTTCAAAGACATGTTTCAGGTAAATATTGACATCTTGCTTTTGACAATATTCCTTACCCAAATATGAAGAGAGTTGTTTTGCAATGGTTTTATCCAGTTTAACAGAATCGTTTTTAGCCAAAGCGTCAAAATGTTCATTAATCACATTCTGAACACCTTCTTCCTCTTTAGACGATATCGTGACAGCGTCCAATCGGTCCATGTTAGCTTTAGCTTGTTCGACATATTGTCCCTCCGGATATTGGTCAAGATAGGCTTGGTAATCTTCCACAGTGTTGCTTTCCATTTTCTCAAAGAACATGATAGAATCGAGTTTTGCTACAGCTCTATTATAGAAAAAGCCCTCCTTACTATATTCAGCCATGTATCTTTCCAACAATTCCTTTGTGGATCCATATTCTTCCAGATGGTTCCATTGTTGTGCTTCCTTAAATAATCTTTCTTTTAGTATCTGGACATCAAGTGCATGTTTTCCGCGGGGATAATTTTTTTGATAAACGAGCAATGCCCCTTCAAGGGAATCGGGATTGTTGGTATCTCTATAATGACAAATCAAATCCCACGACTGTTGGTCTGTCATATTAGTAGATTTTATCATGTCGGCCTTGCTAGAAGAAAAGACATTGATTAAAACGACAGCTACTATGGCCAAAACAGCAAGACAAGATAAAATCACAATTATTTTTTTCTTTTTGTCAAATAAGGAAACAGGTTCACCGCAATGAGGACAATGCGTGGCTTCCCTATCCACATATTTACCGCAATATTTACATTTCAAATTCTTTGCCATATCAAAATCAAGTCGTAATTAAACTATTAAAGAAATGTTATATATAATTATTTAAAAGAATCATCAAATTCAGGAACTTTGTCTTCATCCGACATGTTATCGTTTCCATTTTCATCATAGTCATTAGCAGACACATCAATCTCATCCAATGGTATTGTGGAAACATCATCTTCATCGTTTCCTTCCATGGTAGGAGCATTATAATTGTCATCCATATTTTCCGTACCAATATCCTCGAATGTGGATTCATCTTCTTGTACGATATTATCAGTTTCGACAGGAACTGGCTTAGGAGTGATTATTTCCACATCATCGTTAGTTTCCATTTCATTTATATCAAACTCGTCATTATTTTTTTTCAGGTGAGATTCACTCTTTGGTAAAATCGGGTTATCATAAATGAAAGAGGCATATAATGCCGCACAAGAAACCAGCAAATAAAAAATGGTTACGCTTTTTCTCACTTTTGAATTAGGTTTGGATATCGTTGTAACCAAAACATATAACAAGGTCAACAATAGCCAGCCTATTGATACAATAGTAAGGCCATACATCAACAACTTTAATAAAGTGACAATGGTTACTGCCAATGCGACAGTCATCCCAACATCTGCTAAAGGGGAGCGATCCGAATGTTTTTCGTAATAATCAGAAGCCATAATAAAGTTGTAGATATATTCAATTTACAAATTTACACAAATCCTTTGATTTGACGAAAAAAAGCCGTTAAAAAAATTACGCGGTATCATTCTGAGATAAAATTCTGAGATAAAATTCTGAGATAAAATCCAATGAAAAATATAATGGACGATTTATGGACGACTCTAAGTTCATTATTTTACGACTTTAGTTAAGGATAAATCAAATAAATTATTTAATTTTGTGAACTAAAAGGAGATATAATATATTTTCATGACTTACGACATGTTTTATAGATTACAAAAGATATTATTATCATTAGCCATACTCACTCCGACATCAAACATATTCTCAGTCCCCATAACAAATGACAGTATTATAGTCAATCAGCAAGATGCGCATTGGGGAGCAGAGTTGGAATTTCAGGCAGGAACAGTCATGATTTTGGATAAATACCAAAAATCATACATGAAGAGTAAGGATGATTATTCATTTGGGCTTAAATTAACCCACGCAAGCCTACCCTCCGACAATGATCCATACGCTTACGATTATAATTACCCAACATTTTCAATTGTCACAAAGTTCAGCAAAAACAATGGGGCTACGATGCATAGAGACGTGGATTTCCCTCATTGGAGTTATTTGACAGATGAATATTATGAAATATCGCCTTATAAGACCCATTTGGGCAATTCATTGGCATTATATGGTTCATTTTCTTATCCACTGTTAAGAAACAAAAGATGGGAAATAGATATCAGTGGCAATATTGGTCTAGCTTATTCTGCCACAAAATACGACAAAGAGAAGAGCGTTGATAATGACATGATTGGTTCACACTTATTGTTTTATGCAGGAGGTGGAATAAGTGCCACTTATAGGTTGTCAAACTCATACGGATTAAGGGCAGGCTTAGATTATTGGCATATCAGCGACGGTTCCACACGTCAACCCAATAGAAGTGCCAACATAATTGGTCCAACCATAGGGTTTGTATATTATCCATATTATGAATCTCTCCTAGACAAAACTAACATTTTTTGTCCTTCGAAGTTCAAGCCATACTGGTATATGAACATAAAAGGAGGTGTTGGCATGAAGACTTGTTTTGAAGATTGGGAACGAACACAATATAATTTAAAGAAAGACGATCCAGATTGGAGAACCGAGAGATTCCGATTGTATTCTGTTGCGTCATTACAAACAGACATGATGTACAGGTATTCACGTATAGGTTCTATAGGAGGTGGAATTGACTTGCAATACGCCTCTTGTTATTCTCACATTCGTGATATAGATAATTCAAAAGGATACCCTATAAATTGCGGACACAGTCCATGGTCTTTTGCATTAGACTTGAAACACACCTTATTTTATAAAAACATTTCTTTAGCTTTGGGATTAGGAGTATATTTATACCGTGAAATGGGAGATTACTCCAATAGGAAAGAGTTGTTTTTCTTTAATCGCATAGGGGTACACTACACCATTCCCAAATGGTATAACATAACATTCGGAGTAGAAGTAAAGGCCCACTTGGCTAATGCGGATTTCTCGGAATTAATAGTAAGCTGGCCCATTAAATTATAATTACCCGACATTCAACTATTAATTCATGATTGCAAAATAATCAACAACACCAACAAAATGTTTATTGTCATCTACAACAAGCAATGAATGAATCTTGTATTTCCTAAACATCTGTTGTATTTGTGCCAATTTTGCATTAGGAGTTATAGTTTTTGGATGCTTCGTCATAACTTCCTGCACTGTGACTTTAAGGAATTTTTCCTTTGTGCCTTCCACCGCCCTTCTTATATCACCATCAGTAATAATACCAACAACGTGTTCATTATCTAAGATTATTCCCAGCCCCAATTTACCTCTACTAATATTGATAATGGCATCAACAAGAAGCATGTCGGCAGGTATGATTGGTAGATTATCGGTGTACATAACATCCTTCACTTGTGTAACCAATTTTCTTCCCAAACTCCCAGCTGGATGAAACATTGCAAAATCATTTGCTTTAAAATGCCTCATTTCCATCAATGCAATAGCAATAGCGTCTCCCATAGCCATAACAGCAGTGGTGGAGGAAGTAGGAGCCAGGTTCAAGGGACAAGCTTCTTTTTCGACTTTAGCCAAAATATGCAAAAAAGCATGTTTTGCAATAAGCGAGTTTGCATCACCAGTCATCCCTACAACAGGAATATTTCTTTCCTGCAAATATGGTATGATACGCAAGAGTTCATCGGTATTTCCGGAATTGGAAAGCATGAATACGATATCGTTTTCAGTGACCATCCCCAAATCACCATGTAGGGCATCCTGAGTGTTTAAATAAAACGAAGGTGTTCCTGTGCTGGCAAGTGTAGCTGCAATTTTAGCCGCGACATGTCCAGATTTGCCGACACCGGATACGATAACATGGCCTTTGCAATTATATACCATGTTAATGAATTTATTAAAATTATCATCAAGTTGTGGGATTAAATCCAACAAAGCATTAGCCTCATCTTGCAGGCATTTTTCAGCGCATTTAATAGGTGAAGGTGTCATCAAAATACAGATTATTTCGATTATGTTATTAGATTTATGGTAACACTTACATATTAAAAATCATCAAATTCAGGATTGGAAGATTTTTTTATAGCCATACATTCCATTTCAATCAGCCAATTAGGACGACAAACAGGTGCTAAAGTAATAATACGTGGTACATCAGGAAATTTTTCATCAAACATGTTTTTTACGATGGAATAGTCTGCAGTGTCTCTCAGATAAACGACAATTTGCATTATATCGTCAAATGAAGAGTTCGCTTCATCAAGCAATGCCCTAACATTATCCCACATTCTGTAAGTTTGTTTAACCACATCATTAACAAACACGACTTCGCCCTTATTGTTGATAGAAGCTGTACCTGATATAAAGATATGGTTACGGTCGCCATAATGCACAACCGTACCTCTTTCAAAAGTAACCCCATATTCATGGGTGGGGTTTAAGTTAGACAGTGCTTTAATATATGTTTGTTGTCCTTGAGTCAAGCCTTTCACAGAATATGCTCCCATTTGAATAATGGCTTTAGGCAGATCCGAGACTCCACAGATTCCAGTTGAAGCAATAAAATGTGAATCCTTCGTCATTCCTTGCTTTTCAAAAAACTCTCTTCTAGCGACAACCATTGGCAGATACTGAATATCCACATCTCTGACGTAAAACCAAGTCCTGATACAATTATCCTTCATATTCATACCATTCATATCCAATAGGGCAGAATAGTTGTCGAGCAATGTCTGTGTCTGAGAATACGAGTCTCCCTCAGAAGATTGCATGGCCCAGTTCCAAAAATGAGAATATTTATTATGTGTGAAATATGTTGTGTTATTTTTATTTTCCACTTTTACGTTTCTTACCAAATACATCCACAGGCCAATTTTTGTGCCATTCAGGGGTGGTTGCTGAATGACAGAAGCACAATCCTCATCATTTGCCTTATCAAAAACAGATGAAATCTGGTTTACCGCATCACTAAGAAAATAACGTTTAAAGATGACGGAAGTATGTTTCAAGTCATCTTCAAGAGATAATTTTTGCTCAGCCATCTTCATCCTTTCTAATTGAGACAGAAAGGAATCGGAGCGAAAATCCAAGTTGATGATTACATGAAATTCATCAATATCATTTTTTGACATAAATAACGAATATTGGACAAGGGTACCAATATCGTCATAATAGATATTATTATATAACATAATTTATTAATTCTGCGACAAAGTTAATAATAATTTATGAAATGAGATTATAATTAAGACTTTTATTTAAACACGCCAAATCATAAAACTGGGAATAAAACCGGGAAATACCCATTTCACAAGAAACGAAGAGATAAAAATACCAAATAATGAGTATTGACGTAAAAAAAGGTATTTCGTAAATTTGCAAAATAAAATTGACAAAAATGAGAAAAAAATTATTGCTTTATTTTATTTTTATATTGTTGTTAGGCATGAACCACACCTCTAACATCGATGCACAAACTGTTGCCGCTGATAGCGTTATGGAACACGTAAAGGGTAACAAGCTAAGTGTTGGAGGATATGGAGAGGTTGTATATGGCAGAAACTTTTTCAGTGACCACGTAAGTAGATACAGTGCACCTGAAGACCACAAGAACGATCCAAGTCACGGTCGATTTGACATACCCCACGCAGTTATATATTTAGGATATGATTTTGGTAAAGGGTGGACAATGGGCACAGAAATAGAATTTGAGCATGGTGGTACAGGCGTTTCATACGAGAAAGAAGATGAAGAAGGGGGAGAATGGGAACAAGAGACCGAGAAAGGTGGTGAGGTGGAATTAGAGCAATTTTGGATTCAAAAAAGTTTTTCACCAGCTGCAAACATTAGGATGGGTCACATAGTTGTTCCTGTAGGACTTAATAACGCATATCACGAACCATTGAATTTCTTCACAGTATATCGTCCAGAAGGAGAAAACACGATATTGCCTTCAACTTGGCATCAGACCGGTATCAGTTTTTGGGGTCGTTCCGGGAAATTCCGTTATGAAGCACAATTCTTAGCTGGCTTGAATGCAGAGAACTTCACGACAACCGGATGGATTCATAAAGGTCCATCTTCCCCCCTTGAATTTGATGTAGCAAACAAATATGGTGCAGCCCTACGAGGCGATTACTATGCCATTCCAGGTTTACGAATTGGCCTTAGTGGTTATTATGGACACAGCATAGGCAACAGCTATCCCAAAAACAAAAACGGCGTTGATGCCACATATGACGGCGCAGTAGCCATTGGGGCATTAGATTTCACTTATAACTCTCACAACTGGATAGTACGCGGTCAGGCAGATTACGGATATGTTGGCGATGTAAAACAGTTGAATTACATATACAACCGTTTAAATAAGAAATCGCCATATCATCATTCCACTCCAGTAAGCCAGAACGCATATGCAATTGGCATAGAAGCAGGATACGATGTATTTTCACAAATCGAGAAGATGCGTTCAGACAACCAGAAGCTATATGTATTTGGCAGATATGAGCACTATAACGCATGTGCTTCGAGCGACATGAGTGGATATTCATATAATAATGTACAACGCTTGGCATTTGGTGTGAACTACTATCCTCTCAAGGAAATAGCCATAAAGGCAGAATATAACCAACGCTTTCTCAAGAGCCCATACAATAACGAGCCATCAATCAATATAGGTATTGCCTACGAGGGCTGGTTTTTATAATAAATAAATTACAAACACTATAAAAACAAAAACTTTATGAAAAAATTATTAATTTATTCCATGGCACTTTTTATCGGTGCTCTTACTTTTACTTCATGCAGTGATGACAACAATGACGAACCAAAAAGTGACAAATATTCAGACAAATCATACGGTCAGGAAGCCATCAATGCTTGTAACACATTAAACGACGCATTAGTTGAAGCCAATGAGGTTATTGGCACAGCTACATTGACTGAAAATCAAACAGCTCAACTAAGATCCATAGTAGCTCACGTTGTCGATGATGTCATTGTTCCAACTTATACAGATTTAGCTGATGATGCAGAAGAATTACAGAAAGCATTAAACGATTTAGACGTTAATAGCATCAAGCAGAGCGACATAGACAAAGCTTGTTCAGCCTTCAAAAAAGCGCGTCAACATTGGGAGCGTAGTGAGGCATTCTTGATGGGACCGGCAAGCGATTTCGACATAGATCCGACAATTGACTCATGGCCATTAAACCGTTCTCTTTTAATCGACTATCTTTCAAGCGGTTCAACAGATTTCACAGAAGAGATGCTCGAAGATGCCAGCATACGCGGTTTTCACGCACTTGAATTCGTTTTATTCCGCAATGGAAAAAACCGAAAAGTGGAAGAATTATCCGGATATGACACATATAAAGGCTTTGAAAAAATAACAGGAGCTTCAGAATTAGCCTATGCTCAAAGAATTTGTGAGTTGTTGGTTGAACGCACTTTCCAACTTCAAGTAGCATGGGAAGGAAGCAACGAATCAAATGCATCTCGTGTAAGTGTATTAGACAAGGCTGATCTTGAATATACAACAACAAAGGGTTATTCTTACGGTGACAACCTGAAAAATGCAGGAAATAAGACAATCAGTACTTTCGGTTCCCTGAAGGAAGCTATAGCCCAAATCCTTTCAGACGACGAGGGAAGTTGTGCCGCAATCACAGATGAAGTTGGAACCGCCAAGATTGCCAATCCATTCTCAGCTGGATTTGTATTCTACGTGGAATCCCCATTCAGCTACAATTCCATAACAGATTTCCAAGACAACATACGTTCTGTACGTAACATTTGGCTTGGATCCCTCGATGGCACAACATCTTCAAACAGTTTCTCAAGATTCTTTAATATCAATAAAACCGAAACAGGCAATGCTGTAGAAAAAGCATATTCAGATGCTATAGACAAAATTGGCGCGATGCCATCTCCATTTGTAAAATATGTAAGCACAATATGGAATCTTCCTTATGAAGATGATTCACGCACAGGTGATGACATTCCAGAATAAAATAAATGAAGAATAAGTTTCCTAACTAATAAAACAACAAATTATTCATGTGTATCTTTTGTCATTCGAGAGATGCACATGAATAATTCATTATATTAACCATATATATAAATTATAGATAAAAAAACATCTTATGAAATTGCTAAAATATATATTAGCTGGATTAATGATATTGCCCATGATTCAATCATGTAAAGACGATGATGAAGTAATAAACGACAAAATTACTCCAGCAGAAGATGTATTTGGACAAGCAAACGAAACATTCTCTGCCGAGGAATGGTATCCAGGAGGGGAGTTGGGCACTACAAAGAATGCTAGTTATTCAGCTCCAACACTACCAGTAGCGAATTTGGGTTTAGATTATAATTTCAAGAAAGGTGAAGACAATTTCGAACACCTATACACGTTTACCGATGAGCCACGCAAGGGTCTTGGTCCTGCATGGGTTAGAAACAGTTGTGTGCACTGTCATCCAAGTTATGGTCATGGAAAGCGTATGGAAAGATACCGTGCCAATGACTTTGGTAACGGATATCTCCTTGTGGTTTACCATCCAGAAGCCGGAGTGGATTTGGACGGAGTTGCTTATGCAGCCAATTCATACGTCCGTCAGGTAACAGGAATGCCTCAGACACAAGCAATGAAACCATTCAAAGCACCAATAGATGAGAAACAGATAGAAATCAAATGGATAAACGTGACAGAGATGCCAAGTGGACTACCCATGCAATTTTCTGATGGCGAAAAGTATTCATTAATATATCCAGAAGTTACAATCCCACAAACAGCTTTTAACACCAATCCTTTACCAGTAAACTATGAGGTTCGTCTGGAAAATACGATTGGCATATATGGCACCGGCCTGCTGGATGCTATTGATCAAGATGACATGAAAAGACAGTATGAAGAAGAAGCTAAGTATGTAACACTCAATCCAGCAATGTGGGATAAAGAATCCAACGACTGGGCCACTTCAGCATGGTATTCATTGGCCGATGGTACAAAGAGAATTAAGAAATTCACTTATGCCATGACACGTGCATCACTACAAGATGGTCCTGGAGCTAATGCCATTTGGAACATAACCAATGTGACACGTAGTGACCGTCACTATTTTTATACGACTCCAGCATGGGCTAAAGCCATGTCGGAAGACGAAGAAGTCATTTCTTATATTCAGGCAAATGGCAACGACGAGAATTCGTTATTGTATCCATACTATGCAGATGGTACACATGATGGTATAAGCGAACGTGTGAACGAATTGCTAAGTCTCTCGTCAGCAGCCAGCTCTGAGACATGGAAGAAATATTTTGTTGATGGCGCACCATATAATGGCGAAGAAGAAATGAGCGATCGTGATTATTATGACTTTATGGTTTGGCATAGAGGAGTAGCTGTTCCAGCAGCACGAAATCTAAATGAAAAGGACGTTCAACGCGGTAAAAAAATATTTAATGAAATTGGATGTGCCACCTGCCATCGTCCATCATGGAAAACAGGAGATGATGACATGTTCATAGATAATTCTATCAGAGATTACGCTGCAAGTATTGGCGTAATGGATGCCAAAACAATAATGCCACGCTACAAAAACCAGACAATATGGCCATACACGGACCTCGTTCAGCACAGATTATTCATGAAGAATGACATTCGTACTGGATGGTGTCGTACTACGCCACTTTGGGGACGTGGATTATCATTACGTTTGACAGGTGGAGAAGACCGTCTTCATGACGCACGAGCCCGTAATGAAATAGAAGCGATTATGTGGCATGCATATAGCAAGGAATCCGACGCATACGGATCTGCAGAAAAATTCTATCACTTGAATTCAGAAGACCGAAATGCAGTTGTCGCATTCTTGCAAGCAATATAACAATATCATTAAAATCACATACCCAAAAAGGTTCTTGACAATTTTCAAGAGCCTTTTTTTATTATAAACCCCAAATTATTGAATAATAATTATTATATTTGTGCAATAAAACCTAATCGACATTAGATAATAGATAACCTATAATAATCCATGATAAAGAAAACCATATATATAATCTATATAATTATATTAATTACACTAGCCGTTGCTACAATCGTTGAGAAATACCATGGCACATCATTTGTCATCAGCCATATATATAGCTCATGGTGGATATGCATATTATGGGCATTACTAACAGCAACAGGATTTTTTTATTTATTAAAGAAAAAGGTAAAACGTCTATCGGTAATCACCCTTCATCTTTCATTTATTATAATTTTATTTGGTGCATTATTAACACACCTTACAGCCAAAAACGGCATTGTCCACATAAGACTCGAAGAAAAGACCAATAAATACACCTACAATGACTCGGAAGGCAATGTAATAGAAAAAGAATTGCCTTTTTTTATTAAGTTAAATAATTTTGAGGTACAAAGACACGAAGGGACGAATGCCGCATCTGACTACATATCCCATATAACAATAATAACAAAGTCGGACAATATTGATGCGATTGTCTCCATGAACAACATATATTCCCACAATAACACAAGGATATACCAATCTTCATTCGACGATGACGAACAAGGCAGTTATTTATCAATCACCAGTGACCCCTTTGGCATTCCAATCACCTATGTGGGTTATGCCCTATTGTTTATTGGTTTAATATGGATTTTAATAGATCCTAGAGGAAGTTACAGAAGATTGTTGAGGGATCCTCTCATAAAAAAAGGAGTGTTGACCATAGTCCTTTTCGTTTCTTCATTTACTCTCTCGAATGCCACAGAAGTACCAGTGTTATCACAAGAAATGGCAAAAACGTTTTGTAAAATAAACGTACTATACAACGATCGTATTTGTCCATTACAAACATACGCCCTAGATTTCACAAAAAAAATATATGGCAAGCGTTCTTATAACGGATACAGTGCGGAACAAGTATTCACGGGATTTCTTTTCTGGCGAGAGAGTTGGATGAAAGAAAGGATCATCCGCATTAAAGATGCCATAGTTCGTGACAAATTACAATTGCCAGAATATTGCAGTGGTGACATGCTAATAGTCAAAGGTCAAGGGTATGTTTTAGGTCCTTACCTTAATGAATTCATGCGTGGCAACAATGACAAATTTCATGAGGGCATCAACAAATTAGACGAAAAATTAGGATTGATTATGGAACTCCATAATAAAGAGCCATTAAAAATCTTTCCATACACATATAATAATATCACGACATGGTATGGTCCTAACGACCAATATCCCGACTATATAGAACCAGAACGGAAAGAATATATGCAAACGATAATGGAATATTTTGACGATGAGGCTCACAACAATAAAATGGAGGAGATGAATGATGCAATTACCAAGCTTCAGAAATATCAATATACATTTGGAGGCAAGTCCATCCCATCAGAAATACAATTGAAGTCAGAATACATATATAATTCCATTCCCATACCAACAATATTATTCATGTTGAACCTAACAATGGGATTCTTATGTTTGTTCTATTCAATTTATTTATTAACCCGCGAGTCGGTAGAAGAATATTCAGGTCATTCGTCAAAACACATATTGTCCACACAAATAGGAATCATGACATTAAGTTTCCTGGCCTTATCATTTTGCCTGGTTTTAAGATGGATTATTAAGGGAACCGTCCCGTTATCAAATGGTTATGAAACGATGTTGGTAATGGCATGGATAATTATGCTAGTATCTCTAATAATATGCAAAAAGTTTCACATAATTCTAACCTTTGGTTTTCTTTTATCCGGATTTTTTCTTCTCGTTAGCCACATATCTCAAATGGATCCTCAAATCACACATTTGATGCCAGTGTTGGAATCACCCCTTTTGACAATACACGTTAGTATCATAATGATTGCGTACGCATTACTAGCTCTGACATTCATTTGTGGAATTATGGCTATAATACTCCGATTAATACGCGGTAAACATGCTGAACGCCTAGATGAGCAATTAAAATCACTACAGGTTCTTTCAAGATTATTCTTATACCCTTCCATAACAGCCATGGGATTTGGAATATTCATTGGCGCAATATGGGCAAATGTATCATGGGGGACTTATTGGAGTTGGGATCCCAAAGAAACATGGGCACTGATAACCCTTATGGTATATGCCATAGCAGTACATACCAACAGCATTCCCTCCCTGCGCAAACCAATGAACTACCATATATTCATGACATTATCTTTCCTGTCCATACTAATGACTTACTTTGGAGTTAATTATTTCCTTGGAGGAATGCATTCATATGCTTAACTTCGCCTTATATAATATTTAATCAATAATAATATCTAAATTAACAATTATGAAATTGCGTAAATCCACAACCTTAATCCTCTTTGTTATTTCTGTGTTATTCTCACAGAACATTACATCACAGACGTATAAGGTTCCTAAAGGTGGGAAAAAAATCAGCGACCAATTAATTGGCATATTCTTTGAGGATCTCAGCTATGCTGCCGATGGAGGATTATATTCAGAATTGATTCAGAATGGGTCATTCGAATATTCACCTTCCGAACGTGATGGCTGGGGTCCGGGAACCTCATGGCGTATGTTTCGTCCAGGCCATAGTACAGGATATATAGATTTTAAGAGTGAAAATCCGATTCATGAAAACAACCCACATTACATGAGAATCATAGCGGAGCACGTAGGTCACCACAGTGATTATAACGGTTGGACAGGAGTAGGAATACAGAATGATGGTTTTGACGGCATTGTATTACGAAAAGGTAATAAATATGATTTTTCCATTTTCACACGATGTGAAACTGGCAAAACGATGGAAGTAAGAATAGTTCTTCAAGGAGAGAGAAATGAAATATTAGACGACAAAACATTAACAATAAGTGGTTCCAGTTGGCAAAAACATACAACCACCCTATCTCCATCGTTCGATTATGACAAAGCCCGTCTTTCAATTCTGCTATTGACTGAAGGATATATCGACATTGACATGGTATCATTAATGCCTCAAGACACATACAAAGGTCATGGAATGCGCAAAGATCTGGCAGAAGCGTTGGAGGCACTACATCCCAAATTCGTTAGGTTTCCTGGTGGATGTGTTGTTCATGGAGGAGGTGATGGCTTTTGGGACACATATAGATGGAAGACCACGATAGGTCCCAAAGAGACTCGCCGAGGACTAAAAAACTCATGGGGATATCATCAGTCCATGGGAATTGGATATTATGAATATTTCCAACTGTGTGAAGATTTAGGTGCAGAAGCATTGCCAATCCTTCCAGTAGGCGTAAGTTGTCAAGGAGCAGGTGTCAGTTGGGGGTTACGTGAGCAAAACCAAATGTGTGTGTCAATGGATGAAATGGAAGAATGGGCAGAAGATGCTCTGGACTTAATTGAATGGGCAAATGGCGATGTATTGTCTGAATGGGGTTCAAAGCGTGCGATGGCCGGTCATCCTGAGCCATTCAACCTGAAATATATAGGTTTGGGAAATGAGGAGAAAATCACACCAGAATTTGAAGAACGATTTAAATATATCTACAATAAGATTAGAAATACATATCCCGACATCGTGATAGTAGGAACAGCTGGTCCCGGTTCACACAAGGGTAATCAAGATTATGAAAATGCCTGGAGGCTAGCCGAAGAAACAGAAATGCCAATAATTGACGAACATTATTATGAACGACGTGATTATTTCCTTAACAATCAACACAACTATGACAATTATCCACGCGAAAGGAAAACTAAAGTATATTTAGGTGAATATGCAATGAAAGACCGTGACTGGATGTGGATGGACGCTCTGGCAGAGGGTCTATATCTTTTGGGAATTGAACGCAATGGCGATGTCGTATGTATGACAAGTTATGCACCACTTTTCGCCAAACGCGGTCACACCAATTGGGATCCAGACCTCATTTATTTTGACAACAAATCGGTATATTTGACTTGCAGCTATTTCGTTCAACAAATGTTTGGCATGTCATCGGGAGATTATTATTATGAAGACGTGGCAATAATGGATAAAGAAGATAGCCTACAAGGTACATCTGCGATTCTTGACAGCAAAACAAACACATTATATATAAAACTCATTAATGCTTCTTCCACACCTCAAAAAGCATCATTGGACTTACGTAGGTTCGGAAAGTTACCCAAAACAGCTGATATGGTTTACCTAAGTGGTGCTATGGATTCAAGAAACAACTATGACAAACATGAAATAAGCCCTGAAAAAGGGATCATAGATATCAACAAAACAATGAGTGTTGAGATTGACCCATACACTTTTAAACTTCTGAAAATCAATTTATAGAATAATAATAATAATAATAACAAAGCCGTCTATTTAGACGGCTTTGTTATTATGTGAATTTCTAGAGCCTCTTGTCGGATTGGCTTGTTTTACTCGCCGAACCTCCAATCGACTTCTTTTGAGCCTCTTGTCGGATT
>FLNY01003134.1_pt1 | contig 34204 bp, 19 predicted proteins | sample 1140381 | NCBI WGS metagenome assembly FLNY01 (sample SAMEA3878172, study PRJEB12797) | bioreactor metagenome | biome: Moose rumen | place: Sweden | collected 2011-10 | reverse complement strand
GATAGTCTTGAGGAAATGGCTCTTCTTAGAGTTGACAATGGCATGTCTGAAGAGACTGATGAAGTTGTACGCCATGATAATAAACCCAAATCGGTCGTTAGACAGAATTTGAGTTTATTCTATCCTTTCGAGCTTGATGAGAAAGAGGTTGACCGACTTGTCCTTCGTCAGTTCATGAGGCCCTGCAGGGAGCGCCGTTGAGTAGATGTTGCCTGTAACATCGGTGATTTTTTTACCGTCAATCTTGATGGAAGCCGTCTCTGTGGGGCCAAAATAAAGAGTCATCAGCATCGGTTCGGTGAGTGAGAATTTAATGCTTGTGGACGATTCAATCTTCAGGCAGGTCGTATAAGTAGTGCCGTCGACGGTGACTTCCCCCTTCGAATTGGAACCGTTGCCGCTGACGGTGAAGAAAACTGATGAGGGCGTCCCGTTTTTGTCGAACGAACAGAGAATCACGTCGTCTGCGGGCGGCGTAATACTTGTGGTGTCAGGCTTCTCATCCGTCGATGTATCCGACTGACCGAAGAACCCTGCGAAATGAGATTCGTAGTTCTTGATGAGCAATTCGAGGGCGGTGTCGATCTCGGAATCGGTGTCGTCGTCGCCGACATTGTCCTTGAATGCGTATTGGAAGTCGCCGTGATTCAGACGTCCGGCTCCATAGCGTCCCTTCACCTTCGCGGGCACGTCGTCGGCTTCGTCAGGCATATACGTGTACATGAGCAATGCATCGGTGTCGAAGTTGTCATACGTAGTGCCCCCTACCCTCGTCGTCTCGGATGAGGGCACCTGCTCGTTTCTCGTCGAGGTCTCATAGGCATCGTAGCCGGTTGAGGCGGGCGATGCTTGTGTGTAGTATAGGAAGTTCTTGGTCTGTCGGTCAAAGTGGTTTCCGTAGGCTTTGACTATACCGCCGTCCTCACCTGAGAAGGTGCCGGAGCCGAGCGCATCGGTGCCTTGCAGCGACGATAGAATGGGCTTCTTCGTTCCCGCAAAATAGTTGCGTTCCACGAAGATACTGCTCCCGTTCGTGGCGCCAACGCCGTACTTGGCCACCTGGTCAAAATAATTATTGTACATGTGCACGCTCATTGTGCGCACACGCGCGTGGCGTGAATCAGAGTGGTCGAACCAGTTGTGGTGATAAGTGATATAATTGGGCCCCGATTCGTTTTTCATGCCGCACATGGTCGACTTGCCCGTATCCCAGAAGTGGCAGTTGTCAATGGTGATAAACTTCGAATCGCTCTTCACGTCGATGGCGCCGTCGCCCTTCTTTTGGTCGCCTCCCTTGTTGCGGCCGTAAAAGACGTCGATGTGGTGAATCCAGATGTTGGAATTATCTGTGTCGAGCGAGATGCCGTCGTCCATGCATTGCATGATGGCTAGATTGCGCATCTCGAGGCTCTTGACGTTGCGTACAAGGACACCAAATTCGTAGATGGTGGCATCGTCGCCAACCCCCTCAATGGTGATGTTGAGTTCCGAGTCAGCCTTGCGACCTTTCACCTGAAGGCCTTCTGCGGAAGAACCTAATGAATCAACGTCAGAGGCATTGACCTTGCCAATGATACGAACGGCGAGCGGGGTCGTGACGTTGCCTTTCTCATAGGCAGAAAGAATCGACTGAAGGCCGGTAAACGTGCCACTCGAGAGTCGGGCGACGACCGTCCGAGCTGTTGCCGAAGTGACATAGATGACCTCAGCACCTGGCTTTAGCCCCCCCTCGTCGGTATAGGCGCCCACGCCTTGCTGATAGTTCTTGTGGGCAAATCCCGCGCGGTCATAGGGCACAACGTCGAGCACGTCTGTCTCGGTAGCTGCCAAATCAATCTCAACATCGGCTGAGTCTACGGGAACGATGCGCAGACGATATTGGCCAGCAGGAAGCCCTACGGCGTCAACGCGCCCATAAACATCGTAATCGCGCACCAGCTGATCGTCGAGGCGGGTGTATCCGGTGTCTGCATCGCGTCGCACGTAGGCATGATAGGCTTTCGCTCCCGGATACTTGACGAACGTAGCATAAGCCGTCTCCAGCCAACCTTGCGCCTCGAGAATTTCAACTCCGGCAAAGCGTACCTCGAAATCGGAACGGCTGACGGTCGTGTCGCACTCGTTGGAAAGCATGAGGCGGACGCTGTCAGCGGGGAAAGTCATTTCATGAATGGCCTGATTGACAACTTTTCCATCAATAAACGGAACCTGCGCCTGCACGAAGACGCAAGTAAAACACACAAAAAGAGGGAGTAGTCGCTTCATGACCGTCGGGCGTTTTAGCGGGAGGCGTGGAAGCCTTCCAGATTCTCATATTTGCGCTTCATCATGCGCACATAGATGTTGCGGAGCCACAAGGGATGTGCCAGCGTGAAGGCCAACCCGATGGCAGCCAATATCCAATAGGCAGTCTCCTCGTCGAACAGAAGCACAAGCAGAGCCACCAACGCGAGCGGTGCAAACATTGAGGCCATCACAACAAACGTCTGTATGCCATTTTCAACGTTGTTCTTGCCCGTGATTTTCTGGTCAAGGGGCAAGGTCTGTTTGTTATAGACTGCCAGCTGGAAAAGCACCATCATCAACGGTCCACTCGTGACAAGCATATAAGCAAGCAACATCATCAGAGAGAACTTGCCGGCAATGATGGCCGGAAGCATGAGGATGAGGGGAACGAGAAGGATGACTGCATGGAAATAATACTTAGCCTTCAGGAGCGAGAGGATATTTTCACGATGGACAAGCAGAAGGTCGATGTAGTTGCCTTCTGGGCCCATCACCTTTGCAAGCGTCGTGAGGCCGTAGAGCGAGAAGCAATAGTAGCACCAGAAATTGAGCATCATTGGTCCGTCGTAAACATCAGTGTAGGCAATGAGGAGCGAGAGAACGATGATGAGTGCTAGCGAGGTGATCACACGTGTACGGATGGCCTTGTTGCGCATCACCGACTTGAGCTCCAGCTTCAGATATTCACCGTCGAGTCCAAAGCGTTCGAGGAAGGAGAACTTCGTAACCGACTTCAGTGCCGCAGGCTTCTTCTGCTCGCGCGCGATTTCCTCTTTCACATAGCGGAACTGCATCCAGCGGTTGAGCATGAAGAAAGCGAAGAGCAAGACAGCACACACCAGCACGAACCACCAGGTTGAACCAAACTCGACCACAGCATCGAGGGCGTCCTCGAAGAAGTCAACATCATTGTCAACCATAAAGATTAGGGGAACAAAATAAGCGGCATAGACAGCCAGCGGCAGGAGCCACCAGAGAAGCGACCGCTGAGTCAACGTGCGCACGAGCAGATACCACTGACTGTTGATGAGAACGATGAAGATGCCGCTCACGAGCACGACGAGAGTCGCACTCCACGTGGCACAACCACAAAGCACAATGAAGCAATAGGGCAGGAAGAAGAACAGCCACATCCAATTGAAACCGCTCAGCAGCGATGTAATGAGGAAGGTTTCGATGACGCTATGCGAAGGCACAGGAACGAGCATGTAGGGCTTTGCCAGCACCATCGGTGTCTGCTGTAATCCGAAGCGGATGCCGAAGTCAATAACCATCAGCAGCGGCATGATGAACAGCCACATGGCTGGCTCGGCCGAATCGTTGGCCATCGCAGCAATCATAACGCCAAAGAAAATAAGGTAGACTGCCATGAAGCCTCCACCTATGACCATCATCACTTTGGCAGCCACGCTCTGATCATAGGCAGGACTGCGGCGGAAGGCGAGGTTGTTGTTGTGCCGAAGAAGCCTGAAAAGCTGGAATCGGTTCATCGGAGGTCAATGACTTCTGCTGAGGGGAAGTCCTTTGAGTTAAATTTAAACGTAGAGTCGCTGAGCTTTGTGGCCTTCAGGTTCGAGATGGTGAAGGTGGTCCACTTCGAATTCTGCAGCATTTTTACTTCTGTTGGCTGATAGCTCGTCTTGTCGACAACGATGAACAGCTCACGGATCTTTCGCTTCTGGTCAGTTGCTGTCAGGTGTACGTTGAACGTCTTGTCGCTCTTGGTCATCGTGTACTTGAATCCCTGCTTGTAGAGGTTGATGAAGTTGTAAGGGTTCAACGCTTGAAGCTGAGCCTCGGTAGGTGTGGTGACGTTAACCTCATCGCTCTTCGACATATAGGTCCAAAGCGTCTTTCCGTCAAACCACATGCTACTTTGTTTTGTTGAAGCATTGAACATGCGGCCTTTCACGGCGATGGTTCCGCTGGCTGATCCGTATTGGGCGCTCGTCATCGTGAAGTCGGCCTTCACGCCTTCTTTATTGCTGACCGTCTGGGCACATTTGTCGAGCACCTGCTTGGCGGTCTGAGCAGTCATTGTGGCCAATCCACATGCTATCAGTGTAAGAGATAAAACAATCTTTTTCATGTCTAAATATTATCTGAGTGAATTAAGTAAACTTTCAAGCGACATATCGTCTTGGATGAGCACATCGCGGGGCTTCGAGCCGTGAGCCTGCCCCACTACCCCAGCCTTCTCAAGCTGGTCCATCAGTCGGCCGGCCCGGTTGTATCCGATGGAGAACTTGCGCTGAATGAGGCTCGTAGATCCCTGCTGCGAACTGACGATGAGGCGCGCAGCATCGTCGAACATCGGGTCGAGATGGCTCAGGTCAGCCTCGTTACCACCTCCGCTTCCGCCGTCTTCGTCGGCCATGATGGGCTCTGGAAGCTCGTAAGGCTCAAGGTAGCCCTGCTGATCGGCAATATACTTATTGATGTCGTCCACCTCAGGCGTATCGACGAAGGCGCATTGCACGCGAATCGGGTCGTTGCCCTGAAGGTAGAGCATATCACCGCGACCGATGAGTTGCTGGGCGCCCATACGATCGAGGATGGTCTTCGAGTCGATGCCCTGCGACACCTTAAAAGCGATACGTGCGGGGAAATTGGCCTTGATCGTACCCGTTATGATATTGGTCGTTGGTCGCTGGGTAGCAATAATCATGTGGATGCCGACGGCGCGAGCTTTCTGGGCGATACGTGCAATAGGCAGTTCGATTTCCTTACCGGCCGTCATAATCAGATCGCCATACTCGTCGATAATCACCACGATATAAGGCATGAACTTATGACCCTTCTCAGGATTCAGTTGGCGGGCAATGAACTTGCGGTTGTAATCCTTGATGTTACGCTCACCAGCGGCCATAAGCAACTCATAGCGGGCATCCATCTCGACACAGAGCGAATTGAGCGTGCGCACCACCTTCTTCGTGTCGGTAATAATCGGTGAAGCGTCCTCATCGGGCACCTTGGCGAGGAAGTGGTTGGCTATCTTGCCGTAGATTGAGAATTCCACCATCTTCGGGTCGACGAGGACAATTTTCATCTCAGCCGGATGTTTCTTATATAACAAAGAGGTAATGATGGCGTTCAAGCCCACCGACTTACCCTGACCGGTGGCACCGGCAACAAGCAGGTGGGGAGCCTTTGCAAGATCGAACATGAAGACCTCATTGGTGATCGTCTTACCCATCGCGCAAGGCAGGTCCATCGTCGTGTCCTGGAACGTCTTCGAATCGAGCACCGAGCGCATCGAGACAACAGCCTTCTTCTCGTTTGGCACCTCAATGCCGATGGTGCCCTTGCCGGGGATAGGCGCGATGATACGGATGCCGAGGGCTTTCAGCGAGAGGGCGATGTCGTCTTCAAGGTTACGTATCTTGGCAATGCGGACGCCCTGGGCCGGTGTGATCTCATAAAGTGTGATGGTCGGGCCGACAGTTGCCTTAATCGAAGATATTTCGATGCTGAAGTTGCGCAGCACCTGAATGATGCGGTCCTTGTTGGCCTTCTGCTCGTCCATATCGATATAGGGGCGTCCGTCGTCCTCATAAGCTTTCAGCAAGTCAAGCGTCGGGTATTTATAGTTCTCAAGGTCGCGCTTCGGATCATAGGGCTCCAGTTCTTTCTCGCCTACCTTGACCATATCCACGCCGTCGGCCTTCTCTCCGCCTTCGGCCACATCGATGGTCATATCGAGGTCTTCGTTGACTTTGTCAGGCACATTGCTGACGGGCGTTTCCGCCACGACATTCCGGACAACGACGGGTTCGTCCTGATGGCCGAAATCCACGATGTTCGTCTCGGGATTGTCAAACACGCGGTGCTCGTCGTCTTCGGTCTCGATATGACGCATGTAGCTATCCTCCTCGCTGACGCCATTGTCGGTGTCGTTCAGTTCAAACTTCACGCGGTCGGTGAAAATCTTCACGGGGTTGAGAATCTTGCGAATGACGTAGATGGTCTCTGAGCTCACATATATTAAGAACATGATAGCCGTGATGCCAAGCAAGGCAATCAGTCCTGGTTCGCCGATGTAGCCTTCGAACCAGTGGCAGATAAAGAGTCCGTGATCGCCACCGGCTCCGAAGTGGAGGTCGGCAAACAACGGAGCCAAGAATTTTGCCAGTGCTACCGAAGTCCAAATCATTAGTAACGCCAACGCGAAAAACCATTTCAGCAAGTGTGCCTTGTAGGCCCGCATCAGCCGGAATGCCAGCAAGAGTAGGAACATGGGGATGATGAAGGCGGCCAAGCCGAAGCAACGCTTGATGAAAAACCAAGCCGTGTAGGCTCCGAAGGAACCGCATGAGTTCAGGAACACCCGTGGCTCATTAGCCAGTTCGTCGTTCTGCAGATGATCGATGAGGCTCTGGTCTGCTTGTCCTGTAGTGAAATAGCTGACAAACGACCAGGTCATGAAGATTGCTACGGCGAAGACGATAAGGCCGAGCACAAAGTGGAACTTCTCGTTACGGAAGAAGTTCGCAATATATTTAAGCCCCAGCGTTTCTACAAGCGTGAGCCGCTGCTTTGTGGCCGTTTTTTTCTTTTTCTTTGCCATTTTTGCGCTTTGTTCGTTAATTCTTCTGCAAAATTAGCGGAAAAAATTGAGAACTAATCATGAAATCACATTTTTTTTGTATTTTTGCACCTCTAAAACGTTTTGAACATGTCAAAAACCATCTATAATCGATTCGACAAGCAGCTGATTGCACATCTTCCGATGGCTCAGTTCGAGGGTCGAATCATTGTTATCCTGACGTCTGGCGAGACGGAAAAGGCGGTCAACTACCTACTTTCGCAACCCATATTGGGCTTCGATACCGAGACGCGACCCAGTTTCAAGCGGGGCCGTCAGCATCGGGTAGCACTCCTTCAGGTATCCACACCCGACACATGCTTCCTCTTTCGTCTCAACCATACGGGACTCACACCAGCTTTGAAGCGGCTTTTGGAGGACAGAACGGTGCTGAAAGTGGGGCTCTCCTGGCACGACGACCTCATTTCCCTTCGTCGGTTAGGCGAGTTCACTACTGGCGATTTCATCGACATTCAATCGATTGTCGGATCTGTAGGAATTGAGGATCTCAGTCTTCAGAAGCTCTATGCTAACCTCTTTGGCGGGAAAATCAGTAAGCGCCAGCAATTGAGCAACTGGGAAGCCGACATCCTCGATGACCGGCAGAAACTTTATGCAGCCACCGATGCCTGGGCTTGCATCATGATTTACAACGAACTGATAAGACTCAGAGAAACAAAAGATTACGAACTAATAATTCGAGAAGAAAACGAATGAGAACAATCAAACTCAAGCGAGGTAAACAAGGGAGCCTTCTGCGCTTCCACCCTTGGGTGTTTTCAGGTGCCATCAAGCAGATTGAGGAGGGTGTCGAAGAAGGCGAATTGGTGAAAATAACCTCAGAAAACGGCGATTTTATCGCTATCGGACACTATCAACAGGGCTCAATTGCTGTGCGGGTCCTGACCTTCGAGAACGAGTCCATCGACGACGGATTCTGGGTCCGCCGTCTTGCTTCAGCCCTTCAGGTGCGCATCGCAATGGGCATTGCCGATACCCCGCGGAACAATACTTACCGACTCGTTCACGGTGAGGGCGACATGCTCCCAGGACTCATCATTGATGTCTACGACCAAACGGCTGTTGTCCAGTCACATAGCGTCGGGATGCACCTATTGCGTCGTGCGATTGCCGAGCAACTGGTGAAAGTAATGGACGGGCGCATCGCAAACGTTTTTTACAAAAGCGAGGCGACGCTCTCTTTTGTTGAACCGGAAAACGGATTCCTCATCGGCGGAAGCGATGTTAACACGGCGGTGGAGAACGGATTGACCTTCCACGTTGACTGGCTCAATGGTCAGAAGACGGGCTTCTTCGTCGACCAGCGCGACAACCGCGCGCTCGTAGAGCGCTATTCGCGTGGGCGTAACGTGCTCAATATGTTCTGCTACACGGGCGGATTCTCCGTGTATGCGATGCGTGGTGGCGCCCGGTTGGTTCATTCTGTCGACTCTTCTGCCAAAGCTATCGAACTGACCCGCCGTAACGTAGAACTCAATTTCCCAGGTGATGCTCGCCACGAGGCCTACTGCGACGATGCTTTCAAGTTCCTGGATGGATTGGATGGGTCTTACGATCTCATCATTCTCGACCCGCCAGCCTTCGCGAAACATCGTGGGGCATTGCATAATGCTCTTAAAGGTTATACACGTCTGAATAACAGGGCTTTTGAGAAAATCGCTAAAGAAGGAATTCTGTTCACGTTCTCATGCTCTCAGGTAGTCACTAAGGACCAATTCCGGGCATCCGTCTTCACTGCGGCAGCCCAGGCACATCGTCGTGTGCGTATCCTTCATCAGCTGCATCAGCCGACTGATCACCCCATCAATATTTTTCATCCTGAGGGCGAATACCTGAAGGGATTGGTGCTCTATGTTGAATAAAATAGCTCATTTCATCGAAGTTTACCATCTGATGGAGCCCCGCGAAGGACTTCATCTGGTGGGTATCAGTGGTGGTGCCGACAGCGTTTGCCTGCTCCTCGTTCTGAAGCGATTGGGCTATCGAGTGGAGGCCGTACATTGCAACTTCAACCTGCGTGGAGATGAAAGTCTACGGGACGAAGAGTTCGTTAAATTGCTCTGCCAGAAACTTAACGTAAAACTTCACTTAACTCATTTTGAAACAACTACATATGCAAAGTTGCGTCAAGTAGGAATAGAAATGGCGGCCCGCGACTTGCGCTACCACTATTTCGAACAACTCCGATGCGACATCGGGGCCGCCGACATATGTGTGGCCCACCATCAGGATGACTCGGCAGAAACGATAATGATGAACCTCTTGCGAGGCACTGGCCTGCGCGGTCTTACGGGTATCCATCCTCGACAAGGACACATCGTGCGCCCCCTGCTCTGTGTCGGCCGTAAGGAGATTGAAACCTGGTTGGAATTGCAGGGACAGACCTACGTCACAGACTCAACGAATTTAGAGACCACAACAGCCCGTAATCTCCTTCGGATTGACATTTTCCCGCGGCTTACCCAAAAGTGGCCCCGAGCGGTTGAAAACGTGCATAAATCGGCTCGTAGGGTTCTGGAAGCCTTGCGCGTCTATGAGGAAGGCATTAAGTCGGCTCTTGAACGGCTCATTATCAACGATTCCATCGTTATCGGCGAACTCATGCAGGAACCGTCGCCGGAGAGCGTGCTCTTTGAGTGGCTCTCACCGTTGGGCTTTACCCCAGAGCTGATAGAGCAGATTGCCACCAGATTGCCTAACGTCGCTTCCGGTCGTCTCTGGAAGTCGCCTTCACACGAACTATATGTGCATCAGGGAAAACTGCACCTGTCCATTATAGAAGCCAGGCGCCCCACCCTACGCTTGCCTGAGACAGGTACTTATATCTACGATGAAACCACGCGTTTTCGTGTCCTCTTTGCCGAACAATGGACGTTTGACCCGGCGGAAAAGACAGCAATATTAGATGCATCTAACTGCCGCTTTCCGCTCACAGTGAGACCGTTTCTAAAGGGAGACCGCTTTCAACCGTTGGGTATGAAGGGCACCAAGCTCGTTAGCGACTACTTGACCGATCACCACCTCTCTATTCGTGAAAAAAGCCGCCAACTCGTCGTCACCGATGCATCCGGACAAATCATCTGGCTCGTCGGCCACCGCATAGACCACCGCCACCGAATCAACCAAGAAACCTCCAAGGCTCTTATTATCACTGCTGACAAACAACCGTAGTCAAGCATTTTCAAGTCATATTCCATTAAGTGAATTAAGTGAATTACGCTTTTTTAACAAAATATTTTTAATAAAACATGCGCGCATGTCGTTATTTATTTGTAACTTTGCAGCGCAAATTTAGGGACGTTATACGTATAAGCCTAATTTTCAGGCAGTTATTAGATTTTAAGGATAAACGAAGAGAAGGAAATGAGACAGCTAAAAATTCAGAAGAGTATTACCAACCGTTCGAGTGAAGCGCTTGACAAGTACCTTGTCGAGATTGGCCGTGCTCCCCTCATCAGCATAGACGAGGAGATAGAGCTTGCCCAGCAGATACGCAAGGGCGGCCCTGCCGGTGAGCGTGCCAAGGACAAGCTCGTGACGGCTAATCTGCGCTTTGTTGTCTCTGTGGCCAAGCAGTATCAGCACCAGGGTCTGACGCTGACTGACCTCATCGACGAAGGCAATATTGGTCTGATCAAGGCCGCTCAGAAGTTTGACGAGACGCGCGGTTTCAAGTTCATCTCGTATGCTGTCTGGTGGATTCGCCAGTCAATACTGCAGGCCATTGCCGAGCAGAGCCGCATTGTTCGCTTGCCTCTGAACCAGGTCGGCTCTCTGAACAAGATCAGCCACGAAATCAACAAGTTCGAGCAGGAAAATCAGCGTCACCCGTCGGTCAGCGAGCTGGCTGAAATGACCGATATGGACGAGGAGAAAATCGGTCAGTCCATGCAGGCCGACAGTCACCATGTGTCGATTGACGCGCCCTTCCAGGATGGCGAGGACAACTGCATGCTTGACGTGATGGCTTCTGGCGACGATTCGCGCACCGACCGTCAGGTGGATCATGAGTCGATGGCTCAGGAACTGAACACGGTGCTCAACAAAGTGCTAAAAGAGCGTGAGATTACAATTATCCGCGAATGCTTCGGAATCGGCTGCCATGAGAAAGGCCTTGAGGAGATTGGCGACCAGCTTGGCCTCACCCGTGAGCGTGTGCGTCAGATTCGCGAGAAGAGCATCGCCAAGCTTCGCGATTCCGGCAATGCAAAGATTCTGATGAAGTATCTCGGATAAGATATTTATTCACGTCAGCGGCGTACGATTTCGCCGAATGTGTTTTTCTGAGTTATTTTGGAACCACAGATTTTGGTGGTTCCATTTTTTATTTGTACCTTTGTACCTATGAAAAGAAGAGCGTTGATAATTGTCCTGATGATAGCTCTGGTAACGGTCGCTGAGGCCGCTGCAAGGCTTGATTCGCTCGTGCTTCATCGCATCTTCACGTATCAGGGCCGCTATGCCGTTGATGTCGAGGGCTTCCGTTCGAACGTCTATGTCAAGCACCTTTATGAAACCAAGAAGCGCAACGCCATGCTCTGGGCCATCCCCTCGATGTATGCCATTGCCAAGGGTGAGCGCCAGTTCGTTAGTGAACAATACAGCCGCTTCACTTTTCGCGACATCGATGACTACGAGAACCACCGTCAGGTCTACTATACGACTATTCCTCATCATCGCCGCACGATGACCCTGCTTACGGAGTTCCTGACCCCTAACCTTTACGACGAGGCCATCTATGGTGATCACATTCTCTCACCCTTCAACCGGAGCAATCGTGTGTTCTATCGCTATCGGGTCGTCGACCTCTCGGGAGGTCTTGCCCGCGTCTATTTCCGTCCGCGGTTTGTCAACAACACACAGTTGGTCACAGGGCAGTCGTTGGTCGTGATCGAGACGGGGCGCATTCTCCAGGTGGAACTGAACGGAGAGTTCGATATGATCCGCTTCCAGACGCGTTCGATGCAGGGAGCGCAGGGTGCAAAATCGCTCCTGCCCCGACTGAACGAAACCGATATTGAGTTCAAGTTCATGGGCAATCATATCACGTCGCACTTCGAAGCCGTCTTTGACTGCCCTGTTACCCTGCCCGACAGCGTGAACGTGAAAGGCAACCGCCTGCTAATCGACTCCGTGCGCCCCATCAGCCTTTCCGACCATGAGCAGGCCATCTACAACTACTATGACTCCATCCACCGCCCACAGCCCAAAGATTCCGTTGCTCTGCTCCAACCCCTTAACGACAGTACACCATCCCCCCCCCGTCGGCATGACTATCTGAAGGAAATTGGCTGGGACCTCATTGGCGAAAACCTCATCCGAAGTCTGCGTACCAGTTCGGAAAACGGCTATGTGAAGCTCTCGCCAATCATCAATCCCCAATACTTGAGCTACAGCCATCGTAAGGGCTTCTCCTACAAGCTAAAACTGGGTGCACGCTATAACTTCAGCGACCGCATGAGTCTTAGTTTCAACCCCACGATCGGCTACAACTTCAAGATTCACAAGCTCTACTTTACGGCTCCCTTCCGATTTGATTTTGATCGCGAACACGAGGGTCACGCGGACATTGTCTGGGGCAATGGCAACCGTATCACCAATTCAACCGTCGTTGATGAGATTATCGCCGAACAGGGCAGTGACGAAGGGATCGAAGGGAAGGATCTCGATCGTTTCGACGACCTCCATCTGCGGGTGTCGGGTAACTATAGGCCGCTCCGTTGGTTGAGCTTTGAGACGGGTTTTGTGTTTCATAAGCGCCAATCGGCCAACGTCGCGGCCATGCGGCAATACGACAAGCCCACAGAGTATCGTTCGCTCGCTCCAATGCTCTCGTTGAAGATCCGCCCCTGGGAGCATGCTCCCCTGTTCAGCATCGATTATGAGCGGGGCCTGAAGGGAGAGAATATCGACCTGGCCTACGAGCAATGGGAGGCTGACGGCTCGCTGAAGTATAAGATGGTACGCATGCAGACATTGAACATGCGCGTCGGCGGTGGTATCTACACCCGTAAGGACAAAAACTACTTCATGGACTTTTCGAACTTCCGCGACGAGAACTTGCCCGAAGGATGGGAGGATGACTGGACTGGCAATTTCCAGTTGCTCTCCTCGAGGCTCTACAACTCCTCGAAGTATTATCTGCGTGGCAATGTCAGCTACGAGTCGCCCCTGCTGCTCTTCTCATTGGTACCCCTCGTCGGCCGCTATGTTGAGCGTGAGCGAGCCTACGTCAGCACGCTGTTCATTGCCCACACACGCCCCTACACGGAATGGGGCTATGGGTTTACCTGTCGTTATTTCTCGATGGGATTCTTCGCGAGTTTCTTCAATCTGAAGTACGAGGAAGTCGGGGCCAAGTTCACCTTCGAGCTATTCAGGAGATGGTAATTGTTCTGATAGAGAGATATTAGATTAAAAAATAAGAGATATTTAGACATGAAGAATTCTCTCGTTGTATATAAGGCAAGTGCGGGCAGCGGTAAGACTTTCACACTGGCTACTGAATATATCAAGCTGTTGGTGAGCAATCCTCAGAGCTACCGGCAGACGCTGGCCGTCACCTTCACCAACAAGGCCACAGAGGAAATGAAGATGCGCATTCTGAGCCAGCTCTACGGCATCTGGCAGCGGCTGCCCGAGTCGCAGGGCTATGCACGCAAGGTGGAGAAGGAACTTCAGGCGACACCCGAATTTGTCAGTAAGCGAGCCGGAACGGCCTTGCAGAACTTGCTCCACAACTACAGCTATTTCCGGGTGGAAACTATCGACTCGTTCTTTCAGAGTGTACTACGCAACCTTGCACGTGAACTTGAACTGACGGCCAATCTCCATGTTGGGCTCAACGACTATCAGGTGGAGGAAATGGCCGTCGACCAGCTTATCGATGAGCTCACGCCCACCGACCCTGTTCTTCAATGGCTTCTGCGCTATATCATGGAAACCATAGGCGACGATCGCTCCTGGAATGTGATTGGGCAGATAAAAGGCTTCGGGCAAACCATCTTCCGCGATTTCTACAAGCAGGAGCGCCACGAACTAGCCCGCGTCTTTGCCGATGCCGACTTCTTCGATCGCTACACCTCAAAAATAAAAGAGGTTCGCACGCATGCACGCGTTCGAATGAAAGAAATAGCCGAATCGTTCTTCACGGAACTCGAAGCCGAAGGATTCTGCATCGACGACCTCTCCTACGGCCGTTCGGGAGTTGCCAGCCTATTCATCAAGATGCGCGAAGGCTTGTTCGACGAGAGCATCGTCGGCAAGCGTGTGCTGGATTGCGTGGGACAACCTGAGCGATGGTATAAGAAGACCCACCCCCGGCGCTATGAGCTCCATCAGCTAGCCGATACGACGCTTGGCGATATCCTGCGCTACGCTCTTGAGGAGCGTCCGCTCCAATGGCGCCTCTATCAGAGTGCGGAATTGTCCATACGCCACCTCTCGCAACTTCGCCTTCTGGGAAGCATTGAGACGCGTGTAAGGCAACTTAACGAGGATGCCAACCGGTTCCTTCTGAGCGACACTCAGCAGCTACTGCACGAACTCATCGAAGGTAGCGACTCACCCTTCATCTTCGAGAAGATTGGCACCCAGCTGGAGCACATTATGATTGATGAGTTTCAGGACACGTCGACAGTTCAATGGCAAAACTTCAAAGTGTTGCTCGAGGAAACCATGAGCCACGATGACACGAAGAACCTCATCGTCGGCGACGTCAAGCAGAGCATTTACCGATGGCGCTCTGGCGATTGGCGGTTGCTGGCCAACATCGATGGTGAGTTTGCCAATTCTGACGAGCGACTTGCTGTCATCCCGCTAAATTACAACTACCGCTCTGCCCGCCGCGTGGTTGAGTTTAACAATGCCTTCTTTACCAAAGCCGCCGTGGAGGAAGCCGTCAATGCCTACGAGGACGTCGTTCAGTTGGTGCCGGAAGATAAGCCCGACGATGGATGGGTCAACATCACGCTCTTGCCTTCAGCAGACTATCAGACCGTCACCCTCAGACGGCTGGTCGATGATATTGCGTCGTTGATGGCCGAGGGGACGGCTGCCTCTGATGTTGCCATTCTCGTACGCACTAATAGCTATATTCCCATCATAGCCAACTATTTCGCCGAACAGATGCCCGACGTGCCCGTTGTCAGTGATGAAGCCTTCCGGCTTGATGCTTCACCAGCCGTCATCACCATCATCCAAGCCCTACGCTATCTGACTCGTCCAGATGATGCTATTGCTTGCGCCTATCTTTGCAAGATGGCTACGGGAGAGCTCGACGGTCCTTTGCCCGAGGGGTTTACGTCTGACTTGCTCCACTTGCCTCTCTACGAACTGACAGAACGGCTGTTTCAGCTTTTCCGACTTGACATGATGGAAGGACAGAGCGCCTATCTCTGCGCCTTCTATGACCAGATAGCCACCTTCGTCAACGATTCTACGACCGATGTCAGTAGTTTCCTCCGCGAGTGGGAAGAGACTATCTGCTCGAAAACGATCCAAAGTCCAGCTATCAACGGCATACGCATCATCTCTATTCACAAGTCTAAAGGTCTTGAGTTTCCGCATGTTTTCATCCCCTTCTGCGACTGGCGTATGGAGCACTCGGATGTGCTCTGGTGCAAGCCTCGTGAGGCACCCTTCAACGAGCTCCCCATCGTGCCTGTCGACTATTCCCAAAAGGGGATGAAAGGCACTATCTATGAAGCCGACTACGACGAGGAGCACGCGCAGATGGTGGTCGACAATCTCAACTTGCTTTATGTGGCCTTCACCCGGGCCTCGCGTTCGCTCAGCGTCTACGGCAAGCGAGGCGGACGTTCCACACGCTCGGCCCTGCTCGAGATTGTACTTCCGCAGGTGGCTGCCTCTCTTGACGGCATCATCACGTGTGAAACCGATGAGGCCGCTCCGTTTACGTTCGAGTATGGCCAACGTTTTCCGAGTGAAGCGCCTTCCGAGAATGCCCGGTGTCAAATGAGCAGCAATCCCTTCCTCGCTCCATCAACACCACGCGAGGTGACAATTCATACTTATGCTCAGAAGGTTGAGTTCAAGCAAAGCAACAAGAGTCGTGACTTTGCGTCATCCGATGATGACGATGATCAGGCTCAACAGCAGAACTATATCCAGTTGGGTAGCGTGCTTCATGAAGTGTTTTCAACGATTGAGACAACAGCCGACATTGAGCGCGCCCTTCGGCAGTTGGAGCTCGAGGGTATCATCTACGATGCTGACATCACTCGTCCGCGCATCGAGAACATGATTCGCAAGCGCCTCGCCGACGAAAGGGTGGCCGTTTGGTTCAGCCCCAGGTGGACACTCTACAACGAATGTACCATCCTCAACGTCGACTCTGCAAGCGGTCGTGTCTATGAGCGACGCCCCGACCGCGTTATGACTGACGGTCATGAAACAGTCGTTGTTGACTTCAAGTTTGGGCGTGAACGTGACGAATATCACGCCCAGGTGCGCGAATATATGTCGCTGCTCAACGATATGTCCTTCCCTTGCGTCAGAGGCTTCCTCTGGTTCGTCTATTCAAACCAAATCATCGAAGTGAAATGAAGACTTTCTTAGAATATGTAGCCGAGGACGTCCTCAGCAAGTATGGCAACAGTCTTTCCCGTGTAGCCGTCGTATTCCCCAACAAGCGTGCATCGCTCTTCATGAACGACCATTTGGCACGTCTGGCAGGCAAACCGACGTGGAGCCCTTCCTATGTCACCATCAGTGACCTTTTCCGTCAACATTCAGATCTTGTCGTTGCCGACCCCATCAAGCTCGTCAGCGACTTGCACAAGAGTTTCACCAGCATCACCGGCATCGATGAGACTCTTGATCACTTCTATGGTTGGGGGCAGGTGTTGTTGGCTGATTTCGATGATATCGATAAGAATATGGCCGATGCCGACAAAGTGTTTGCCAACCTCCGTGATCTTCATGAACTCGACGATGTCAGCTATTTGACTGAGGAGCAGAAAGGGGCCATCAGACGTTTCTTCAGCAACTTCTCAGCCGACCATAATTCGGTGCTCAAGGAGCGATTTCTGAAACTTTGGTCGAATATGGGAGCCATCTATCACGACTTCAATAGCCGTCTGCATAGTCAGCAATTAGCCTACGAAGGGGCTCTTTATCGCGAGGTGGCCCAAAAGGAAGACATCTATTTCCAGTATGACGTTTATCTGTTCGTCGGATTCAATCTTCTCCAACGCGTCGAGCAGCGTCTCTTTACGACCCTACGTCGTCAGGGGAAGGCTCATTTCTATTGGGATTTCGACCACTATTACATGAAGTCCAACGAAGCTGGTCACTATATCAGCCAATATCTTGCAGACTTCCCCAATGAACTTGACACGACCGACAACAATATCTACGGGCGTTTCTCAGACCAGAAGCAGATCACCTTCATCTCAGCCCCTACGGAGAGCATACAGGCTCGCTATTCGAGCACTTGGCTCCAGCAGGGCAATCGTATTGCAGACGGCCGACAAACAGCTATCGTGATGTGCAACGAGAATCTTCTGCAAACACTCATCCATTGTCTTCCCGACGAGGTCAGCCAGGTGAATGTCACAACGGGGTATCCTCTGGCTCAGTCGCCTGTTGCCGCTCTTATATCATATCTGATAGAACTCCGCACCAGCGGCTACGATCATCGGCACCAGCGTTTCCGTCTCCGCCAAGTCAATGCTGTTCTCCGTCATAGCTATACAGCCTATCTTTCCGACGAGATTGCAGCGATGATCAGGGAACTTAACGATCAGAAGGTCTACTACCCCAACCTTGAACGCCTCCAACGCGATGAAGCCACCATGTTGTTGTTCCGCCCTATCAATGATCTTTTCTTCAACTCAGAGTTGCTTCACTGGATTTGTGATGTGCTCCAGTTGATAGCCCGTCGCGCCACAACATCCGATCCGCTGTTCCAGGAGACCGTGTTTCGGGCCTATACGTTGCTCAACCGCTTGCGAACTCTGATAGACTCGGGCGAACTGAACGTAGACATCATTACCCTCCAGCGACTCATCAGACAGTTGGTCGATAGCACTTCCATCCCCTTCCACGGGGAACCTGCCGAAGGACTTCAGATGATGGGTGTGCTCGAGACGCGCAACATAGACTTTCGTCACGTGTTGCTGCTCTCATGCAACGAGGGCTACATGCCAAAGGGGGTCAACGACACTTCGTTCATTCCCTATTCCATCCGCAAAGCTCACGGGTTGACGACCATCGACCATAAGGTGGCCATCTACAGTTATTATTTCCACCGGCTGCTCCAACGTGCCGACGATGTTACAATAGTCTACAACAATGCCACTACTGACGGTCAACGCAGCGAGATGAGCCGCTTTCTGCTTCAGCTGATGGTGGAAAGCCCTCATCAGGTGGAGTTTGAGACGCTGCAAGCATCCCAAGCATATCATCCATTCAATCCGCCTGTCATTGAGAAGACGCCCGATGTCATGAAGGTGTTGCTCGACCGCTTCTCCCGTGAGGCGCATCCCGACTCAAGGCGCCCTCTGCTCACACCGACTGCTATTAACTACTATCAGCGTTGTCCCCTACGTTTCTATTACATCTACGCAAAGAACCTACGTGAACCTGACACCAATGAGGAGGACGAAATTGACAACCGCATCTTTGGCAACATCTTCCACGAAGCATCGCGCTTCATCTATCGGAAACTGATGGAGAAGAGCCACAGAATTCTCGCTGCCGACATTGAAGCCTTGCTCAAGACGAAAGTCGACATTGAACGGGCGGTTGACGAGGCGTTTCGAACGGAACTCTTTCAGATTCGTGACCCGAAGGCACATTTCCGGATGGAACTCAATGGCCTTCAGATCATTAACCGCGAAGTCATTATCCATTACCTCCGTAGGCTATTGGACATTGACCGCCGACTGGCGCCTTTCGAAATCCTCGACCTTGAGGGCGAGGTGGTCAGTCATTTGTCGACTCCCCATATGAGCACAACTATCGGTGGACGTATCGACAGACTCGATAAGGTGAATGATGGGACAGGTGAACGCATTCGGGTGATTGACTATAAGACCGGTAGTGGTCGAGTGACGCCGTTGGCCGACGTTGAATCTATCTTCCTTCAGGATAATATCGCTAAGCACAGCGACTACTACCTGCAGACGTTCCTCTATGCTTCGATTGTGCGCGATGAGCATCCTGCAACGCCGGTTGTTCCGGCTTTGCTCTTCATTCAGCATGCACAGGGAAACGACTACGACCCCACGCTGGCTTTCGGGAAGACGCCCATCAGCGATATAGCTGAGCATCAGGTTCTCTTTAACGAAAAACTACGCCAGACAATCGATGTGATATTCGATCCTGACGTAGCATTCACACCTACGGCTGACCGCAATCGGTGCCGCACGTGCCCTTATTTCAATCTCTGCAATTAGGGCGTCACCCTAATCCAGTCAGCCTCCACCCAGCCGCGGTCGTTCTTCGTTGAGGCATCAGCCGCCACGAAGCCGAACTTGGCACCTATCCATTTGCCCTCGCGCATCTTGAAGGCTTCGCCGCAAGGTGTGAACTTCTTGCCGTTCTGGCTGTAGGCAAAGTTGAGCATGCTGTCGTCAACGCTGAGTTGCAGCCAGATGTCTTCGTGCTTGGCAGGTTTATAGTCAATCTTGTCCTCGACCGTCGGTTTTAGCGTAGCAATGTGCTTCTCGGTGTGCTTCTTGCCCTTGTCGGCTTGATGGCAGGTCAGCTGGAGCAATTGGAACTCACCACCAACACGCTTCACCACCAGTGCCGAATAGTCAAGCCCCATCATGATGAGGCCGCCCATCTGTCCGTCGGCTTTTGCCGTCATGCGGATCTTCGTCGTAGCCGTAAACTTGTCAGCAGGCGTCTTCTGGAGCAGCATGTTGGGAATGTTCCATAAAGTTTCTCCAACCTCTTCAGACTGATGCGTGTAGATGCGCATCGTCCCGAAGGCCGTCGGCATTCCGAATGTTTCGTGATAGTTTGCGTGCCATTGCCACTGAAGTCCGAGTGTAGGTGAATTGAACTCGTCGCTCTCGACAGGATTCACTATCACATTAGAGGCTGATTGTGGCTTCTTGTAGGTGAGAACTGGTTCCCCCTTCTTACCCATAACCGGCCAGCCAGTGCTCCAGTCTACGGGTTGCAGGTGAACCACGCGGCCGTATGCCTCCTTATCCTGGAAATGCAGGAACCAGTCTTCGCCATATTTCGTGTGTACCCAACCTCCCTGATGAGGGCCGTTGACGCTTGACTTCCCTTGTGCCAATACAATTATGTGTTCGTATGGGCCATAGGGCGAACGGCTACGCATAGCCAGTTGGAATCCTGTTGGCACGCCGCCTGCAGGGCACATAATCCAATACCATCCGTCGCGTTTATAGAATTTCGGCCCCTCGCAGGTGCGGTTCTCATTGCCGTTTCCGTCGAACACGATAACGGGCTTACCGATAGCATGCGTGCCGTCGGCTGACAATTCGCGCACAGCCAGAACTGAGGCAAACTTGGCCCGCGAGTTGGCATAGGCATTTACCAGATAGCAGCGTCCGTCGTCGTCCCACAGAGGAGTCGTGTCGATGAGTCCTTTTCCGGGAATCACGCAAATGGGCTTCTCCCACATGCCAACCGGATCTTTCGTCTTGGTCATCATCACGCCGTAGTCGGGATCGCCCCAAAAGATATAGTATTCGCCCTCGTGATAGCGTATGCTTGGAGCCCACACGCCCATTCCGTGAGCAGGCGCATCGAACACCTCCTTCGGTTCAAGTTCGTTGAGCGCATAGTTGATAATCTCCCAGTTGACCAGATCCTTTGAGTGAAGAATCGGGAGTCCGGGTATACATTGGAAGGAGGATGCTGTCAGGTAGTAGTCCTCGCCACTGGCGCCCACACAGATGTCCGGATCGGAATAGTCGGCATTAATGACGGGGTTCGTGTAGGTACCGTCGCCGTTGTCGGGCGACCACACCTGCGACCTGTACTGGGCGCTCATACCGATCGGCAAGGCGGCTGCCGTGAGTATGACGGTCCGAAGTAGTTTGTTCATAATCGTTGTATTTTTAGTTTGTAGTTTCCGTCTTGAATGTCTATACGCATCACGCGTACCACGTCGTCGTCCTCAGTGGGATTAACCATCCGTCCGAGCGCTAAGGCCACATGCCCCATCGTTCGGCGGAAGTTGATTTCCACGCAGGGGTGAAGCGTGAAGCCGTCGGCATCGGCACCCTTCACAATCATCATGTCGACCCCCATCGGACCTGCGTAACGTCCTTGAATAATGCCTCCAAGATGCTGGCAGAGCAGCGACTGGATGCAGTCGATGAGGTCGGTCGGCAGATAGTTGCTCAGCTCGTCACGTTTCTTCTCTTCTGTGGCAAGCATGTTTCCCGTGTAGGCTCCGCAGGTCGTGTGAAAAAGCGAAAGTCCAAGATAGGACACGCTGCCTCGCTCGTCACAACAGAATTCCATCCCGAAGTCCTTTACCTTATTATAATAAGGTTCGGCCATCACGCTGCCCTGCGTTCGGAGCACATTGCGAAGCCAACCGCTCTGGGTCGAGTCCGACGTTGGATGAACGGGTGTGTCAATGAACCGCACACCCCGTCCGCTGGAGCTCCAGGGGGCCTTCAGCACCAGCCGACCATAGTGTCGGTGCAGCGTCGTCACCTCCTCAAACGAAGTGCAGTAGTAAGCTTCGCCGACGGTTCCCTCGATTCTGAGTTTTGGCAGTATTTCCGCTGCCGTTGAACGGTGCGATAGTCGTCGCATGTCGGCCAGCTGAAAATCGGATGGCAGCACGCCCTCGATGCTTTTCCGCTTGTGCAATAGCTGGGCTCGAACGGCTGCATCCCATCCCCAGGGTTCCACTTGCCGGGTGCTGACCGACGGCTTCGTCACCCATCGGGCGTGAGCGGTCAGAGGCAGTCCCGACAGTCGGGCCACATTGCGCATCAGCTGGTTGAATCCGTTCTCAGCCGTTTCTGCATTGTCGACGAGCACTTCGTCGTCGGCTTTAGCCCACAAAGCAGGCAGATAGCCGAGATCGTGGCGCAACTGGCGCCCTGCATGTGGCGCAGTGAAGTTAGCCTTGCCTGCCGCCAACGCAATATCATGTTCAGGATTAAATATATGCAGCGTCATCAAATTTTTGTTTGCAAAGGTACGAAAAGTTGGGCGCAAAACAAAAGAATAGCAGAAAAAACTTGGAATAATGACAATAAATTATTACCTTTGCAGTCAGAAATAATTACCTATACATTCATTTTTAATTAAAGAAGTATGACTATTCCCTTTGCCTTCTGGCTTGTGCCCATTGCCTCGATAGTGGCTTTGTGCATGGCTTGGTACTTCTTCCGTCAGATGATAAAAGCTGACGAAGGAACGCCTCGCATGAGAGAGATTGCAGGTCATGTGCGTCGCGGTGCCATGGCCTACCTGAAACAGCAGTACCGCGTGGTGACGATTGTCTTCGTGGTGCTCGCCGTCGTGTTCGCCTTCATGGCTTATGTCCTGAAGGTTCAGAACCCCTGGGTGCCGTTCGCATTCCTGACGGGCGGATTCTTCAGCGGACTGGCCGGTTTCTTCGGCATGAAAACCGCCACCTACGCCTCGGCCCGCACGGCCAATGCTGCCCGCCAGAGCCTTGACGGCGGTCTGAAGATTGCGTTCCGTTCGGGCGCCGTGATGGGCCTCACCGTTGTTGGCCTCGGCCTTTTAGACATTGCCATCTGGTTCCTCATTCTCAGCCAGTTCTATCATGGCGACAAGATGGCCCTGATCACTATCACAACGACGATGCTGACCTTCGGTATGGGTGCTTCGACGCAAGCTCTGTTCGCCCGTGTCGGTGGCGGTATCTACACGAAGGCTGCCGACGTAGGCGCTGATATTGTAGGCAAGGTGGAAGCAGATATCCCCGAAGACGATCCCCGCAACCCAGCTACGATTGCAGACAACGTAGGCGACAACGTTGGCGACGTTGCCGGTATGGGTGCCGACCTCTATGAGTCGTATTGCGGTTCGATTCTATCGACCGCAGCCCTGGGTGCTACGGCCTTTGCCCTGAACGGCGACATGCAGATGCGCGCCGTTGTGGCTCCGATGCTTATCGCCGCTGTTGGCGTGTTCCTGAGTATTTTCGGCATCTATCTGGTTCGTACGAAGGAGGGAGCCACGATGAAGAACCTGCTCCACTCACTCTCCGTCGGCACGAATGTGTCGGCTGTGCTCATCGCCGTGGCAACTTTCGCCATTCTCTATCTACTCGGTATCGAGAACTGGCTGGGACTTTCGTTCTCGGTCATCACCGGTCTGGCTGCCGGTGTGATTATCGGACAGGCAACAGAATACTACACATCGCATTCCTATAAGCCGACGCAAAAGATTTCAGAAGCCGGTCTGACGGGTTCGGCTACGGTCATCATCAAGGGTATAGGCACCGGTATGATCTCAACGTGCATCCCCGTCGTCACCATCGGTGTGGCTATTCTGCTCAGCTATCTTTGCGCCAACGGTTTCAACATGGAGATGTCGTCGGAAGCCCTTTCGCACGGTCTTTATGGCATTGGTATTGCCGCTGTAGGTATGCTCTCCACGCTTGGCATCACGCTGGCCACCGATGCCTACGGTCCTATTGCCGATAATGCAGGTGGTAATGCCGAGATGAGCGAACTTGGCGAGGAAGTGCGCCACCGCACAGATGCGCTTGATGCTCTGGGCAACACAACCGCTGCAACAGGTAAGGGTTTTGCCATCGGCTCAGCTGCTCTGACGGCTTTGGCTCTGTTGGCTTCCTATATAGAAGAGGTGAAGATAGCTATGGAGCGTGCAGGCACGACGCTGACCAACCTTAAGGGCGACGTCATAGCCGCAGCCGACGCCACTATCCCTGACTTCATGAACTACTTCCAGGTGAACCTGATGAATCCTCGCGTGCTCGTGGGTGCTTTCATCGGTGGTATGGCCGCCTTCCTGTTCTGCGGCTTGACGATGGAGGCTGTGGGCCGCGCTGCCCAGAAGATGGTTGAGGAAGTGCGCCGTCAGTTCCGTGAAATCAAGGGTATCCTTGAGGGCAAGGCAACGCCCGACTACGGTTCATGTGTGGAAATCTCGACGCGTGCTGCTCAGCACGAGATGATCTTCCCGTCGCTTCTGGCCATTGCCATTCCCATCGTGGTTGGCCTTGTTCTCGGTGTAGCAGGTGTGTTAGGCCTGCTTGTTGGCGGTCTGACGTGTGGCTTCACGCTGGCAGTCTTCATGGCCAATGCCGGCGGCGCCTGGGATAATGCCAAGAAGATGGTCGAGGAAGGCAACTTCGGCGGCAAGGGCTCATTTGCTCATAAGGCCACTATCGTCGGCGACACGGTTGGTGATCCCTTCAAGGACACCAGCGGCCCCTCGCTCAACATCCTCATCAAGCTCATGTCGATGGTGTCAATCGTGATGGCCGGTCTTACTGTTGCATTTGCATAATTTAGGCTTCTAAATAGTAAAGCGGTACTTTTCTCTGGAGAGAAGTACCGCTTTACTTATGCCAAAGGGCCGCATTGCTTTATTCAAAGTGCCACTTTACTGTCATTAAAGTGCCACTTTGATAACTTATCCCTTTATGTCATTCATCAGGCGCATCAGCGTTTCTTTGGCGTCGCCGAGTTCCAGATAGACGCCTTTCTCGCGGCTGTAGATGGGGTTTTCCACACCTGCATAACCGGGCTTCAGGTCGAAATTGCAGACGACCACCTCAGGAGCCTTGTCAACATTCAGCACCGGCATACCGTAGATGGGCGTCCCGACGGCGTTGCGGGCAGCGGGGTTCAGCACGTCGTTGGCGCCGATGACAACGACTGCATCGGTCTTGGCGAAATCATCGTTGATGGCTTCCATCTCATAAAGCTTCTCATAGTCGACGTCGGCCTCGGCCAGTAGCACATTCATGTGGCCAGGCATACGACCGGCAACAGGATGGATGGCAAAACGCACGCGGGCGCCGCGACTTTCCAGGAGATCGGCCAACTGGCGCACTTGATGTTGAGCTTGAGCAAGGGCCATACCGTAGCCGGGCACGATGATGACGTCCTTGGCGTTGGCCAGCACGGAGGCAGCCGAAGACGAAGGGGGGGCCGCCTCTAATTGCTTATCCAACACCTTAACCCTCTCTTCGAGGTTCTTCACAATGGCTTCCAGTTCTTGTATTCTTTTTTCTAAGTCCATAACACGTATAATTAATGCTTCGTTTTCATTGGTTTTGTCTATCGTAGCCCCCTCGGGGGCTGCGCTCGAGCTATGCTCGCTTGCTACCGAAGGGGCGCAAGAGGGAGGGACCACTACTGGCTTCTTCGTGCTACCCAGCAGGATGCTCATGAGGGAGCGGTTCATGGCGCGGCACATAATCTGTGTGAGCAGCAGGCCCGAGGCACCGACGATGCCGCCGACGGCCACGAGGAACACGTCGCTGATGGCCATGCCGGCAATCGAACCGGCCACGCCGGAAAGCGAGTTGAGCAGCGAAATGGTGATGGGCATGTCGGCACCGCCCACGCGGACACTGAAATAGAGCCCGAAGAACGAGGCGGAGACGAGCGTGCCTAAGACGCTGAGCCCCATCACCTGTGCGGGTGCCCAGATGCCGGTGAGGACGAAGGCCACGGTGAGCAGCAGGAACAGCACCGACACGAACGAGTGCATCGGCCACAGGAGTGGCTGCTGGGGCAGCACACGGTGCAGCTTGCCAGCGGCGACGAGGCTTCCCACCAGCGTAATCATGCCCACGGCGACGGCCATCAAGCCCGTAAAATGCACGAACGGCCAATAGCCACCAGCCTCAATTTCAACGATTTGTGTATCAGTAAAGCCGATACCCATAGCCGACAGACAGCCGACGAGTGCCGAGGCACCGCCACCGAGTCCGTTAAAGAGGGCGACGGTCTGCGGCATCTGAATCATCTGCACGCGGCGGGCCATCTGGTTGCCGATGAATGCGCCGATGATGAGCGCCACATAGACCGTGACGACCGAGACGACGCCCGTGAAGCAGAGCGTAGCCACCACGCCGACGAGCATGGCGAGCGCCGAGAGCAGGTTGCCGCGCACGGCGGTCTGCACCTTGCTCATCATCGAGATGCCCGCCAGCACGCACACGGCCAGCACGACACTTAGTATGATCTGGAATGTAGCCATAGTGCCCTTACCCTTTCTTCTTCTTGTTGAACATCATCAGCATGCGGTGCGTCACACCGAACCCTCCAAACACATTGATGGCGGCCAGGACAATCGCCAAGCCGCCAGCCAGCTGAGCCACAAAGCCGGAGCCCGCCAGATAGGCGATGCCCGTAGCCGAGATGGCTCCCACTATCGTCACCCCCGAGAGGGCGTTCATGCCCGACATCAGGGGGGTGTGCAACAGGCTGGGTACGTTACGGATAATAACGTAGCCCAGCACTGTGCAGACGATAAATACTATGATTAGCACTACAGGGTTAATCATAAAAAAAAGTCTAAAGTCTAAAGTCGAACCTCTAAAGTCCCATAGCCTCGCGGGCGCCCTGATGAACCAGCTCACCGTCGAAGCAGACGAGCGACTTCTGAACGATTTCATCGTCGCGGTCAAGCACGAAGTGACCGTCCTTGACGAGGAACTTCACGAGGTTATACATGTTGTTGGAGAACATCCACGTCGAGCTGGTCGGCAGCAGACCGGGAATGTTCTTCACGCCCATCAGCGTGACGCCATACTTCTTCTCGATGCCGCCCTTCGGGGTGAGCTCGCAGTTGCCGCCCTGGTCAATCGAGATGTCGACGATGACGGCACCCTTCTTCATGCCCTTCACCATTTCCTCGGTGATGATAATGGGGGCCACCTTGCCCGGAATCAGAGCCGAGCAGAAAACGATGTCCATCTCCTGAATCGTCTCGCGAAGAGCCTCCTGCTCACGGATGAGCACATCGGCCGGCAGACGCTTGGCATAGCCGCCCTCAGCAATGGCAAGTTCGGGGGGCACGGTGGTGTCGACGGTCTTGGCGCCCAGCGAACCGGCGTTCTCGACAGCCATCGGACGGATGTCGGCAGCGTAAGTGATGGCTCCGAGGCGCTTGGCCGTGGCCAAGGCCTGCAAGCCGGCCACGCCGACGCCGATGACCATCACCTTGGCGGGCTTGATCTGGCCCACGGCGGTGAACATCTGCGGCACGAACGTGGTCATCATGTTGGCGGCCATGAGGATGCCCTTATAGCCGGCACAGGTCGACATCGACGTCAGGGCGTCCATGTTCTGGGCACGCGAGATGCGGGGAATGCCGTCGAGCGTGACAGCCGTGACGCCCTTGGCGGTCAGCCGCTTCACCATCTCGTGATTCACGGGCGATGCGGGGTGGATAAAGGTGATGAGCACCTGTCCGCGGTGCATCATGTCGACCTCGTGCTTGCCCTTGGCCTCGTTCATCAGGGGCTCCTTCACCTTCAGGATCATCTCGGCGCGGTCGTAGATCTCCTGCGGGTCGCTGACCATCCGGGCACCGGCCTTGACGTAGTCCTCATCGTGATAGAGGGCGCCGTCGCCGGCGTGCTGCTCCACGAGCACCTCAAAACCATCAGCCACAAACTTGCCCACGGTCTCGGGCGTGCATGCTACACGAGCTTCGTCGTGCATAATTTCTTTGGGAATTCCAATAATCATGTTTTCAGTAGTTATAATTTAAGTTAGGTTATAGATTGTAATTCTGAGCACAAAAATACATAAATTATGCGTTCGACGTATCACCTGCCGCGATAATTTACAAATATTTAACGCTCACACGCCGCCACGCCATGCCTTTTATTCGTAAGTTTGCGCTTTCAGCGCGAAGTTACGATGCACTCGAAAATGAAAAGAAAAACAAGTTTTCCTTTTGCATTTCTCTCGTTTTTTCGTAACTTTGCACCGCCTATAATGATATGAGACCATTTATTCTATTTAATAAAAGGTACGTGTGAGGGCTACGAGGACGAATGGAAAAGAAGCAAGTAGCCGTTCTCGGCATGATGTGCGCCAGCTGCGCCGCCAACGTGGAGCGCAGGCTGGGCAGCGTCGACGGCGTAGCCTCGGCGGCTGTCAACCTGCCCACACGCACGGTCATGGTGGAATACGAGCCGCAACGGGTGACGCTCCGCCAGATGAAGGAATCGCTGGCGGGCATCGGCTACGACATGGTCATCGAGGACGACCGCAATGTGGCGCTTCTCGAGCGTCAAAGTTACCGTTCGACCCTCTTAAAGTGCTGCTTCTCCTGGTGCTTTGCGCTGCTTTGCATGAGCATCTCCATGCGATGGATCCTGACCGACCTCTCCGACGACTATCGCCGACAGACCTGTCTCATCATCGCCCTGCTCAACCTCGTCTATTGCGGCCGTCCGTTCTACGTCAACGCATGGCGACAGCTCACCCACCGTTCGGCCAACATGGACACGCTGGTGGCACTCTCCACGCTGGTTTCCTTTATCTTCAGCACCTTCAACACGTTCTGGGGTGACAGCTTCTGGCCGCAGTATGGCATCGAGAACCACACCTACTTCGACGCTTCGGTGATGATCATCACCTTTGTGCTCACCGGTCGTCTGCTCGAGGAGCGCGCCAAACATTCCACCGCTTCGGCCATCCGTGCGCTGATGGGCCTGCAACCGAAGACCGCCCACCTCGTAAGAAGTGAGAAGTCCGAAGTGAGAAGTGAGAAGTCCGAAGCGAGAAGTGAGAAGTATAGTCAGGCTGAAACCCTCGACATCCCCATCTCTGCCGTCCAACAAGGCGACGAGCTGGAAGTGCGCCTGGGCGAGAAGATACCCGTCGACGGCATCGCCACGTCAGGAGAAGCCCTCATCGACGAGTCGGCCATGACGGGCGAAGCCGAGCCGGTCCGCAAGCAGGCGGGCTATCGCCTCTTGGCGGGCACCATCGTGCGGGAGGGTACGCTCCGCATCAAGGCCGAGGCCGTCGGACAGACCACCGTCCTGGCCAACATGATCCGCATGGTGCAGGAGGCCCAGGGATCCAAGGCACCCGTGCAGCACGTGGTCGACCGCATCGCGCTCGTCTTCGTGCCCACCGTCATCGCCCTGTCGCTGCTCACCTTCGCGCTCTGGCTGACCATCGGCGGCACAAGCCATCTGCCGCAGGCCATCCTCTCCGCCGTGTCGGTGCTGGTCATTGCCTGTCCCTGCGCCATGGGCTTAGCCACGCCCACGGCCCTCATGGTGGGCATCGGCAAGGCCGCCAAGAAGCAGATCCTCGTCAAGGACGCCACCGCCTTGGAGCTCCTCCGCCGCGTTGACGCCATGGTTTTCGACAAGACAGGCACCATCACAGCCACCGTGCCCTCAGGTTCTCCTGATGGTGGCACCATCACAGCCACCGTGCCCTCAGGTTCTCCTGAGGGCGAAATCCTCAAGCCCCATGCCCGCGAGGCCTTCACCGCCCTGAAGGCTCAGGGCATCGACCTCTACATGATGAGCGGCGACAAGGAGGAGCGCGTCAGCCACTGGGCCCGCGAGGCGGGCATCACCAACTACCAGAGTCAGGCCTTGCCCCAAGACAAGGACAACCTGGTGCGACGGCTGCAACAGGAGGGCCACGTGGTGGCCATGGTGGGCGACGGCATCAACGACTCGCAGGCGCTGGCCACGGCCGACGTCAGCATCGCCATGGGGCGCGGCACCGACGTGGCCATGGACGTGGCGCAGGTGACGCTGATGAGCATGGACCTGCGCCGACTATCGGATGCCATCGCGCTATCCCGCCAGACCGTCGGCATGATCCATCAGAACCTCTTCTGGGCCTTTATCTATAACCTGGTTTGCATCCCGCTGGCCGCAGGACTGCCCTACCTCTTAGGCTATCACTGGCAGATCACGCCCGTCTGGGCCTCGGCCCTGATGGCTATGTCGAGCGTCAGCGTGGTGCTCAACAGCCTCCGACTGAAAATTACGAACTAAACTTAATGATATGATGAAAAGAACAAGACTAACAATGCTGCTCGCGTGCATGTCGGCCCTCACTACGGCCCTGCACGCCCAGGACTACTATGACCTGACGTCCCACTATCTGAAGAACTCACAGTTTGACGCCAAGGTCGACTTCGGCGTGCAGGCAACCGGCAACCAACAGAAGCTCTACAACGACCTGGCAGAGTGGAAGAAGGACAACAGCACCACGGCCTCGCTGATTGTCGCTGCCACGTTCAGCTACGGCACGGCGGCCACGTTCTACAACATGAGTATACCCGAGGCTGGCCCCGACGGATCGGCCGACGGCGCTTGTCTGGCCATTGCATCGGCATGGAACAAGGCGGTGCCCTACACCCAGTCCGTCTACCTGCCGGCGGGCCATTACCTGCTTATTGCCGTGAGCCGCAACTGCAACCCTGACGTTCAGACGGGCACGAGCCTGTTGGCATGGCTTCCGACATCGCCGACGGAGGACACCCCCGAGGTGCTCTCAGCCATGACCGATTTCGGACAGGGCGAATGGATGGCCGACACCTTGGAGTTTGAACTCGCCGCCCCCACGAAGGGACAGATCCGCATCGGCTTCAAGGCCGGCTCGGGCATGCAGGCAAAGCAGGCTGCACCAGCCTTCGACCATGTACAGCTGCTGCGCACCACCCCCTACAGCGACGAGAACGACGTGACGGGCGACCTGCCCACGGTGAAGACCGACAAGCGCTTCGCCCGCGGTGCCACCATGGCCTTCGGGCGCATGTCAGCCACCATCACCGACGGCACCATCACCGAGCGCGGCTTCTGCTGGAGCGAGCAGCCTGAGCCCACCGTCGATGATGCCTCGACGACGGAGCACCTGACCAACAATGGCAACATCTACTGGCTGCACGACCTCAAGCCCGCCACGAAATACTACATGCGCGCCTACGCCAAGACCCAGGGCCACCGCGTGGGCTACGGCGACGTCATCAAGTTCTACACCATTCCCAAGGGTAACATCACCTATTGGTATAACAACGGGGGCGACGCTGATGCCAACAACCGCATTAACACCGCCGCAACGCAGGCATGCAACATCTTCAACAACCTGACAAGCATCCAGAAGCACTACAGTATCGGCTACAGTGGCGGCACACCTACGGCTGACTGCTATTACGACGACGAGCCCTGGATGAACATGGGTGCCAATGCGAGCTATCAGCGCACGGGAACCATCATGCACGAAATGCAGCACGGCCTCGGCCTTGTGCCCTATAACACGCAGTGGAACAAGAACATCCTGCGGGCGTCTCTCGACGGCAATGGCCGCGGCACTGGTCTGTGGCTCGGCGACCGCGTGTCGGCATTCCTCGACTTCTGGGACAATGCCAGCGGCTCCCACCTCAATGGCGACTATCAGCACATGTGGCCCTACGGCATCAACGGTGCATCTGAGGACAACGGCAAGCTGGAGCTCTACTATGCCAACGCACTCATCGGACAGGCTTTGGGTGAGGACGGCCTCGAACATCGCTACAACACCTTTGCTGACCCTTGCTACATTTTCAATCAGGAGGACACCATCAAGTACTACCTGAAGTGCGAGGACGAGAGCTGCGGCCTCTACTCGGCCTTCCTGCTGCCTACGGCCGACGGCAAGCTACAGTGGCGCGACATGACTGCCCTGGAGGCGCAGGCCAACGACAGCACCGCCTGGACCATCACGTTCACGCCCACGAACCAGTATTACCAGCTGCGCAACGTGGCCACCGGCCAGTACATGACCTACCTGTCGGGCATACGCACGGCTGTCCATGCCACCCCGACTACGAACGACAACTTCCACCTGATGCGCGGTCGCGTGGACGTCAGTGGCATGCGCGGCTACTGGATCATCCACCCCACGAGCAACTGGACGCCGCCTTGTCTGCAGGCCGGTGCCAACGGCACAACGCTGAGCAGCACCTTCAACATTGCCAACGCCTCGACGCAGCAGCGCTGGCTCATCATGACGGCTGAGGAGATGGGCATCTTCGAACAGGCCGCCCTGGCCCAGCTGCGCGAGCGCGCCACCGATGCCCTCAAGGACATCCGTGCCCTGGCCGACGTGCCCCACCGTGAGGACGTGGCAGGCTCTGACAATCTGTTCGCTGCCGCCCTGCAACAGTTCGATCTGACCGTCAACCAGGCCACGACGACGACCGAACTGACCGGCCTCATCGACCAGGCCCGCCAGGCCGCCATGGACTTCCTCGCCGGTGTCACGCCGACCGACCTCGGCAAACCGTTCGACCTGAGCTTCACCGTGGCCGACCGCGGCATGGACGCCACCGACGGCTGGCAGGGCACGTCGCCCGCACTGAGCTATTCGTGCGCGGAATTCTATCAGACCACGTTTAACTTCAACCAGACCATCAGCCATCTGCCCGCAGGCACTTACCAGATGCGCGTGCAGGGCTTCCAGCGCCCGGGCTCGTCGACGAATGCCTACAACGACTACGCCGCCGGCAAGAACAACGTTTCGGCCTACGCCTACGCCGGAGCCACGAGCAATCTCATGGCCCACATCGCCAGCGACGCCCAGCAGCGCAGCATCGGCGGTGCCGAGTCGCAGGTGGGCAACGGCCTCTACATGCCCAACAACATGCAGGCGGCCAGTCTCTACTTCGCCCGCGGACTCTATGAGAACAGCGTGACCACCCGTCTTGACGAACCCGACGGACAGCTGAAGATTGGCCTGCGCTCCTCGTCGATGCCCGACTATTACTGGTGCATCTTCGACAACGTCCGCCTCTACTACTACGGCCAGGCCACGGTCGACGACGTGCAGGGCGTGAGCACTGTCATGGCCGTTGATGCCCAGACGCCTGTCTACTACGACCTGCAGGGCCGCCGTGTGGAGCACCCCATGAGCGGCATCTACGTTTCGGGTGGCCGAAAGGTTGTCATTTCTTAAAATGCGGAGGCACTTTGACCTACTCAAAGGGGGCGTGTCAAAAGCTAATTTTTAACGCTTTGCGCCTTACAAAAACAAGAAAAAGCCTTCATGACGCGGGCATCCTCCTGCGGGTCGGTGAACACCTCGAGCAGCATCGTACGGTCTGATGCTGCGCCAACCAGGCGGCTGATGCCCGTCTGTAGCTCGTTCATATTGTGCGCCGAGAGATAGGCGACGCGGTTCTGCTGGCAGATGCCCTCGGCCGTGGTCGTGTGGCTTGCAGCCACGAGACGGTCGCGGGCGGGGCTCTGCTCGAGGCCCTTCAACTGTGTGAAGATGCCGCCGCAGCCGTTGTTGAGCAGCAGGATGCGCAGGTTGCCGCGCAGCTCCTGATTCCACAAAGCGTTCTGGTCGTAGAAGAAGCTCAGGTCGCCGATGACGCAGAAGACGTGTCCGTCAACCACCAGCGAGAAGCCGGCGGCGGTACTGAGCGAGCCCTCGATGCCATTAACGCCGCGGTTGCAGCCCACGAAGTGAGGGGCGTAGATGTTGGCCAGTCGGATGGCCGACGAGTTGGCATAGTGCACATACCAGTCGTCGTTGCACTCCGACAGCAGTCGCTCGAAGATTTTGACGGCAGCCATCGACGAGAAAGCGGGTTCGAAGGCCTCGCGAATCGCCGTCTGTTCCTGCAAGGCCGTGCGCCACAACGCCACGAAGGCCGACGAATCCGCGAGCGAGGGTTCGAAGCCGACACTGTCCTTGACGTAGGGCTTGCGGTCGACTACATCGGCCAGATTGCTGAGGATGGTCCACGCGGAACCGTCAATAACGCCCTTGACACACTTGAACGTATCGTGGATGTCGCCGTCCTCGCTCACCTCCCAGACCGATTCAATATCCCTGCGGAGGAAGTGGCGCAGGCGCTTGCTGACGATGGTATCGCCAAGATAGAGCAGGAAGTCGGGCACGTAGCGCCCCTCGTCGCCAATGCGGTGGAGCACCTCGTCGAAACCGAGGCCGCCGCAGGGATGGCCCAATGCCTCGTAGAGCACCACGCAATGGGTTTCCAGCCGTTCTATATCGGCGATATAATCATCGTCGACGTGCGGATATTGCCCGATGACAATCATCGGTCGGCGGGCGCGACAGAAGTCTTCCAACAATCCACTTCCCACAATATCGGCAAAGGTGTTGGCCGGTTCGGTGTAGCTGATGTACCGCTCGGTGGGCAGCTGCTCCACGTCGAACTGGAACAGAGGTTCCGAGATGGGCACATTGATATGCACGGGCTTGCGCAGCCGGGCGGTTATCAGAGCCTCATTGACGAGGCGGTTGCACAGCCAGCGGTCGTCGTCGGTGTGCGGTTCGGGCAGGCAGACCGACTTGCCGACGAAGGCCCCGAGTGCCCCCGGCTGGG
>FLNY01005006.1_pt1 | contig 34226 bp, 26 predicted proteins | sample 1140381 | NCBI WGS metagenome assembly FLNY01 (sample SAMEA3878172, study PRJEB12797) | bioreactor metagenome | biome: Moose rumen | place: Sweden | collected 2011-10 | reverse complement strand
GGGGGAAGGAATCAGGGACTTTCTGTACTCACGGCTTCCTCTTGTTCTATCGTGAGGAGTACATCGCCTTTGCGAAGTTCCAGCTTCCCGTTGGGCACAATGATGCTGTGCCCGCGTTTCACCATCATCACCAGCGTTCCGGCGGGGAAGTGGAGGTCGGCCAGCCGATTGCCTTGGGCGAGGTCTTCTTCCGTAAGAGTCATCTCGGAAAGCCTCGATCCCAAATCTTCCGGCAACTCGACCCCGAACTCATTGCCTTGCTTAGGCTCGGCAGTAGCCAATCCCAGCCAACGGGCACAGGCTGTGATGGTTGTGCCTTGGATAGAGAGCGACAGCAGGGTAATCACAAAGACGACATTGAAGAGGAAGTTGGCATCCTCGATTCCGGCAATGACGGGATAGGTGGCAAAGATGATGGGCACGGCTCCGCGCAGTCCCATCCATGAGAGGAACACTTTGGCCTTGACGGGCACCCGGAAAGGAATCAGACAGAGGAACACGGCCAGCGGACGGGACACGAGCATCATGAAAAGACCGATGGCTACAGCCACCGCCAGGACATCGACCATGTCGGAAGGATCGGCCAAAAGACCGAGCGTCAGGAACATTACAATCTGGAGCAACCAGGTCACACCTTGCATGAAAGTGGTTGTCTCCCGGCGGTAGGACAACTTGTGGTTGCCTGCCACCAAACCGGCCACATAGACTGCGAGATAGCCGTTGCCCTGAAGAAGGTCCGTGAAGGTGAAGATGATGAGAATCGAGCTGAGCATCAAAACGGGATAGAGCGAGGCATTGGGCAGATTAATGTGATTGACTATCCAGACCAAGGCCAGACCGCTCAAGTAACCCAGCAGTCCTCCGACGGCCAACTGTCCCACAATCTTGGATGCCAGTTCCATGCCCGAAAAGCCGCCCTCGGACACAATCATCTCGACCAGGGCGATGGTGAGCACGTATGCCATGGGGTCGTTTGAGCCGCTCTCAAGTTCGAGCGTAGGTCGGAGGTTGTGTTTCAGTCCGATACCCTGAGATCGAAGGAGGTTGAAGACCGAAGCCGAATCGGTAGAAGAAACCGTAGCTGCAAGCAGCATCGACATGGGAAGCGTCAGGCCGATTTCGAGCTGCGTCCACTCTGAAAGATAGTAGATGAGGAGACCGGTGATGACTGTGGTGAGCATCACCCCCAACGTGGAGAGCACCAGACCCTGGGCCAACACGGGCCGTATGTCGCGGAACTTGGTGTCCATGCCGCCTGAGAAAAGGATGACCGACAACGAAAGCATGCCGATGAGCTGGGCATCGGCGTGGTTGTTGAACTCGAGTCCCAGCCCGTCGCTTCCGAACAGCATTCCCGTGAAGAGAAACAGCAACAGTGTAGGCACACCGAAACGATAGCCCCACTTACTGATGACGATGCTGACAAAAATGAGGACTGCGCCAAGGAAAAAAATGTTTTCCGGAGTGAATGTCATAAGCGTGAATTGAGTAAAGAGTCCGCCGTCCTGCCCTCAAGCAGGGCGACGGACGAAAGGGTTTCAGAATAATTGCCGGACGGCACGGGCAGCGTCACCTTCGAAGAAAAGCACTTCTGTCACGGGTTCGTAACTGAGCTTCTGATAGCGAAAGAGCTGTACGGCCAGAAAGGCACTGTCGCGAGAAACACATACCTCGGCGAGGTAATTGCCGTTGACGGTTGTGAGAGGACGATAACCGGCGATAGCCGCATCCAGATTTGCGGAAGGTGTTTCCAGAACACGCTTGAGGTGTTCGCCTTCAGCGACGGTATATTCCAGAGACAGGCCGCTGAGAACACTTCCTGTCGGCTTGTAGGTCACAACGGTGCGCAGCCCGAACAGGGTTTTGGTGATGTCTATACGAACATCATTGCAGACGGTTTTCCACATCTGCAAACTTTTGATATTTGCCATTATATGCTTTATTTTCTTTAGTTATACAATACGAATCAATACAACACAGGAAACCGTATCGCTAACAAAGAAGGCGCCTCAACGCAATGACGTAGTAAAGGCGCTGAGACGCAGCAGACGCACCGTTCCTCCCAAGGAGGAGGCACGACCGCAAAGCATATTGCAAAAGAGGGTCAGACATTGGGCGTCTGCCCCACGCCGAAGCATGCCCGGAGTTTTTGCCTCCGCAGGTGGGCAGCAGACGCGTCGGACGTGCAGAAACCACCCGACGGGAACGCTGGGCAGAGCGCAAGAAGGCTTCGACAGCGCTGACGGGCTGCTCTGCCACGCGGTTTGACCGTCCGTCGCTCTGTCGCACTTGCGTTTCGGTCTGTTGCAGGTCATTGTCGCACGGAGCGGCTGCCAGGACATCCAGAGGGGTGCCAAGGCAGAAGCTCATACATACAATGACGAACAGAAAACGAACAAGATGCGACATAATTTGCATATAATCGGACGAAAACGCGGGGCAAAGATACGAAAAAAAACTGAAACTCGGGGGCTTGGGGCATGAAAAAATGCAGAAACGGGCAAAAAAATACCCTCTCCGAGGACCGGAGAGGGTATCATAGAGAGCAAAAAAGCGTCGAGAAGGCGTTATGCGCCGGCAATCTTGCGAACCGCCTGAACGAGTCTGTCAACCTCTTCGCGGGTGTTGTAGAGGGCGAAGGTGGGACGGACGCTCATCTCGTAGCCGAGAGCACGGAGGGCGGGCTGGGCGCAGTGATGTCCGGCGCGGACGGCGATACCTTCCTTGTCGAGGAGCTGACCTGTGAGCGGGACATCCTGTCCGTCGATGACAAACGAGACGACAGAGACACGGCGTTTGGGATTGCCGATGAGGGTGACACCCGGAATGAGGTCCAGCTGCTCGCGAGCATACTCGGTGAGGTCGTGCTCATGGGCTTCGATGTTCTTGAGACCGATGCGGCTCACATAGTCGAGAGCCGCACCGAGACCTATGGCATCGGCCACATTGGGCGTGCCGGCTTCGAAACGTGCGGGAGGCACGTTGAACTTGGTTTCCTCGAAGGTGACATCCTGAATCATGTTGCCGCCGCCCTGCCAGGGGGGCAGGAGTTCGAGATACTCTTTGCGTCCATAGACCGCACCGATGCCGTTGGGGCCGTAGATCTTGTGACCCGAGAAGACAAAGAAGTCGGCATCGAGTTTCCGGACATCGACGGGAGTATGGGCGATGGACTGGGCACCGTCGATGAGCACAGGCACATGATAGCGATGGGCTATCTCGATAATGCGTTCCACATCGTTGATGGTGCCGAAGGTATTGTTGACATGTCCGACGGAGACGAACTTGGTCTGCGGGCCGATGATGCGTTCATAGTCCTCGAGAATGAGGTCGCCGTTGCGGTTGACGGGAATGGCACGAAGTCGTGCACCGCGTTCCTTGGCGACCTGCTGCCAAGGCACAATGTTGGCATGATGGTCGAGGGTGGAGACGATGACCTCGTCGCCGGGATTGAGAAACTTGCGTCCGAACGTCTGGGCCACGAGGTTGATGCCTTCGGTGGTGCCGCGAACGAAGATGATATTCTCGGCTGAAGGAGCATTGATGAAACGCGCCACTTTCTGGCGAGCCTCTTCGTACTGGTCGGTGGCACGAGCAGCCAGCGTGTGGGCTCCGCGATGGATGTTGGAGTTGTCGTGTTCATAGTAGTGCGAGATGGCATCGATGACCGCCCGGGGTTTCTGTGTAGTGGCACCGTTGTCGAGCCAAACCAGAGGATGTCCGTTGACCTGCTGACCGAGCACGGGGAAGTCGCGACGAATCCGGTCGGATGACAGCGTGTCGGTCTCCTCATAGCGGAGGGTGCGCAGCTTGTCGGCTTCGGGCAATCCGATGCCGAAGGCTGTGTCGGGCGAAGAGAGCGAGCCGGAAGCGCCGCCCGCCGAAGAACGGTCGGGTGCCGAAGCCGGAGCCTCGGCGTAACCGGGAACCGCCACATCGGGGAATCCGCTCTCTCCTTGCAGGAGCCGGAGGAATCCGTCCTCCAGTTCCTTCAAGTTGAGGACATCGACCTCATCGGGCACCACTTGACGCGAAACGGACTGCAATTCCTCGGGGCAAAAGCGCGAGGCTATCTGCCGCAACTGACCGATGTCGCTGTCGAAGTTATTTTGGATGTTATACATTTGCAGTGGGTGCTAAGCGGGGGTTACTTCTCTATTTGATTGCGATGTTGATAGTCGTGATAGTATCCGACCTCCACATTTTCGAGGACGGCAATGGCATCGTCGGTGAGGGATGCGAGGCTGAAGTACTTGGTGAGCAAATAGCTGGCTACGCCGTATTTGTCGAGACCCATAAGTCGGGCAGAGAGCGACGGAGCTATCTCGCCGGGAATGCCGGTCTGATGGAGTCCCACCACGCCCTGGTTCTTCTCACCGACGCGAACGAGAATGATTTCGGTGGTGCCTACACCGCGATTGGTGAGATACTGTCCCTTGACCTCCACCTTGTCGCTGGGAATGAGGGGAATGCCGCGCCAGGTAATCACCTTGGTGCCGAAGATGTCGAGAGTGACGGGCGGCACGCCGCGCCAAGTGCACTCACGCTCGAAAGCAGCGATGGCACGGGGATTGGCAATGAAGAACGAAGGTTCTTTCCAAACGAGCGAGATGAGTTCGTCGAGGTCATCGGGCGTAGGTGCACCGTAGCGGGCCGAGACACGGGCCGAGGGATCGGCGGCAGCGAGGAGTCCGAACTTGCGGTTGTTGATGAGTTCCCACTCCTGACGTTCCTTGAGGCTCTCGATGGAGAGACGGAGCTGCTGCTCGAGTTGGTTGAAAGGATTGTTGTAGAGGTCGCTCACACGGGTGTGGACACGAACGATGGTCTGGAGCGTGTTGAGCGAATACTCGGTGGGCTGTTCCTCGTAGTCGATATAGGTCTCGGGGATGATGTTATCCTCCTCGGCACCGCTCACGAGGTCGATATGTTTCTCGCCGTGGTCGTTGACGGTAGCACGCAGACGGAGATGTTCATCGACAGCCTGCTGGAACTGCTGACGGAACTCGGGAATTTCCTTGGTGAGCGTCTCGAGTTCTTCGCGCTGGAGCGAAAGGAAAACGGCGGGGGTGATGGTGCGTACGGATACCGAAGCGGGCTGGTCGCTGAGGAGGTCAGCCTCGCCGAAATACTCACCGGTGTTGAGCAGAGCGATACGCAATTCCTCGCCATGGATGCCGCGACGGATGACCTCAGCCTGACCGTCGGCTACGATAAAGAATTTCTGACGGCCTTCGCCTTCCTTGATGAGATAGTCGCCGAGAGCGACTTCCTCGGTCACGAAACGGCGGGCCAGACGGCTCACTACGGTCTCGTCGATGCGGGAGAAGAGGGGAATACGGCGCAGGCTCTTGGCCGAGAACGAAGGCACACCGTCGAGATAATTTATCTGGATGCGTTCGGCTTTGCGCAGCTCAACCTTGGTACGGTTCACACGATAGGTACCGCTCTCGACCTGCACCCAAGGCAGGAGTTTCAACAAAAGACGGGGGGTAATGCTGCCCATTTGGGGGGCAGTCTTGGTAGTGTTCGCCAGCTTTCTGGCGGTCTGCGTAGTTACGCTACGCTGGATGTTGTTTTCGCTCATAATGAATATATTTTATTAAAGATTGACAAAATGAATTTTTTACTTGCGGATGGTCACTCGCCAGGTGTCACCCTCTACCTGATGGACCGAGAGTACTTCGTAACCCTGTTCGGTGGCCGACTTGGGCACATTGTTGAGAGGTTCGCCCTCCTTGAGGAGAACTTCGAGGACATCTCCCTTGGGTATCTGGGCGAGTTTGATTTTGGTTTTGACAAATGTCATGGGGCAGTGTTCTGCCGTGATGTCTAATGTATGGGTTGCCATTTTTATTCTGATTTTTTGGAGCCGGCCGAGCTCGTTATTTCGTTATCTCGAGATTTCGAGATTTCGTTACCTCGAGATTTCGAGGGCCAAAAACAATAAATTAAATAAAGAGCGTTCTTCCGCCTTCGCTGAGTTCGAGGAAGGTGGCTACACCGAGTACGTCCTTCACCTCGGGGATGAAGTCCTCCTTGCGAAGTCCGAGCACATGCATCGCCATCTCGCAGGCATAGAGGTTGACACCCAGGAGTTTGGCTGCATCGACGAGTTCTTCGAGCGTAGCGACATTGTTTTTTCGCATGAGATATCGGAAGATTTTGGGACCGATGCCGCAGAAGTTGAAGCGGCTGTTGGGGGTGACACCGAGTCCGCCCATCATGTAGCCGAAAATCTTGGTGAGCCAATTGCTGCCCAGGAAGGAACGTCCGGTTTTCTGCTTAATGGCATCGAGCCCCCAAAATGTGAAGAAGATGTTGACCTCATAGCCGACGGCTGCTGCACCGGTGGCCAGAGTGAAGACGGCAGTGAGCTTGTCGTAGTCGCCGCTGAAAGCGATGAGTGAGAGTTTCTTTGCTTCTGTCATATCATTCCGGATTAAAAAGTTTGGTACTCAGATAACGCTCGCCGGTGTCGGGCAGGAGAACCACAACGGTCTTGTCTTCGTTCTCGGGACGACGCGCTACGGCGATGGCTGCGTGGAGGGCTGCCCCCGATGAAATGCCTGCCAGGACACCTTCTTTCTGAGCCAGAAAACGTCCTCGGCTGAAGGCATCTTCATCCTTGACACGGAAGAGTTCATCGATAATCTGGAGGTCCAGTACCTTGGGGATGAAGCCGGCACCGATGCCCTGCAACTTGTGGGGACCGGGACGACCTCCGCTGATGACAGCCGAGCTCCAGGGTTCCACCCCCACGAGGCGCACATGGGGATTGTTTTTCTTGAGAACGGCACCTACACCCGAGATGGTGCCGCCAGTACCGATACCGGCCACAAAGATATCGACCTTGCCTTCGGTATCGGCCCAGATTTCAGGACCCGTTGTGGCACGATGGGCTGCAACGTTAGCCGCATTGACGAATTGCTGGGGAATGAACGAATTGGGATACAAATCGGCCAATTCGAGGGCTTTGAGAACGGCTCCCGTCATACCCTCGTAAGCAGGAGTGAGCACCAGTTCGGCACCCAAAGCCTTGAGGAGGCTGCGGCGCTCGATGCTCATAGCGTCGGGCATGGTGAGGATGAGGCGGTTGCCCCTGCGGTTGGCCGCGATGGCGAGACCGATGCCGGTGTTGCCGGAAGTGGGCTCAATGATGACAGTCCGGGCATCGATGAGGCCTTCCTGTTCGGCTCTTTCGAGCATGGCCTCTCCGATGCGGTCTTTGACACTGCGTCCGGGGTTGAACAATTCGAGCTTGGCCAACAGTCGGGCTTTCAGTCCGAGGTCCTTCTCGAGGCGGGAGAGTTCCAAAAGAGGTGTGCGGCCAATGAGTTCGGTGATGTTTTTAGCTATCTTACTCATGTCAGATATGGATTTCTTTGTTGATAATTTCGCGGTTCACAATCTTGAACGAATTCAAGCGAACCGTTCCGTCCTGCAAGGAGAGGATGGCATAGCGGATGGAGGAATCGTTGGCGAGACGCAAATCTTCCTCGGAAGGCCGGGAGGGCGAGGCGGGGTGAGAGTGCCAATTGGCCAAAATGCGGAGTCCCTTCTGCCGTGCATACTTGAGAGCAGCAAACTGCTCACGGGGGTCGAAACTGAAATGTTCGTCCGAATGGTCGATGTTGGTCATCGGATAGTTTTCCGTAACCGTATCATCAGTACCCAAAAGGTAGCCGCAGCTCTCGAGCGGAGCGTCCGCCTGAGCCTGAGCGATGATGCTCTGTTTCACTTCGTCTGTGATTGTCATAATCTTGAGGGGGAATGGAAGGGTTCAATGATTCTTGAGATCACAAGCGGCCTGCTCATAGTCGATGAGGTGATCAATCGTTGGATGGTCGCCGCAAATGGGACAACGTTCGGTCTTGCGAACCTTGACAGTGCGGAAATTCATTGTCTTGGCATCGAACGTGAGGAGACGGTCGGTGAGCAGTTCGCCTATGCCTACGATATACTTGAGGGCTTCGGCAGCCTGGATGGTTCCGAGCATACCTGCTATGGCACCCAGCACACCGGCCTGCGAACACGTGGGCACGGCACCCGGCGGCGGGGGTTCCTTGAAGAGACAACGGTAGCAAGCCGATCCGGGCACATGGGTGAAAGTCTGACCCGTGAAGCGGAGGATACCGCCGTGGGAGAAAGCTTTTCCGGCCATCACACACGCATCATTGATAAGGAATTTGACCGGGAAGTTGTCAGTGCCGTCAATGATAAAGTCATAGTCGTTGATGATGTCGAGGGCATTGGTCGAATCCAACCACGTGTAGAAGGTGTCAACCTGTACGTCGGGATTGATGGAGAGCATCTTCTCCTTGGCACTATAGACCTTGGGCTTGCCTACATCGCCCGTGAAGTGTATCACTTGACGCTGAAGGTTGCTCAAATCGACTACATCCGCATCCACGATGCCTATGCGGCCCACGCCTGCGGCTGCAAGATAGAGACTCACAGGCGCTCCGAGTCCGCCTGCACCTATCACGAGCACTTTGGCATCGTGAATTTTCTGCTGCCCTTCAACGCCTACGTCCTGCAGAAGGATATGGCGCGAGTAGCGTTCTATCTGTTGTTCTGTGAAATCAAACATATTCTTTGTTGGTTTTTATCTGTTCGCTCAGGACGGGCCGCTCAGCAGCCGCCGCCCATGAAGTAGAGGAAATCAACCTCGTCACCGTCCTTGAGCTGGATGCTGTCCCACTCCTCGCGGTCGGCGAATTCTTCGTTCACCTGAACGGAAACCATTTCGGGTTGTTCCACGTTATTCTTGCGAATCAACTCAGTCACACTCAGCGGCAAGTCTATCGTCTGGACTTCGCCGTTCACTTTGATTTGTGCCATATTATTTCGGATTAAAGTTATAGTTCTGTTATGTTTTCGGGAAGAAAGTTCCCGTCTTTGTTCCTAAATTGAGGAATAAACTCAGTATTTGCTGTTTTTTTTCGGGGAAAATTTGGTTTTTCAAGAAAAGTACACTACCTTTGCAGCCGGATTTTAGAAATTTCACCCTTATGAAGAATTACGAAACCACCGTTCTTACAACACCCTACGCCCAGCCTGATCCGTTCGGAGCGTTGGCTCAACCCGTCTATCACTCTGCCGCCTTCGAGTTCCCGTCAGCTGCCGCCATGAGCGATGCATTCTGCGGACGTTCTCCCCGGCACAGCTACTCACGTATCAGCAATCCCACCGTCCAGAATTTCGAACGGCGTGTGGCACGCTACACCGGTGCTATGAGTGTCACAGCACTCAACACCGGTATGGCAGCCATTTCGGGCTCGATGCTCAATCTTGTTCAGAAAGGCTGCAACGTTGTCACTTCGCGTCATCTCTTTGGCAACACGTTCTCACTCCTGAGCCGTACATTGGGTCAATTCGGAGTAGAGATGCGAACAGCCGACCTATGCAATTTGAAAGAGACCGAACGCCTCATCGATGAAAACACCTGTGCCCTCTTCTTCGAAATCATCACCAACCCCCAGATGGAGGTGGCCGATATCGCAGCACTGGCACAAATGGCTCATTCCCACGGGGTTCCTGTCATGGCAGATACAACAATCGTGCCTTTCACGGCGTTCCACGCACGTGAATTCGGTGTAGATATTGAATTGATTTCCAGCACAAAATACATCAGTGCCGGCGCGACAGGTCTGGGCGGTCTCATTCTCGATTACGGCAGCTTCGACTGGTCTCAAAGCCCGAACTCGCTGCTCCAGCAGCAGTCTCGCCGAGCAGGTAAGAAAGCCGCATTCACGGCTCGCCTCAAGACGGAAATCCTCACGAACCTGGGAATTATGATGACCCCATACGAGGCGTACATGCAGACACTCGGTCTCGAGACACTCGACATACGGTTCCGCCGTCAGGCTTCATCGGCTCTCTGGCTGGCGCAACAGCTTACGCACGAACCCCGCATCTGCAGGGTCAACCATACGGCGTTGGAGGGGAATCCCTACCATGAACTTTCGGAGCGTCAGTTCGGACCGTTGCCCGGAGCGATGCTCACCGTCGATCTCGCGACACGCGATGAGTGTTTTGCCTTTATCGATGCCCTCAAGGTCATTCGCCGGGCTACCAATCTCTTCGACCACCGTTCTCTGGCCATCCATCCGGCATCAACCATCTTCGGTCTCTTTACACCCGAAGAACGTGGGGAGATGGATGTGCTTGACACAACCGTGCGTCTCAGCATCGGTCTCGAAGATCCTGCAGACCTATTGGATGATATCCGTCAAGCCCTCGAGAGCCTCTCCCCAGCCCTCTAGCCTATCCCCAGCCCCTCCAGCCTCTCCCCAACCCTCCCCTAAAGGGAAGGGAGTAGGAGACGGGAGCTGGAAAGCCGACCAGAGAAAAATATATCAATCTAAAAGATAAATATATAAATCCAATTACAGCGGATAGTCTTCGAAGGCGTAGAGGACGGTGGAGAGATAACGTTCGCCGGTGTCGGGCAGGAGCACTACCACTCGCTTGCCTTTGTTCTCGGGGCGGGCTGCGACTACGGCTGCGGCGTATGCTGCGGCTCCGCTTGAGATGCCTACGAGGAGACCTTCCTTGGCTGCCAATTCACGGCCGGTTCGGATGGCATCGTCGTTTTCGACATCTATGACCTCATCGACCTCTTTGCCGTCGTATGTTTTGGGCACAAATCCTGCACCGATGCCCTGAATCTTGTGGGGACCCGAAGGACCGCCGTTCAAGACGGGAGACGACTTGGGTTCTACGGCATAGACTTTGATGCCGGGATTCTTCTCCTTGAGATACTTGCCGACACCGCTGACGGTACCGCCTGTACCCACACCAGCCACAAAGATATCGACCTTGCCGTCGGTATCGGCCCAGATTTCGGGACCCGTCGTAGCATAGTGCTTGGCAGGATTGGCGGGGTTCTCAAACTGCTGGAGGATGATGCTTCCGGGAATGCTGTCGCGAAGGGCCTCGGCGGCACGGATGGCTCCGGGCATACCGTCCTTTCCGGGAGTCAGGCGCACTTCGGCACCGTATGCCTTGACGAGGTTTCGGCGCTCGACGCTCATTGTTTCGGGCATTGTGAGAATGAGGTGATAACCTTTCACTGCCGAGACAAGAGCCAGACCGACGCCGGTGTTGCCCGAGGTGGGTTCGATGATGGTGGCACCCGGTTTCAGAATGCCTTTTTTCTCGGCATCTTCAATCATGGCCAGCGCGATGCGGTCTTTGACTGAGCCGCCGGGATTGAAATACTCGACCTTGGCGATGATGGGGGTGTCCAGTCCTTTCGACTGAGAGAATTTGTTCAACTCGAGCAACGGAGTGTTGCCTACGAGTTCTGTTAAAGATTTTGCGATTGACATAGCGTTATTTTGTTATTTGTGAATATATTAACGGGGAGGGAACCGGGGTGATAACCCCGGGGTTATTAACGGGGAGGATAACGTATATATTTACGGGTCGGAAACAGGGACGTAACCGGGGGGGGGGACGTAACCAAGGAGGGAATTACACCTGCTCCAATGCTTGCCCGATGTCGGCGAGGATGTCGTCGATGTGCTCCACACCTATTGAGAGGCGTACGGTTGCCGGGGTGATGTGCTGTTCTGCCAATTCCTCGGGCGAGAGCTGCGAGTGGGTCGTTGTGGCCGGATGAATGACGAGCGACTTGACGTCGGCCACGTTTGCCAGGAGGGAGAAGATTTGCAGAGAGTCGATGAACTTCCAGGCCTCCTTCTCTCCACCCTTGATTTCGAACGTGAAGATGGATGCGGCACCCTTGGGGAAGAGCTTCTTATAAACCTCGTGATCGGGATGGGAAGCAATGGCGGGATGGTTCACTTTGGCCACCTTCGGGTGTTTGCTCAGGTACTCTACCACCTTGAGGGCATTCTCGGTATGACGCTCGATGCGAAGGGGCAACGACTCCGTTCCCTGGAGGAGAATCCACGCATTGAAGGGAGAAATGGCAGCACCTGTATCGCGGAGCAACACCGCACGGATTCTGGTCACGTATGCGGCAGCACCGGCCACGTCGGCAAACACAGCGCCGTGATAGGACGGATCGGGCTTGGCCAGGGTAGGATATTTTTCGGGCTGCGCCTTCCAGTCGAACTTTCCGCCATCGACTATTACACCTCCCAACGAGGAGCCGTGTCCGCCAATGAACTTGGTGGCCGAGTGAACCACGATATCGGCTCCGTGATCGAGAGGACGATAGATGATGGGGGCAAACGTATTATCTACAATCACGGGAATATTATTCTTGTGGGCTATCTCGGCGATGGGCTCCAAGTCGAGCACATCGGAGTTGGGATTGCCGAATGTCTCGAAATAGAAAGCTCGGGTCTCGGGACGCACTGCTGCCTCAATGGCCTTCAGGTCGTGGGGATCGACGAAAGTGCTCTTTACACCCTGTGTTGCCAACGTGTGGAGAATGAGGTTGTAGCTTCCGCCGTAGATATTGTTGGCCGCCACGATATGCTGTCCGTTCTGAACAATATTCTGGAGGGCGTAAGTGATGGCCGCAGCACCGCTGGCCACAGCCAGACCGGCCACACCGCCTTCGAGGGCAGCGATACGGTCTTCGAAAACGCCCTGAGTAGAGTTGGTCAATCTGCCGTAAATATTACCTGCATCCCTCAGGCCGAAACGGTCGGCGGCATGCTGAGAGTTGCGGAACACGTATGAGGTCGTCTGATAAATCGGGACAGCACGGGCATCGCTTGCGGGATCGGGTGTCTCCTGGCCCACATGAAGGGCGAGGGTTTCTACATGAAGTTTCTTTGTTTCGTTGCTCATAATCTTATTTATTTTAGTGGTTAATATTAACGGGGACGATAACGGTGGGATGGTCCCTTTGGACTTTCGCCGGTGCAAAGATATGGCATTTTGGTCACACACCCCCACACTTTATTATCAATACAGAAAAAAAATATGATTTTCGCACTCTGGACAGCATGTTTTTTCTGTAAAGCCTACCCCCAGCCCTCCCTAAAGGGAAGGGAGTAGGACAGCCTCTCCCCCAGCCCTCCCCTCAAGGGAAGGGAGTAGGATATGAGAAAGTCGGGACATCCGAAAGGGATGTCCCGACGCACAATTACATTAACGGGGAGGATAACGGGGGGATGAACCGTCAGCGGGGCCACTCGGCAGCAGCGATTCCCTCTTGGATACCCTCCAAGGCGTGAGGATTGAAAACCGAGAGAGTAGCACGGTTGATGACGGTCATTATGCCGGTGGTTCCGTTTTGGTTCGGGCTGTTGATGTCCCACACCATTGGAATCATTCCGCAGTTGACAGCTTCCCGACAGACGGTCTTGTGATAGAGTTTGACGGAAGCGTCCTGCTTGTCCTGATTGCTGCTGAGGTTACGCCAGTTGACGCCATACTCACCCAGAATGACGGGATAGCCCTTGTCGGCAAATTTCGTTTTCATCAGTTGGAACTGGCTCTTGACGTAATCCTCCTCGCCCCAAGTTGCGTTGTGGGAGTCGCCCGAAACATGGTTTTCGCTTCCCCAGAACCATACTGGCTGATTGTTCTCCCAGACGCCAGTGAACTGGGGAGGGTCGTAGTAGTGAACCTCGACCATGAGGTAGCCGGTTCCTGCAGGGTCGGAAATCTTCGAGAGATCCAGCCACTTGTTTGTGTTGGAGATGTTGGTCTGAGGCCCCTGTACCACGAGGGTTCGCTTCGCATTGTTTCCGCCGGTGGCACGCACGGCATCGATGAATGCCTGTTCGTATTTCAACAGCGCGTTGGTCTTGGCCTGGGAGTCACAGTCCGGCTCGTTGAGCCCGCCGAAGAGGAGGTGCTCGTCGTATTCGGAGAATGCTTCAGCTATCTGGGTCCAAAGTTTCTTGAGTTTCCCGGCATTGAGGGTGACGGTGGCATCGCTGATGTCACCGAAGGAGTTTTCGAGCCATCCGCCGTCCCAGTGGTCGTTGAGCAGGACATAAAGCCCGTCGGAGACACAATAATCGACGATTTCCTTCACTCGGGCCATCCACGCGGCATCGACGGTGACTTCGGATTCGGAGGTTACATGCCCCATGACCCATGCTGTGGGAATACGGACGGACTTGAAGCCCCGAGACTTTACAAAGTCGATGACCTCCCGGGTGGTCTTGGTGCTCTGCCAACTGGTCTCGGTGCTGATGCCGACGTTCTTCCAGTTGTTGGCGTTATTGCCTCCCTCCATCGTATTTCCGAGGTTCCAACCGGGATACATGAGGGGCGCGATATCGGCGGCTGTAGCAGTGAGCACACCGGCAGCGGCAGCTTGTTTGACATTGACAGAGGCAGAATTGGTGCCTGCTTTGACGGTAATCGTAGCGGTACGAGCCGCTTCGTCCGAATTTTCGTCAGCAGAGACCGTCACGGTGGTCACTGAGCCATCGAGAGCTCCGGCAGTAGCCGTGAGCCAGAATTGGGAAGAAGAAACTTCAATCGTTCCGTAGCCGGAAACCGTGAAGGTCTGAGTGCCTCCGGCAGCGGCGAAGGAAAGTTCGGAAACAGAAACGCTGAAAGTTCCGGCGGACTGTGTCACTTTCACTGTAGCGGAATTGCTTCCGGCGGACACGGAAATCGTTGCTTCACGAGCTTCCGTGGTCACATTGGCATCTGCCGTGACCGAATAGGATGTGGAGCTCAGCTTCTCACTCCGGGAAGCTTCGGTGACGTTAAGCCATGAAGCCGAGGTACTGACAGTGGGAGTAGAGCCGGAAACGACGGCGAGGGTCTTGGTGTCGCCTGCGGCGCTGTAGGACAGCGAAGAGGGCGAAACGCGGAAATCAACACTGGATTCACTGCCTCCATCGCTGCCAGACGAGCAAGAGGTGAGGCAGAAAGTTTCCCATATAAATAAGGAGAGTAACAATCGCGGGAAATTCATAATGTTTAAATTGTTTATATGCCCCCCCTCTTGGAATCAGAGGGGGGCTGAGGGCTTACCATTCGGGGACTGCGAAGAGCGAGCGGATAGTGAAATCGACCTCCATCGTGCTGGAGAAGGCAAGGCCAGGTACCACCTGTCCGTTCACGATTTCGCCAAACGCACAATAGCCATTGCCGCCTGTAGCTCCCCATGGATTCCAAAGCTCAAGACGATACTTGGGACTCTCGTTCGAGTCGGGCACCTTCGTTACGTCGTAGCTTATGCTTTGTCCGTCGAGCTTGAGTCCATCGAGCGTGGCATGCATGGTGGGGAAGAACGCGTAGATGTCGGCAATCTCAATGAACGTCATCTCGCTGCCGCCGGTGTAGTCGGTACCATCGGTGGTGTAGAGAATGTTGAACTGCCGCCTTGAGAGTTCATACTTCGCTGTCTCGGTGTTGAGCACCACATCGAAAGTAGTCCCCTGGTTGAATCCCCATGTTCCATCCCACGACGGGTTGATGGTGATGAGGTTGGGCGTGTAGGTTCCAACGGGTCCGTTCGTCTTCACGGTGAAGGTAATCTCGCACGATTCAGCGAAGGTGAAGGCCGGGTCGCTGTCCACATCGGTGAGCGAGCTGAAGGGCGAGGCCACAATTTTGTTTCCAACCTGACCCTTGCCCCAGATGTTGAACATCTCGATGCGATAGTTACCCTTGTCCTCGATGTCGCCGTAGCAGAAATTGTTGGCGTCGAACTTGATGGCCTGTCCGTCGAGTTTTATCTCGTCAATGCGTACGAAGGCATTGGGATAGCGCTTTACGAGTTCTACAAAGTCAAGCAGGGTCACCATGGCTCCGTTGACGGCACCGTTGTAGGTTACGGTGTGCTGTCCATCGAGTTCCTGCGGCATGATGGTGGCGAGGACGGTGCCCCATGTGCCACCCCAGTCGCTTCCCACAGCCAACAGACTGACGTTGATGCCGGAGTATTGCTCGTCGGTCACATAGTTATAGACGAGCGAGCAGGCACCTTCGCCCGAGAGTTCGGCATCGCGAAGGATGGCTATCTGCATCTTGTCTGCGGTCAGGGAGAATATCTTCAACTTGGTCTTCACATCTTTCGAAACGGCATTGTACTGGGGAATGCCGAGCACGTCGATGCTGAGTGTGATGGTCTTGCTGAATTCGTTCCATGTCGATGTCTCGTCGATGGTGTAGGTACCCTCTTCAGTGGTCTCGGTACCGTCTGCGGCAATGCGAACGATGGTCACTGTGCCGTCCTCGCGCAACGTCATCGTACCATAGTCCTGGGCTGCGCAAATCCAGCTGTTGCCAGCGTAGTCGGGGCACCAGTTCCAGGAGTCGCCGGCCACCTTGGCCTGATTGGTGACGCTGTTCCATGAGTCATCTGTGCCATAGTAATACATCGGACCGTCCCAGACGGCATGCCCGCCGTCGGCACGGAGGTCGATGTGCCAAGTGTGGTAGAGCAATGACTTGTCGAGTTCAGAGCCTTGATAGAGTTCGTCGCTCACGTAGTTATAGACAAGCGAGCAGGCACCTTCGCCGGAGAGTGTCGGGTCGCGCAGAATGGCTATCTGCATCGTTCCGTCGCCCAACGAGAAGATTTTGAGTTGGTTCTTCACGTCCTGCGATACGGCGTTGAAGTTGGGCAGTCCGAGCACATCGATGCTGAGAGTGATGGTCTTGGCATTCTCGTCGATAGAGTAAGTGCCTTCCTCTGCCGTCTCTGTGCCGTCCGCAGCGTAGCGCACAACAGCTACCGTGCCGTCCTCGCGCAGCGTCATGGTACCGTAGTCCTGGGCACTGCAGAGCCAGGTGTTGCTGAGGTATTCGGGACACCAATTCCATGAGTCGCCGATGACAGGCTCACCGTTGGTCGCGGTGCGCCACGAGTCGTCGGTGCCGTAGTAGTAGAGGGGACCTGTCCATGATGCCGACGATCCGTCGGGACGGATGTCGAGGTGCCAAGTCCGGTAGAGGAGAGCCTTGTCGATTGATTCGCTCAGAGCCGATGTGACGGCACGCACAGCCAGCGCCGTGTAGGTGGGCACGGTATTGCGTCCGTTTCCTGCGGACGAAATCTCGTAATCCACATAGTATTTGGGATTGTTCTCGTTGACTGAACCTGTGGCATAATAGGCCGTTGCATCGGCATTCTCCGATTCGTAGCCGTATCGCTTGGCGTTGCAGGGCAGGATGATGGAATTTCCGTTGGGACCCGTGAGTTTGTAGGCGCCCTCTGTGAACTCTATCTGACAGAGCGAGAAGAGCTCCTCGAATTGTTCGGCCGTAGGCAGAGTGGCTATTCCGCCGTAGGTTTTGTAGGCAATGTCCTGGAGGGTGCGATAGGTGTTGTCCGAAGCGTAGTCGGCAGGATCGATGGAGGCATTCCAGCCGTCGAGGTCACCGAAGGCGAAGAGACCGCCCTCAGCCGTCTCGGACGAAGCGCCGATATTGGTCTTGGCCCACTTGACCGAAAGGCCGAGATCGACGAAGTCGTCGTTGGCGTCATAATCCTTGTCATCCGTCGTGAAGCTCTTCACATCGCCATAGACGATGCCCGACCCCAAGTCGAGGTAGGCGGCATAGTAGTAGTCCGTCCCGGGCTGGAGTCCTTCCACTTGTTCCTGACGCGAGGCCGTGGCGGGAGAGTCATTCAGACGATAGGCTGCACGCAAAGTCTCGACATCCGGGGACGTGGAGATAACGAAGCCCATGGTGGCATCTTCCGTGTAGTCGGAAGCCGCAGCGGAGAGCGTAGCGGCAAAGGGTGTCACGCCGACGGCTGCCGCAGTTGATACCTTGGCATCGGTTGTCACGAGAGTCTTGATTTCGCCCTTGTAGGTGACGCGACCCTGCAGGGTGACGTATGCCTGATAATAAATGGTGAGTTCATCGGTCAGTCCGTCGATGGTGGCCGAGAAAGACGTAGCGGTCGAAGCACCCACCTTCTCGCTGAGGTTTCCCTCCGAGTAGCCGTAGTAGAAACCGGTGGCATAGGACGAGGTGCTGACATTGTCGAGACCCGTGACGCTACCGTGCATGGTAGCTGTCGTAGCAGTAACATCGGAAGACCCCGTCACTACCGAGCCCTCGCCGAGGAGGGCTGTGGTAGCCACTGAGTAATCTTCATCTTCGCTACATGCCGTGAAGGCAAGTCCGCAAGACAAAAGCGCAAGAGCGCCGCAGAATATTTTGGATTTCATAATCGTTCGGAATTTTATTCTATCGTAATTGAGTTAACCGTGCAGGCGGACTTGTAGGAACCGTCCTCGTCGGCAGCCACTTCGGCATAGCCCACGTACTGCATGGTGATGATGAGTGCCGACTGGTCAGAATCCGATGACCAGGGCGAGATGGTAGAGCCGGTGGTGTTGGTCCAGCCGACGGTGTAGGTTCCGTCGCCGTTGACCTCAATGGCACGTGCGTAGTCGAAGCATGCAGGTTCCCAACTCTGCTCGTCGCCGCGGTTGCAGCAGAGCACCATCTTGGCAGTCTGCGTAAAGGAGAAGCCCTTCAGAGTCACCGTCACCTTGAGGGTCTGGTTCTTCTTGAGCTTGATGTTGGTGGGATCTATCATGTCGCCGCCGCCTCCCCATGGATTGTAAAGCTGGCAGCGGAAATAGTTGTCGGCCTCGATGTAGTTGTTCTCGGCACCGGCGGTGAAGGGAACGACCACAGGACCCGACTCGCCTCCACCTCCGATGGCCTTGTAAGTCATACCGGCCACGAGGTAGGTGTTGACATTTCCGCTCCCGTCGGTCGATGCGGGCACACCGAGGATGAGTTCGGAGCCTGCATCACACTTGAAGACCGTGAACTCGGTGCCTGTAACGGCCACGGTTCGATTGTCGCCCGATGCGGTCAGAATTGTGACGGGTTGGTCGAAGATGATGGTTGTGCCGTCGATGGAGTAAGAGCCGGTGATGTCGCCCGCCGTATAACCGCCCTTTCTGGTGAGGGTGAGTTCGTAGTCGGCAATCTCTTCCTCGTCGGGAGCAGGTGCCCATGTCGTGTTGTAGTTTCCGTTGACCATCTTTTCCCAAGCCGAAGTGGCACCGTTCCACCACATCCAGTCGTAAGGCATTTCGTCGGAGATGAGGAAGGTCATTTGGTCGCCCAAATAGTTCACGCCATTGATGTCGGTAGTGAAGAGTTTGGTCTCAAGGTCGGTCACCGAGGGAAGTACGGGATCGGAGGTCTCGAGATACTCTGGATTGTCGGAAGGAATGGTCACCACGCCATCGCGCACATCCTTGGCGATGTAGTTCCAGATAATCCACCAAGAACCCTCGGAGTTGGTACGCATGGTCGCCAGCTGAAGGAAATAGGGCGTAAGCTCGGTGATGTAGATATTCGTGGTGTAGTTGGCACAAACCTCATCGAAGCCTGCGTTGTGGAGCGCGTATGTGTCGGTGAAGGAAAGGCGCGGATGGGACGAATCGCTCAGGTTGAGGGTATATTTGCCCGAGAGCGTAACGCCTGTGGAGGCACCCTTGCTGCCGGCCTCACCGCGATACTCGACGAGTTTGCAACCCTCGGTGTCGCTGAGCGTGAAGGTCATGTATGAATCCATGTAAGGACTGTCCTGTGGAATGAGCCACGACTGGAAACCGGGATCCCAGTTGGGAGTCATGTGATTGATGCCGATGTCGGTGGAACCGCTGCCGTCGTTGAGCACGTCATCGGGGTTGCAGTACATCACGGGACCTGTGCACTGGCCTACGCCGTAGTTGCCGTCGCAGGGCACCCAGGTCTTGGAGCTGCCGACACCTCCCGTAAGGTATCCGTAGAGGGGATCCTCCAGTAGTGCCATATTGTTGGTCGTGATGCTGAGCCAAGTGGTGTCACCATAGACAACGCCTCCTTTGGTATCGACACCGAAGACGAAGGGATAGGTGCCGGAGAAGGGGAGGTCGATTTCTACGGTCGAACCCTTGCTATAGCCGTTGGGCTGTATCCAGAAGCACTGATACTTCTTGTCGAGAAGACTCTGCATCGTGATGTGGTTGTTTTCGTCGCAGGTGACGGTGTAAGCAACGCCCTCCACAAGGTCGGTCGGTGCAAAATCCTTCTGAGCCAGATCGTGGTCGTCTGGCGTACAGGCTGCCATCAGTACGGACAAGCCTGCCATGCCGGAAAGAATATATTTGAATTTCATAATGTTCTGTTTGTATTTGTTGTAGCGCCTCTCCCTTCAGGGGGAGGTTGGGAGGAGGTTTACCAGCCCTGATTCTGTGTCAGGACGTTGTTGGTGAGCTGAATCTGGGTGAGCGGTATCTGAAGGAAACCTCGCTTGGCGGTAATGTTGTCGGCATTGTAGGTGACAACATCGGACGTACCGCCGGAAAGGACCGTGAGGCCGCTCTGAGCGGCGATGGCAGCTGCAGCGGTGGCACCGTTGCTGTCTTGACGACGAAGGTCGAACCAGCGCAGGCCCTCGAAGGCGAACTCAAGACGACGCTCCTCGAGGATGCTGGCTGCGGAAGTGCCTATCTGGCTGTAGCCGGCGGCGAGAGAACCGTCCTCAAGACGATAGGCGCGTTCGTGAACCATGTTGACGTATGTCTGAGCTTGGGAGCTGCCCAACTCAGCAGCCATGAGGAGCACGTCGGCGTAACGCATCACAACGTAGTCAATAGGCTGCGAAATTTGGAAGTCTCCGGCCATGAGACCCTGATAGAGGTGTGTGAGCGCACCGTCGATATATCCGGAACGTGCCGTATATTTCTTGTTGGTGTAACCGGTGTATTCGCGCTGGTCAGGAATGGCGAGTGTCTGATAGTCGGCCATGGCATAGATGCCTTCTTCTTCAATGTCGATGATGGAAGCCTCGGCACGCTGGTCTCCCGAGGGGTAGGAAGCCTTCCAGCCGGGAACCACAGTGGCACCGCCCCAACCCTGTCCGTAGGGTGCCTTGAACGTACCGCCGCGCAGCGAGAACATCTGGATGGCGTTGTTGCCGCCGGCGTTGCCGTTGTAGTCGCTGGTGTAGTTGAACTTCATGGCCAGCACTGTCTCGGCGTTGCCGTCGCCGGCGTATGTGGACACGGACTGCATTGTGCCCGAAGCATCGGCTTCCCAGTGAGTGGAAGCGCAATACCAGAGGTTCTTGTAGAGCGGAATGAGGCTGTACTCGCCTGAGGCGATGACATCCTCCAGTCCCTGTAGAGCCTCAGCCTTGGTGAGGGTACCGGGTTCTCCGCCATACACACCATTATAAAATAGATAGACACGTGCGAGGAATGCCTTGGCAGCCCAACGGGTAATGCGACCATCGTTGGTGGCAGCTTGAGCCTTGGGATAGGCATCGGCGGGGATGTTGGCTGCCGCATACTTGAGGTCTTCTACAATCTGGGCGTAAATCTCGGAAGGTTCGCTCTGCGGTATGTTTTCGCTCGAAGGAGCGGTGAGCAGAGGAACGCGCTCGAAGAGACGCACGAGGTCGAAGTACATGATGGCACGCATGGCACGAGCCTCGCCCATGTACTGTCCCATAAGGGTGGAATCGGTCCAGGCTATCTCGTCTTGATGTGAAAGGAGCTCGTTGCAGCGGTAGATACCCTGATAGTAGTACTGCCAGAGCGTGTTGTAAAGATCGACCTGGGAATTGTCCTGGCCGATGTCCCAGCGGTCAACGACCTGCGAATTGCGGGCATCGCCGTTGCCTGTGCCGCCGAGACACTCGTCGGAGAGGAGTTCTGCCGCATAGTGGAAGCAAAACGTGGGACCGTTCGAGACGGTACGCTGCCATCCGTCATAGCACCCGATGAGGGCGTAGTAGGCATCGTTCTGGGTCTTGAAATAGTTGCCCGAGTTGGACTCAGTCTTCGAGCTGACGTCGAAGTAGCTGTCGCCGCACGAACTGGTGATTCCTGCTGTCAGCAGACCCATAGCTGCAAGCATCAATATCTTTGTATTCATAACTGTGATCTCCTTGTTTTAGAATTTGAGATTAACACCTACGAGGATGGTGCGGGGACGGGGATAGTACCCAAGGTCGATGCCGCTCACCCAGTTGTCCGTACCGTAGCCTATTTCGGGGTCCATGCCGTCGTACTTGGTGAAAGTGAAGGCATTCTGCACCTGGGCATAAAGGCGGCACTGCGAGATGTACTTGCTCTTGAGCAGTGTCTTGCAGAAGTCGTAGCCCACGGTAATGTTGGAGATACGGAGGAAATCGCCGTCCTGGATGAAGAGGTCGGAGAACTGGTAGTTGACATTGCTGTTGGTGACACGGGGCAGGAAGTTGGACGTGCCTTCACCTGTCCAGCGGTCAAGAATGGCTGTGGTGTAGTTGGCATACTTGGAGCCGACGTTGCGGTAGCTCTGTACTATCTGTTGGCCGGCGGTGCCCGAAGCCGTGAGGCTGAAGTCAATACCCTTCCAGTCGCAACCGACAGTGAATCCGTAGGTCACATCGGGCATACCGTTTCCGAGGTTGACCTTGTCGTCGTCGTTGATGACACCGTCATGGTTGATGTCATAGTATTTCACATCACCGGGTTCGGGGTCGCTCTGGAGCACACCGTTGCCTGCGGCAATCCACTCGTTGATTTCGCCTTCATTCTGGAATATGCCTGCGGTCTTGTAGCCCCAGAAGTAGCCGATGGGCTCGCCGTTGGAGGCGCGGTAAAATTCGGTGGAGTTGTCGTAGAGCATGTTCGACTGGCCATGGATGATTCCGCCCTCTGTGGGGATGGAACCCACCTCGTTGTGGTTGTAAGCGAAATTGGCGCTCACATAGTAGTTGAAATTGTCGCCGATGCGGTCGTTCCAGCTGAGAGCCACTTCCACACCCTTGTTGGTCACATCGCCGCCGTTGACGTATGGAGCACCGGTGCCGGCCGTTGCATACGTGGGAGGCTGCACGAGCCAGTCTTTGGTTTTCTTGATGTAGTAATCGACATTCAAGCCCAATCGGGAGTCGAAGAAGCGGGCATCGATACCGATGTTGGTCTGCTCGGAGGTCTCCCACTTGAGGTCGGCGTTGGCCAGACGGGAGATGTAGTTGCCGTACTGGTCGGCTTCGCTGCCGAGGGTTGTGCCGAAATTATAGTAAACGCCCGAAGAGGTGACGGGAGCGAGGTACATGTAGTTGCCGATGTCCTGGTTGCCGACCTGTCCCCAGGAAGCGCGGAGTTTGAAGTAATCCATGAGGATGGCCTTCGAGAAGTTCTTGGCCCAGTTTTCGTTGCTGAGAATCCAGCCTGCGGAAACGGAGGGGAACCAGCCGTAGCGATTGTCCTTGGAGAACTTGGCAGCGCCGTCGCAGCGGAGGGTTGCGGTGGCCATGTAACGCTCCTTCCAGTTCCAGGAGATACGTCCGAAGTAGGACATCATGCGATCCTCATCCCAGGGAGAACCCGAAACGGAGAGACCGTCCTCCTGGTTCTTGGCATCGCCGTTGGAGAGGTAGGCATACTGCCAAGTGTTGAAACCGTCCTTGAGGTAGCCGTTGGAACCGTACTGCGAGACACCCTCGGAGCGGTAGCTTTCCGTACCGAGCAGAGCCGAGAAGGAATGTTCCTTGATTTTCCAGTCATAGGAGAGCGTGTTGGTCCAAGTGATGCCGAAACCGTCGCTGGAGCTTTGGGTAGCGGATGTCTTGGTATCGTTGTAAGAATAGATGGAGAAATGGTACATGGGCGAGAACGAACGGTAGTTCTGCGAATCGTATTTCACACCGACGGTGGAGCGGAACTTGAGGTTCTTGTAGAGCTCAAATTCGGCGAAGAGGTTTGCTGTGGTCGTGAACGTGTTGGTACGGTTGTTGACATTGGTCATCATCAGACCGTAGGGGTTTCCGTCGGTATTGTCCCAGTCGCTGTTGGACGTATCGTTGTAGGGAGTACCGTAGGGATTGTTGTCGCTGTAGATGGGCGTGATAGGAGCCGTATCGAAAGCGCTGCGGAGGGTGTTGTTATACTGGTTGCCGACGGAGATGCCGCGCTTCTTGGAGTAGATGATGCTTACCTGCTCACCCAGCTTGAGGAAGTTGTCGATAACCTTGTACTCGGAATTCACGCGGAAGTTGTAACGCTCGTAGTTGGATACATCGGCACCGCCTACGATACCTTCTTGGTTCATGTAGCCGCCGGAGATGGCGTAGTTGCCTTTCTGTGTGCCGCCGGTGACAGAGAAATTGTAGCTTTGGGTCTTGGCGTTGTCCTTGAACATGGCATCCATCCAATCGGTGTCGTAAATATTTCCGCTTGCGTCATGGATTGAAGTAATGGAAGCCCAGTCGTATGGCGTGCCGCCGGAGTTGATGTTCTGTTCGTCCATGATGGCCATATACTCTTTGGCGTTGAGCATTTTGGCCTTGCGGGCAGCGCTCTGCCACCCGATGTAGGCATCGAAGCTGACGACGGCCTTGCCCTCGTGACCGTTCTTGGTGGTGACCAAAACGACACCGTTGGCCGACTGGTTGCCGTAGATGGCTGCGGAGGCGGCATCCTTGAGCACATCGATGCTCTCGATATCATTGGGATTGACGGAGGAGATGTCACCGCGCACACCGTCGATAATGTAGAGAGGGCCGGAGTTACCCACGGTACCGAGACCGCGGATGCTCACCTTGAGACCCTCACCGGGCTGACCGGACGAGGACATAATCGTCATACCGGGAGTTTGTCCCTGAAGGGCTTGAAGAGGGTTGCTGGTGGAGAGTTTGGCAATGTCGTCACCCTTCACCTGAAGCGTGGCGCCCGTCACCAGTTTCTTCTTCTGTACACCGTAACCTACCACCACCACTTCGTCGAGAGCTTCGTTGGCCTCTTCCAAAGCGATGTCAAGTTTGGAGGATGTGACTGTGCGCTCCTGCGTAGTGTAACCTACGTATGAGAACACCAGCGTAGCGCCTCTGTCCACTTGGAGTGAATACTTGCCATCAGTATCGGTGATGGTACCATTGCTTGTGCCTTTCACCTGAACGGTGGCACCCAAGATGGGCTCGCCGTCAAACGTGGAAGTCACAACGCCGGAAACGGAAAGTTTCTGCGAAGGCTGAGCCTTAGCGGTCAAAGCGGGCATCAACAGCAAAACTGTCAAAACTGTCAAAACCGCCAGACATCGATGCATCCACTTCGAGATGCACTTCATCATAGATTCCTTTCTCATGGGTTGAACCTTTTGAAATAATTGTGTTAATATAATTGTGTAAAATAAAAGATATTTACCTATTTATTTATTTTAGATTTACCTATTCGGTCTAAGGTCTAAGGTCTAAGGTCGTTCACATTTGACCCTTGACTTTTGACCCTTGACCGTCCTTCAGGATGCAGGTTGCATTTGAAAGATTTTGCGGTGCAAAGATACGGATAAAATTTCAAATTGGGGTAATTATTTTAATAAATTTCATTCCCGAGTTGTTTTTTTATGGGTATTTTTTGTTAAATCGGGGTTACATTCCCTCCCTGAAGACTTATTTTATATTAACGGGGAGGGATATTATTTGGAGATTTGGAGAATTTGTCGTATCTTTGCCCCGCAATTAGCATCAAGAAGGTGCCATTGGGCACGCCAACCGAGCCTCGGAATGGGAGGTCACGGTGGAAAATGAGAAAGATGCGAGAGCATAAAGTCAAACTCTAAAAATTCAATTCAACAATGAACTATCTGTTCACATCCGAATCGGTGTCGGAAGGACACCCCGACAAAATCGCCGACCAAATCAGCGATGCGTTACTCGACGAATTCCTTGCACAGGACCCTTCCTCGAAGGTTGCCTGCGAAACGCTGGTCACCACAGGACAGGTGGTGCTGGCCGGAGAAATCAAATCACAGGCGTACGTTGACCTGTTGGAGACGGCACGCCGCGTCATCAACCGCATCGGCTATACGAAAGCCGAGTATAAATTCGACGGAGACTCCTGCGGTGTCTTCAGTGCCATCCACGAACAGAGTGCCGACATCAACCGCGGTGTCGAGGTGGCCGTGCCCGACGAACAGGGAGCCGGCGACCAGGGCATGATGTTCGGCTACGCCACCGACGAGACACCCCAGTATATGCCGCTCACACTGCAGCTCAGCCACCTGCTCCTCCATGAGTTGGCCGTGCTCCGTCGCGAAGCCCCCTCCCCGATGCCGTACCTCCGTCCCGACGCCAAAAGCCAAGTGACGGTGGAATATACTGACGACCATCGTCCGGCACGCATCCACACCATCGTCATCTCGACGCAACACGACGAATTTGTGCTCCCCGAAGATGACACACCCGAAGCTCAGGAGAAAGCCGACCGCGCGATGCACGACCGCATAGAGTCCGACCTCCGCAGCATCCTCCTTCCGAGGGTGCTCCGCCGGCTACCGTCCGAGGTACAGACCCTCTTCGACGACAAGCTCATCTTCCACGTCAATCCCACGGGCAAATTTGTGATTGGCGGCCCCCACGGCGACACGGGTCTCACGGGACGCAAAATCATCGTCGATACCTACGGCGGTCGCGGGGGACACGGTGGCGGTGCCTTCTCGGGCAAAGACCCCTCCAAGGTCGATCGTTCCGCAGCCTACGCCGCACGTCACATAGCCAAAAACCTCGTGGCAGCAGGTGTCACGGGCGAAGCTTTGGTCCAAGTGTCTTACGCCATCGGCGTGGCACGTCCCGTTTCGCTCTACGTCAACACTTTCGGCAAGAGCCGCGTACCCCTGAGCGACGCCGAAATCTCGGAGCGTGTCTCCGTCCTCTTCGACATGCGCCCTGCGGCCATCGAGAAGCGTCTCAAACTGCGTCACCCCATCTACGAGGAAACGGCCTCCTACGGCCACTTCGGACGCGAACCGCAAACGGTGACCAAGGTCTTCACGTCGAAGTATTTCCGCGAGCCCATCACGTGCGAGGTGGAACTCTTCACCTGGGAGAAACTCGACTATGTGGAGCGGATTCGCACTGCCTTCGGACTTTAATGCATCCGGCCGGCCGATGGGTTTCTTCAGCCCGTCCGCCGGTCGCTGTTGCTTTCTCTGATATTCTGTTACTCTTACTCTAATTTTCAGTTACCCATAATGCGATCGACATTCTCTACACGAATGGGAGCCATAGCGGCGGCAGCCGGTTCAGCCATCGGACTCGGCAACATCTGGCGTTTCCCCTACATGACGGGCGAAAACGGCGGGGCCGCATTCCTGCTCATCTACTTGGGAGCTGTCCTTGTACTGGGCATCCCCCTCATGATTGCCGAATTGTTGATAGGCCGCACGGCCCATGCCGATGTGGCCGGTTCGTTCCGTAAACTCCTGCCGGGCACCAAGTGGTATTGGGTGGGTGCGGTGTCGGTGTTTGTGGCCGTTGTGATACTGGGGTTCTACAGCGTGATTTCGGGCTGGACGCTCGAATACACCTGGCGTGCCCTTACCAACGACTTTCAGGCTTCGGTGGCCAGTGCCCAACTGGTGACGCCCGAGGCACAGGCGAGCCAGATTCTGACGATGGATTTCAACGCCTTTGCTCAGTCGCAACTGCCCCCTGTACTGTGGGCTTCGCTCTTCATCGCCATCAATGCCTTCATCCTCTTGGGCGGTGTGCAGAAGGGCATCGAACGGGCCTCCAACATCCTCATGCCCATTCTCTTGCTCTTGCTTGTGGCTCTGTGTGTCAATTCGCTCACCCTTCCCGGAGCTTCCGAGGGTCTCAAGTTCCTCTTTGAACCCGACTTCTCGAAGGTCACGGGGCAGACCGTTCTGGCGGCCTGCGGCCAGGCATTCTTCTCGATGTCGGTCGGCATGGGCTGTCTCATCATCTACGGCAGCTATATGGGCGACAGCACCAAGTTGGGCAAAACGGCCCTCAGCGTGGCGGCGCTCGACACCTTCATCGCCCTCCTCGCCGGCATCACCATTTTCCCTGCATGCTACAGCTACGGCATCACGCCCAATGCCGGTCCCAGCCTCATCTTCATCACGTTGCCCAGCGTCTTTGTGGCGATGCCGGGCGGCTATTTCTGGGCCTTGCTCTTCTTCGTGCTCGTCACTCTGGCGGCCCTGACATCCACGATGTCGCTGTTGGAAGCCGAAGTGACCTTCTTCAACGAGACCGTGGGACTGTCGCGCCGCAGGGCCATTCTCCTCTCGTCGCTCATCACGTGGGTCTTCTGCATCGTCTCGTCGCTCTCTCTCGGCATTTGGGACGGGTATCGCATCGCAGGACTCAACTTCTTCGACTTCTGCGACTTTGTCACCTCCTCTGTCTTCATGCCGCTCGGAGCTGCCGCCATCTCCCTCTTTGTGGGTTGGAAACTCGACCGTCAGATAGTGCGCGATGCCATCACCAACTGCAACGAAGACAGCGGTTGGTACGTTCTGCCCCTCATCTGGGCGCTGCGCATTTTCTGCCCGGCCATCATTTTCCTCATATTCCTCAAGGGAATCGGGCTCATTCCCGATGCAATCTGAGGTCCTTGACGAAAGATTTAAGGTCGGATTTGCATTTTTCGGACAAAATATTTGTTTTTTCCAAAAAAAACTTTTATATTTGCACCCATATAAACTTAAGTGCTTCAACAATGGTTCGTAAACTTTTACTCACATTGGCGGTCTTCCTCTTCATCGGAGTCACCGCATCTCAGGCCCAGAAACGCGAAGTCATCCTCCAGCAAATGGAGCAGATTCGCAATTCTCCTTCCTATCTCTACGCCGAGGCCACTTCCACCAATATAGACCAGGCTTTCCGTCTTGCCCAGAAGGGACTCCAGACCAAGGTCAACGCCTGGATAGCCGAGCGCACGGGAATGGCTGCCCTCAAAGCCACCCTCATGGACATCGACAAGACATCCACGTGGATGAACACCCGCGACGGCAAGCAGATGCATACCTTTATATATTTAAAGAAGTCCGAATTCGTCCGCCAAAAACCCAAGATGCGCATCCGTCTCCGTCCCGAGGAGGAAGGTGACGAGATTGCTACCGGCAAACCTTAAGCCATAGAAAGCCCGCCCCTTCCCGAGGCGGGCTTTCTGTTTTTCTCTCTCACTTGATGCGGCAGTCCAGTATCTGCCGTCCTTCCAGTCGGGCCGTGATGCGGTCACCGGGCTTCACCCGCCCCACCCCGGAGGGCGTGCCGGTGAAGATGAGGTCTCCCGTCTTGAGCAGGTAGAACCTCGAAGCGTAGCTGATGATACGGTCCACCGTATGGAGCATCAGCGAGGTGTCACCCCGCTGTCGCGTCTCGCCGTTGAGGTCCATCTCAAACTTCAGCTCTTGAATGCCTTTCCCCAGGTCGGCGAGTTTCACCCAGTCGCCTGCGTAGGCCGAGCCGTCGAACCCTTTCGAGATTTCCCAGGGCCAACCTTTGGCTTGCAGGTTGCGTTGCAGGTCGCGACATGTGAAATCCAGCCCCAGCGTCACCTCGTCGTAGTAGCGGTGGGCATACCTCTCAGGAATGGCTTTCCCCAGATGGTTGATTTTCACCACCAACTCGGTTTCGTACTCCACCTGTTCGCTGAAGTCCGGCACAAAGAAGGGCCAGCCCGCCCTTGTCATTGCCGTCTCGGGCTTGAGGAAGAGGGTGGGCTGCTCTCCCCCGCCGAAATGCAGTTCCTCCACGTGGGCGGCATAGTTCATGCCTACACAGATGATTTTCATTTCCTGCCGAAATCTGCGGGGATTTCACCCCATTTCTTGGTGTCCCAAGTGAGTATCTGTACGTTCACCGCGTGCGTCTGCAGCCAGTGTTCTGCACGGCGTATCATGGCGAAAGTCTCGCTGTTGGTCGCGTCTGGCTGCAGCGTTGTCTTGCACTTTCGGTCTCTCACCCACGCCCGCGCCGTCTTGCTGTCGCTGTAGATGGGGAGTCTCAGCCCCTGTTTCTCCTCGAACCCCAGGGCATGCACGATGGCGAGGAACTCGCCGATGTTGTTGGTCGAGTTCGGGGAGGGACCGAAGTGGAACAGCTGCTGTCCCGTCTTGATATACACTCCGCGGTATTCCATCGGACCGGGCACTCCCGAGCAGGCGGCATCCACCGCTATGGCCTCTTCAATCCACCCGCTCCCTTTGGGACGTATCGCGGGACGCTCCGGCTTGGGCGAGGCGGCCACCGCATCGGCCATCTTGTCCCCCAGAGGTTCGTTGGCACTCTTCTTCATCGGCCCGCGTTTGCGGATGTCTATCTTGGGCTGTGTGGGTTGTCCGTCGGCAGGGGGTGTCCACTCCACGGTGTGCCCCTCCTTGCGAAGCTGCTCCACCTGTCGGGCCACTTCGTTCAGCAACCGCTTCTCGTCGTATCCCTTGCGGAAGGCCTCCACGGCTTCGGTCTGCGACGTGAAGGCCCGGTAGGATGCTTCGGGGAACCCCTTGATTTGGGCTTCGGCTTCTTCCCATGAGTCATAGACGCCGGGGGCAAATCCGACCCATACCACATAGTATTTGTTGGCTTTCATGCTGCAAAGATAAATATTTTTTCCGAAAATAACAAAAAAAATGTCATCGGGAGATTAAAAAACATGAATAAATCCGGAATATGGCTCGAAATTTTAGCTTTTTATTCAAAAAACTTCGCAATTGCTTGCATTTTTGAGAATATTTCCGTAATTTTGCACCTCCAAAACGACAACAGACAGACAAACAGACTCGGCTATGCAACGCATTTTCCTCATAGGATATATGGGCGCAGGCAAAACCACTTTGGGCAGAGCTTTGGCCAAAGTGATGGGATTGCAGTTCATCGACCTCGACATCTTCATCGAGGGCCGACAGCACAAGAGCGTCTCCCGCATCTTTGCCGACAGCGGCGAGGACGGTTTCCGCCGCCTGGAACGCCAGGCCTTGGAGGAAGTCTCCCAATACGAAGATGTGGTCATCGCCCTCGGAGGCGGAACGCCCTGTTTCTTCGACAATATGGAACTGGTCAATGCCGCCGGCCCCAGCATCTGGCTCAAGCCCTCCGAGGATGTGCTCCTCCGCCGTCTCGTCACGGGCAAAGCCAAACGTCCCATTCTGGCCGGCAAGAGCAACGACGAACTCCTCGACTTCATACGCGGCCAGATGGAATTGCGGGCACCCTTCTACAGCCGCGCCACGTTCACGCTCTCCGGCGACAACCTCGAGACCGTCTCCGGCATTGCCGAGACCGCTCAGACCATTCAGAATTTATTACAAACAAACATATAACTCTATCAAAGGTACAACTATGGCAGACAAACCAAAGATTATCGAAACCGACCAGATGGTGGTTCGTTTCTCGGGCGACTCCGGCGACGGAATGCAGCTCGCAGGCACCATCTTCTCGACCATTGCCGCTATCCTCGGCAATGAAATCAGCACCTTCCCCGACTATCCTGCCGAGATGCGTGCTCCCCGCGGCTCCCTGGGTGGCGTTTCTTCCTACCAGGTCCATGTGGGCAAGAAAGTTTACACTCCCGGCGACAGCTGCGATGTCCTCGTGGCCATGAATCCCGCCGCCCTCAAGCAGAACGCCAAATATCTCAAGAAAGGCGGCATCCTCGTTTACGACCGGGACACTTTCGTCGATTCCGAACTCAAGAAGGCCAAGTTCGAGACCACCGACCCCTTCGCAGAGATGGGTCTCGACAAGACGATGCAGATTCTCCCCGTGCCCATCACGGAGAGCACCAAGGCCAGCCTGGCCGACACCGGCATGGATGCCAAGAGTGTGGCCCGTTGCCGTAATATCTTCACCCTCGGTTTCATCTTCTGGCTCCTCAACCGTCCCATCGACCGCGCCATCGAGATGCTGCGCTCCAAGTTCGGCAAGAAGCCCGAGGTCCTTGAGGCCAACATCAAGGTCATCACCGACGGCTTCAACTACGGTGCCAACACCCACGCCTCGGCTTCCACCTATCGCATCGAGAGCGAAGTGGCTCAGCCCGGCATCTACTGCGATGTGAAGGGTAACCTCGCCACTGCCTACGGTCTCGTGGCTGCTGCCGAGAAGGCCGGTGTACGCCTCTTCCTCGGCTCCTACCCCATCACTCCCGCCACCGATATTCTCCACGAGCTCTCCAAGCTCAAGTTCCTCGGGGTGACCACCGTACAGGCCGAGGACGAGATAGCAGGCATCTGCACAGCCATCGGTGCCAGCTTCGGCGGTGCTCTGGCTGCCACTTCCACTTCCGGTCCAGGTCTGGCCCTCAAGGGTGAAGCTCTGGGTCTGGCGGCTATGGCCGAGCTTCCGCTCGTGGTCATCGACGTGATGCGAGGCGGTCCCTCCACCGGCCTTCCCACCAAGACTGAACAGACCGACCTGCTGCAGGCTTGCTACGGACGCAACGGCGAGTCGCCTGTGGTGGTGATGGCTGCCAAGACACCCGTCGATTGTTTCTTCTCGGCCTACGAGGCTTCCAAGATAGCCCTCGAGCACAATACGCCCGTCGTGCTCCTCACCGATGCCTTCATCGCCAACGGCTCCAGCTCCATGCTCGTGCCCGATGTTGAGAAGATGCCCGCCATCAATATCCCCGTGGCTCCCGAGTCCGAGAAGGGGGCCTACAAGCCCTACAAACGCAATCCTCAGACGTTCGTGCGCTGGAAGGCCATTCCCGGCACCGAGGGTTTCACCCATCGTCTCGGCGGTCTCGAGAAGACCGAGAGCGGTGCCATTTCCACCGACCCCAATGTGCACCAGCAGCAGGTGGACAACCGTCAGGCCAAGATTGATTATATTGCCAACTGCATTCCCGCACTGGAGGTTACCGGCGACACCGATGCCGACACCCTCGTTGTCGGTTGGGGCGGCACCTACGGCCATATCTCTGCCGCTGTTGAGGAATGTCGCGCTGCCGGAATGAAGCTGGCCCAGACCCACTTCACCTACATCAACCCCCTCCCGCTCAACACCGCCGAGGTGCTCCGTCGCTATAAGAAGATCCTCGTCTGCGAACTCAACAACGGCCAGTTTGCAGGTCTGCTCCGCATGAAGATTGACGGTCTCAGCGTCAGCCAGTACAACGAGGTCAAGGGGCAGCCCTTCCAGATTGCTTCGCTCGTCGAGGCCATCAAGGCTCTTTAATCTTTCCCGGTTTCCTTTTTTAAATTCGCAACAACAATGTTCACTCAACAAGACTATAAATCAGATCAACCTCTGAAATTCTGCGCCGGCTGTGGCGACCATGCCATTGCAGCCTCCATGCAGAAAGCGATGGCCGAACTCGGTGTGGCTCCTTGGCAGACCGCTGTGATTTCCGGTATCGGATGCTCCAGCCGTATGCCCTATTATCTCCAGCCCTACGGCATGCACACCATCCACGGACGCGGCCTCGCCATCGCTACCGGCCTCAAGACCGCACGTCCCGACCTCACCGTCTGGAACGTTTCCGGCGACGGCGACTGTCTCGCCATTGGCGGCAACCACTTCATCCACGCCATGCGTCGCAACATCGACCTCAACATCATTCTCTTCAACAACAAGATTTACGGTCTCACCAAGGGACAGTACTCCCCCACCTCCGACCGCGGTCTCGTCTCCAAGTCGTCTCCCTGGGGTACGGTCGAGGATCCTTTCTGCCCCGCCGAGCTCTGTCTCGGTGCCCGAGGCAACTTCTTTGCCCGTGCCATCGACGCCGATATTGCCAACTCGGTCAAGTGCATGGTAGCAGCTGCCCGCCACAAGGGTGCTTCCGTGGTCGAGATGCTCACCAACTGCGTCATCTTCGCCGACGGCATCCACAAGGCCATCACCGACCCCTCCCTCCGTCAGGACCGTTGCATCTTCCTTGAGGAGGGCAAGCCCATGATTTACGGCAAGAACCGCGACAAGGGTCTCATCCTCGACGGATGGAACATCAAGAGTGTCACCATCGGTGAGAACGGAATCACCGAGGCCGACCTCCTCGTCCACGACCCCAAGCACGCCGACCTCGCCCTCTCGATGAAGCTCGCCATGATGGGCTACAACCCCTACGGGTGGGCCGCTGCCGACTCCACGCTCCCCATCGCAATGGGTGTCATCCGCGATGTCGAAAGCCCCACCTACGACGAGAGCGTCAACGCCCAAATCGAAGAGGTCAAGGCCAAGAAGCCCCAGCGTACCCTCCGCGACCTCATCCTCTCCGGCGATACTTGGGAGGTGAAATAATTTCCCTTTCCGCCCTACAATAAAACCCCGAGCCGTCCGCAAGGACCCTCGGGGTTTTTATTGTGAAAAGAGGCAAGGCTGCAAGGGCAAAATATCTTAGCACAGGGGCTGAGCGCCTTTGACCTTCGACCTTTGACCTTAGACCTTCGACCTTAGACCTTAGACCTTCGACCTTTGACCTTAGACCTTAGACCTTTGACCTTCGACCTTCGACCTTTGACCTTTGACCTTTGACCTTCGGAGTCCGCTCCGTCGGCTTTCCTTCTCCCTTCCCTTTAGGGAGGGGCTGGGGGTAGGCTGACCTTCGACCTTCGACCTT